>Ga0209184_1001990_pt1 | contig 11446 bp, 7 predicted proteins | sample EN8Hudsemesocosm_2_FD_184627 | JGI IMG/M metagenome (GOLD analysis project Ga0209184, IMG submission 184627) | Methane-oxidizing microbial communities from mesocosms in the Hudson Canyon - EN8C Hudson Canyon (SPAdes) (version 2) | ecosystem: Environmental > Aquatic > Marine > Cold seeps | place... | reverse complement strand
CAAGCTATTGAGAATGAAAAACATCTTGTCGCGGAAGCAGGTACAGGGACCGGTAAAACCTTTGCTTATTTAGCTGCTGTTATTGCTGCGGGTAAAAAAGCGGTTATTTCGACCGGTACCAAAAACTTACAAGACCAGCTTTTTTTTAAAGATATTGCCATGTTGAGACAGGTTATTGAGACCCCTTTTAGTGCTTGTTTGCTTAAAGGGCGGAGTAATTACTTATGTTTGTATCGATTGGAGAAGGCGCTCCATAGTCATTCGTTTAACGCCGAAGAGCAAGCCCAATTGATGGCGATTAAAGACTGGTCGTTACAAACTAAATCGGGTGATATAACGCAAATGGAGGTTATCTCAGAGTCGGCGCCAGTTTGGTTTCAGGCGACCTCTACGGCTGACAATTGTTTGGGTCAAGAGTGTCCGGATTACCATCGCTGCCATTTAACTCAGGCACGAAAAATGGCTAAAGAGGCGGATATTACCGTTGTTAATCATCACTTACTCTGTGCTGATTGGAGTATACGAGATACTGGCTTTGGTGAGTTATTACCAGATGCGGATGTAATCGTGATAGACGAAGCGCATCAACTTGCTAAGGTTGCGAGCGGCTTTTTAGGTAATACGGTTAGTGGTAACCAAATTAAAGATTTAGCGCAGTCAACGATCACAGAAAGCGTTAATTTATCGGTGTCGTTACCGAATATACGGATATGTGCCGAAGAGGTTTTAAGTGCGGTAATAACCTTAAGAATGGCGTTTGGTATTGAATTAAAAAGGGGTGCTTGGGCTGACTTGGAACGAGATCAACGGCTTTGGGCAGCATTAAATGAACTCTTAACTGTTTTAAATAATCTTTCTACGCAATTATCAGAGCTGACAGGGTCCAGTAAAGGTATAGATTTATGTTCTAATCGTTCTGAGCAGTTAATAGGAAATCTTGAAAGCTTAGTGCAGGCCCAAGATGATTCGTGGATTCGATGGTATGAGGTGTTTAAAAAAACGTTTACGTTGTCACGTACGCCCGTCAATATCGCGGATGATTTTCAGTCCTTTATGCGCCAACATGGGCGCACCTGGGTCTTTACGTCGGCGACGTTAAGTGTCGGTAAAAAATTTGATTATTTTATGAACAGTCTGGGTTTAGACGGGATTGATTCGCATTATTGGGAGAGCCCGTTTGATTACCCCGGTCAGTCGTTGTTTTATCACCCTAAAGGGGTTTCTTTACCAAATTCTGCGGATTTTATTGATTCTATTGTAAAATATGCCCAACCGGTCATTGCTGCAAGTCAAGGACGTGCTTTTTTTTTATTTACCAGTCATGCGACAATGCGGGCGGTTGCGAAGCAGTTGGAAACTGCTATAGAGTTTCCCTTGCTCGTTCAAGGGACCCGTTCAAAATCTTATTTGTTGCAACGATTTAAACAATCCGGTAATGCAGTCTTGTTAGGGACCTCCAGTTTTTGGGAGGGTGTTGACGTTAGAGGAGAGGCGTTGTCTTGTGTCATTATTGATAAACTACCTTTTGAGGCGCCTAATGATCCTGTGCTTAAAGCGCGTTTAAAGGTCATGGAGCAATCTGGGGACAACCCCTTCAGTAAGCATCAGTTGCCTGAAGCGGTCATTTCCTTGCGGCAAGGGGTCGGACGATTGATTCGTGATAGCCAGGATCGCGGCGTCTTAATGATATGTGACCCGCGGTTATTGAAACGCTCTTATGGGCGTGTTTTTTTAGACAGTTTACCGAATATGGCACGGACACGAGAGATAGAGGATGTTAGAGAATTTTTTAGACAGGATTGATTTGGCATGAAATTATTAGCTGTTGAAACGGCAACTGAGGCGTGTTCGGCAGCCTTGGTCATTAATGGTGAGGTGACTGAAGAGTTTGTGGTTCAGCCTCGTGAGCATAGTCGTCTGATTTTACCCATGATTGATCGACTGATGGCCAATGCGCAATTGCAACCCGCTCAACTAGACGGATTGGCTTTTGGTGCCGGTCCGGGTGCATTTACTGGCGTGAGGATTGCTACCGGTGTGATACAAGGTATTGGGTTCGGTGCAGACCTACCGATTGTGCCGGTATCAACATTAGCCGCTATGTCATTGCAAGCACTGGATGAATATGCGTCTTATGACTGGGTGTTGTCTTCAATAGATGCGCGTCTCGGAGAGGTTTATTGGGGCGTTTATCATCGCCATGATCAATATGGTGTTGAATTGGTTGGAGACGAGGCGGTTGTGGATGCATCAGGAGTACTTTGCCCGGCTATTGAGGGTATTGGTGTGGGGTCGGGATGGCGTGTTTATGAGGCCGTATTAGCGGAGCATTTAAAGAATAAGGTGGTGGATGTCGTGGGGGGTTATTTGCCGCACGCTGCAGCTGTTGCTAAATTGGCTGTTGCCAATTTTTCACAGGCACAATCTGCGGAGCAGGTTAGGCCGGTGTATCTTAGAAATAATGTTGCTAAAAAGTCGCTTAAGCCTTGATCTGGTTTTTTTAGCTGAGGTATAACCGGTGATGTTGGTTTTGTAATAGGGCGTGGGTATTAATAGAGATGAAGAGTTATTATGATTAAAGTTGGCGTTGTTGGAGGGACTGGGTATACCGGTATTGAATTGTTGCGATTATTAGTAGTGCATCCTGAGGTCACTGTTTCGGTGGTGACGTCGCGTTCAGATGTAGGTTGTCGGGTTGATGCGCTTTATCCCAGTTTGCGAGGGCACATTGATCAGCATTTCGTTGCTCCAGATATAGACAATCTTAAAGTCTGTGATGTTGTCTTTTTTGCGACGCCAAATGGCATTGCGATGTTTTTGGCGGAAGAATTGTTGCAGTTAGGTATTAAGGTTATTGATTTGTCAGCAGATTTTCGTCTTAAAGACCCTGCGCTTTGGGAGCAGTGGTATGGGCAGAGTCATGCTTGTCCTGATCTCATTGAGCAAGCTGTTTATGGGTTGCCGGAAATGAATAGAGTGGCGATTCAGGAGGCTAATTTAGTCGCGTGTCCAGGCTGTTATCCAACGGCTACACAATTGGGTTTTTTGCCTTTGCTTGAAAATGGTGTGGTGGATGAAACCAGTTTAATAGCCGATGTAAAGTCAGGGGTTAGTGGCGCAGGACGGGCGGCGCAAGTATCGGCCTTGATGAGTGAAACGGGTGAGGGTTTTTCGGCCTATGCTGTTTCAGGACATCGGCATTTGCCAGAAATTACTCAAGGTCTCGATCGTGTGGCTAAGCAGGCCGTTAAGTTAACGTTTGTACCGCATTTAACCCCAATGGTGCGCGGGATACACGCCACCTTGTATGCGCGCTTGCTGGATCCGACGATTGATTTACAAGCGATGTTTGAGCAGCGCTATCACGATGAGTTTTTTGTGGATGTCTTACCGTCAGGGGCTCATCCTAAAACCAATCACGTTAAGGGTTCTAATCGGTGTCAGCTTGCAGTTTTCCGCCCACAAGGCGGTGATCAGATTGTGGTGTTGTCTGTGATTGATAATTTGGGTAAAGGTGCAGCGGGGCAAGCCGTGCAAAATATGAATTTAATGGTGGGAGTCCCTGAGCATCAAGGGCTAAACCTGGTAGGGCTTTATCCATAGTTGTTGACTAAGTTGTGATGTGCAGGGATAATTAAAAAATATTTAATGGCGGTTAAAAAACTAATGACACAAATTTCGAATCCTTTTATTTTTTCTGATAATGCAGCAAAAAAAGTGAGTAATCTGATTGCCGAAGAAGGTAATGATAACTTAAAACTCCGTGTTTATATCACTGGAGGTGGGTGTTCGGGGTTTCAGTATGGCTTCACTTTTGATGAAGAAGAGAATGATGATGATACTTCGGTTACGAAAGAAGGCGTAAAGGTATTAATTGATTCTATGAGCATTCAGTATTTAACAGGTGCAGAAATAGATTACAAAGAAGATATAACTGGGGCTCAGTTTGTTATACGTAATCCTAATGCGTCAACAACCTGTGGTTGTGGTTCATCTTTTTCAGTTTAGTGCTGATAGATAGCCCCTAGGATCACAGGGTGGCTGGCGCCGGTTGCCGAGGTCAGGTTCCCGGGTTTTTTATCTAGACATCTTTTGGCTAACCACGCAAAGGCAATCGCTTCGACATGGTTTGGATTGATTCCAAGCGCTGATGTCAGTGCTATGGGGCTCAGCCTTAATGCCTTCATATTTTCAATAAGTGTGGTGTTGTGAGCGCCGCCCCCACAAATATAAATTCGGTCAGTATCGGGAGCGTAGTGAGTTATCGCTTCAGCAATGGTTTGTGCGGTAAGTAGGGTTAAGCTGGCTTGGATGTCTTCAGGGGCGTAGGTTGTGTGTAGTGGTTTGAGGCTATCGGTTAACCAATCGAGTGAGAAATATTCACGGCCACTACTTTTGGGTGGTGGTTGTGCAAAGAAAGGGTCGGATTTTAATAGCGTAATAATTTCAGGGTGAGGATGGCCGCTTTGTGCCCATAAGCCAGATTGATCGTAGGCTTGTTGTTTTATTTTATAGATCCACTGATCAAGCAAGGTATTCCCTGGTCCTGTGTCAAAGCCAGAGCTGGCTAATCCTGATTGTTGTGAGGGTAAAATCGTGATGTTTGCGATTCCACCAATATTAACAATAACTCGATTCTCCTTGGGGTGTTGAAAAAGAGCTTCGTGAAAATAGGGAACTAAAGGTGCGCCTTGACCGCCGGCGGCGATGTCTCGGCGACGAAAGTCAGCAACGGTTGTTATGCCAGTTCGTTCCGCAATAATATTTGGGTTTCCCAGTTGCATAGAAAAAGGATGTTGAATATCAGGTGCGTGGTGAATGGTCTGACCATGACAGCCAATTGCGTTGATCTTGTGCGGGCTGAGGCGTATTTTATTCAGTAATTCATTGACACTAGTAGCGAAAAGTTCGCCCAGTTGGCTATCGAGTTGTCCAAGCTTTTGAAGTGATGTTAAGTGATTGGGTTCGCAGAAAGTGTTGAGTAGTGTTCTTATATCGTTGGGAAAAGGACTGTAATGAAAGTCAACCAGTGTAGGGACGTTAGTCATTTCCACTAAGGCGATATCTATTCCATCAAGACTCGTGCCGGACATGATGCCAATGTAGTATTCGGGCAAGGGAGTAGACATGAGCGAGTGTGAAGTGATTTAGGGGTTAGAAGGTGTTTTCTGCAAATGAGCTATTTTGTACGTGGTGTAGTTGTGCGAGTAGTGGCGTTGTTTGTGATTTAAAATTAGCCATGTTCGATTTGTTTATCGGGTTGCTACTGGGTAGCTTAACCGTTAGTGGGTTTCTGTGGACGCCGTTTATTCTGAATTCATAATGTAAGTGCGGGCCTGTTGCAAGGCCTGATTTTCCGACATAGCCAATCGTATCACCTTGGTTGACGCGAGAGCCAACTTTCTGATTGCGGTGATATTTTGAAAGGTGGGCGTATAGCGTGGTGTATTTTTGGCCGTGTTGAACGATAACGGTTCGTCCATAACCGCCTTTACGGCCACGGTAGATTATTTTTCCACGGCCCGTCGATTTTATTCGGGTGCCCGTTCTTGCGGCATAGTCAACGCCTTTGTGGGCACGAATTCTATTTAAAACGGGGTGTTTTCTTTTAAGGTTAAAGTGAGAGCTTACTCGGGCAAAGTCAATGGGCGTTCTTAAAAAAGCCTTTTTTAGGCTTTTGCCGTTAGGTTGGTAATAGCTGGCAGTCCCGTTGTTATCTTGATAGCGTACGGCTTGATGTTTTTGGCCTTTATTGATGAATTCAGCCGTGAGGATATTACCCGAACCAATGGCTTCGCCATTGATGTGAAGTTTCTCAAAGAGCAGGCTGAATTGGTCCCCTTTTCGCAGGTTAAGGGCGAAATCGATATCCCAGGCAAATATTTGGGCCAATTCCATAATTAATTTATCAGAGAGGCCGGCTTTTTTAGCGTCAATGAATAAAGAAGTTTGGATGGTGGTGTGTATATAGCTTATTTCACGGTTAACTACTGCATTGATGACCTCAACTTGAAAGGACTCATTGATTCTTTTTGCAACAATCGTCTGCGTTGGCTTCTTAGGGTAATGCAATTCTATAAGTGTGCCGTCTGACCTGCTTTTGAAGGTCAGTGTTTTCCCTGGGGAAATAGCGGCAAATTGGCTACCGATGTGGTTAGCGTGAATAATGTGATGTAAATCTTTGCTGCTGTAGTTGAGCTTGGCGAATATAGAGGAAAGGTTTTCTCCCGTGGCCACTTTGTAATGACGTTCATTCAAGCTGGGCTGTGGCGGTGTCATTGGAGGCTTAGTGGCGTGCTGTGCTAGAACATTATCAATAGGCACAGGTAATGAGATAGTCGTGGTGGTGATGGTGGGTGCTGATGGCGTGGTTTCGGACGATGTGCCAGGAGCAATCAGCGCCCAGCTGATACCGCTAATAAAGCTAATAGAAATAATTAGAGTACTGAGCTTAAGTATTTTCATAGAAACGGAGGCATGAGCGTACATTATAAAGAGGCAATTTTAGAGGATTAACCTAATAAAAACAACGAACAATGAATTAATCAAGAGTCAGGGCTTGTTAAATTGTATAATTGTGAATTCCCTGTTTTACTGGCCACTGGTGGAATGCATGTCTTTCCTTGGCGTTTATGGGTGATGAATTTAATGGAGAGTGTGGTGAGAAAACGATGATATTTGATGATCAGTCAGTAGTAGAGTTGAGTCGAGGAGCTGATGAAATATTGGTTAAGGATGCCTTCATAGAGAAGCTTAAAGAAGGTCGCCCGCTTCGGATTAAAGCAGGTTTTGATCCTACGGCGCCTGATTTACATTTAGGGCATACGGTCTTAATAAATAAGCTTAGGCAGTTTCAAGATGCTGGCCATCAAGTACTTTTTTTGATTGGTGATTTCACGGGCATGATTGGTGATCCTACCGGTAAGAGTATTACGCGCAAATCATTGACGCCTGAAGAGATTCAAGCCAATGCAAGAACCTATGAAGAACAAATCTTTAAGATTCTTGATCCTGAAAAGACCGAGGTGATGTTTAACTCAGCGTGGTTAAATAAAATGACCACAGCGGAGTTGATTCAACTGGCAGCTAAACATACCGTAGCACGGATGTTGGAACGGGATGATTTTAATAAACGGTATAAAGATGGGCAGCCTATCGCAATTCATGAGTTTTTGTACCCGCTCATCCAAGGGTATGATTCGGTGGCTATGAAGGCAGACCTTGAGTTAGGCGGTACCGATCAGAAGTTTAATTTGTTAGTGGGCCGGCAACTCCAACAAGTTTATGGCCAAAAGCCACAGGTGGTTATGACCATGCCTATTCTTGAGGGTTTAGATGGGGTTCAGAAAATGTCTAAGTCCCTTAATAATTATATTGGGATAGCGGATTCGCCAACGGATATGTTCGGGAAGATTATGTCGATATCAGACGAGTTGATGTGGCGTTATTTTCTATTACTGAGCTTTCGACCTATGGCCGAGGTTGAGCAGTGGCGGGCAGCCTGTGAGCAGGGTGCAAATCCACGGAATTATAAAGTGAATTTGGCATTAGAAATTATTGCGCGTTTTCACAGTCAATCATTGGCGGAAAAGGCGTTGGCAGATTTTGAAGCGCGTTTTAAGCATGGTGTGGTTCCTGATGAAATGGATGAAGTGCAATTGATGGCAACCGCCGCACAGATCCAAATAGCGAATATATTAAAAGATGCTGGGTTGACCAAAAGTACATCAGAAGCGATGCGGATGGTAAAGCAAGGCGCGGTGAAAATAGACGGTGAGAAAGTATCGGATCCTAAGTTAGCAGTGGCTGTCGGTAGCACCCATGTTGTACAGGTTGGCAAGCGCAAATACGCCCGAGTAAGTATAGTCTCGAGCTAAGTGATTGAGTTTGTGGTGTTTGTTAAAATAAGGGTAAATAAGCCATTGACGGTTGTGATTTAGGCTGTATACTTTGCGGCTCAGTTCGGGGTAAGCAGTTTCCGGGCTGAAGCAGAAAAAAATAAGTTTGACGGATTGGTTGACACGAAATTAAAAGTGTTTATAATAGTCGAACTCAGCAGGGCAGTAGCCTTGCCGCTCTTTAAAAAAGTAAATCAAAATAATTTGTGTGGGTGCTGATATAGGATGTTGTAGTCTAACGACAAAACATCGACATCAGTATTCAAACGTTAATTCAAGTAATTTTGCGTTTAATTCTGGTTTCGAGCCAAGATTGGTTACTAATCTTATTTAGTAACAAAATGATATAAACTGAAGAGTTTGATCATGGCTCAGATTGAACGCTGGTGGTATGCTTAACACATGCAAGTCGAACGGTAACATTGGAGCTTGCTCCAGATGACGAGTGGCGGACGGGTGAGTAACGCGTAGGAATCTGCCTAGTAGTGGGGGACAACATGTGGAAACGCATGCTAATACCGCATACGCCCTACGGGGGAAAGCGGGGGATCTTCGGACCTCGCGCTATTAGATGAGCCTGCGTTAGATTAGCTTGTTGGTGGGGTAATGGCCTACCAAGGCGACGATCTATAGCTGGTCTGAGAGGACGATCAGCCACACTGGGACTGAGACACGGCCCAGACTCCTACGGGAGGCAGCAGTGGGGAATATTGGACAATGGGCGAAAGCCTGATCCAGCAATACCACGTGTGTGAAGAAGGCCTGAGGGTTGTAAAGCACTTTCAATTGGGAGGAAAACAGCTGGGTTAATAGCCCTGCTCTTGACATTACCTTTAGAAGAAGCACCGGCTAACTCCGTGCCAGCAGCCGCGGTAATACGGAGGGTGCGAGCGTTAATCGGAATTACTGGGCGTAAAGCGTACGTAGGCGGTTATTTAAGTCAGATGTGAAAGCCCCGGGCTCAACCTGGGAACTGCATTTGATACTGGATAACTAGAGTTTGATAGAGGAGAGTAGAATTTCTGGTGTAGCGGTGAAATGCGTAGAGATCAGAAGGAATACCAGTGGCGAAGGCGGCTCTCTGGATCAAAACTGACGCTGAGGTACGAAAGCGTGGGTAGCAAACAGGATTAGATACCCTGGTAGTCCACGCCGTAAACGATGTCAACTAGCCGTTGGGTCCAATTAAGGACTTAGTGGTGCAGCTAACGCATTAAGTTGACCGCCTGGGGAGTACGGCCGCAAGGCTAAAACTCAAATGAATTGACGGGGGCCCGCACAAGCGGTGGAGCATGTGGTTTAATTCGATGCAACGCGAAGAACCTTACCTACCCTTGACATACTAAGAACTTTCCAGAGATGGATTGGTGCCTTCGGGAGCTTAGATACAGGTGCTGCATGGCTGTCGTCAGCTCGTGTCGTGAGATGTTGGGTTAAGTCCCGTAACGAGCGCAACCCTTATCCTTATTTGCCAGCACGTAATGGTGGGAACTCTAAGGAGACTGCCGGTGATAAACCGGAGGAAGGTGGGGACGACGTCAAGTCATCATGGCCCTTATGGGTAGGGCTACACACGTGCTACAATGGCCGGTACAGAGGGCTGCAAACTCGCGAGAGTAAGCGAATCTCAGAAAGCCGGTCTTAGTCCGGATTGCAGTCTGCAACTCGACTGCATGAAGTCGGAATCGCTAGTAATCGCGAATCAGAATGTCGCGGTGAATACGTTCCCGGGCCTTGTACACACCGCCCGTCACACCATGGGAGTGGGTTGCAAAAGAAGTGGGTAGACTAACCTTCGGGAGGTCGCTCACCACTTTGTGATTCATGACTGGGGTGAAGTCGTAACAAGGTAGCCCTAGGGGAACCTGGGGCTGGATCACCTCCTTACAAAAACAGCTAAAAGCTGGTATGAGTATCCACAACAAATTATTTCGATTAAGAGCAAGCAACACAGTAACAACACCGCAGACGATTGGGTCTGTAGCTCAGTTGGTTAGAGCGCACCCCTGATAAGGGTGAGGTCGGTGGTTCGAATCCACCCAGACCCACCAATTTTGCACTGACAAGCTTTTTTGAAAGACTCATGTACTAGCGTACACTTCATCTTCCTAAAAACCCCGTCAGCACAAAATTTACCTTAATAAGGTAAACGTCTAGGGAAAGCAACAACACACCAGTAAATGGGGCTATAGCTCAGCTGGGAGAGCACCTGCCTTGCACGCAGGGGGTCAGCGGTTCGATCCCGCTTAGCTCCACCATTACTGAGAAAACAAAAGAAACAAAGCAAAAGTGGTAAAAAAGCAGTAAAAAGCACAAACAAAGCTTGCACGCTAACTAAACAAGAAACATTAATTCAATAAGACTTAACCATTAAGGTTGTTTAATATTATTAACAAATAAAATTAAACAACAGAAAAATGACAGGTTTTATTGCATTAATCTTTTAAGATTAATAGCTCTTTAAAAATTAGGAAATCTGTAACTATAGTGATTATCGAAAGATGATCAAGATATTATATAAAACGATTTAAAGATTGAAAAAAACAAACTGAAATAACAGTTAAAAGTGCGTTTAATTTATTAAACAAACCAGAAACTGAAATGACAGAGAGTAAACATCAATCGTTAAAGAGTTCTCAAACAGAAAAAAACAAGCGAAAATGTCAGCTGAACATATGACATCTTTAAAGAAAGAGATCTTGAACAAAGCCTTGGGCCTTTAGCCTTTAGCCTTGTACCTGCTCTCCAGACTTATTGGGGTTATATGGTCAAGTGAATAAGCGCATACGGTGAATGCCTAGGCAGTAAGAGGCGATGAAGGACGTTGTAGCATGCGAAAAGCCGCGGTTAGTTTGCAAACTAACTTTGATCCGCGGATATCCGAATGGGGAAACCCAGTCTACGTAAGTAGATTATCTTTATCTGAATACATAGGATAAAGAGGCGAACCGGGAGAACTGAAACATCTAAGTACCCCGAGGAAAAGAAATCAACCGAGATTCCCTAAGTAGCGGCGAGCGAACGGGGATTAGCCCTTAAGCATTTATCAAATTAGTGGAACAGTCTGGAAAGTCTGGCGATACAGGGTGATAGCCCCGTACACGAAAATTTGTTAGATGTGAAATCGAGTAGGTCGGAGCACGAGAAACTTTGACTGAACATGGGGGGACCATCCTCCAAGGCTAAATACTCCTTACTGACCGATAGTGAACTAGTACCGTGAGGGAAAGGTTAAAAGAACCCCGGAGAGGGGAGTGAAATAGATCCTGAAACCGTATGCGTACAAGCAGTGGGAGCACCTTCGTGGTGTGACTGCGTACCTTTTGTATAATGGGTCAGCGACTTACATTTTGTGGCAAGCTTAACCGAATAGGGGAGGCGTAGCGAAAGCGAGTCTTAATAGGGCGTTTAGTCGCAAGGTGTAGACCCGAAACCGGGCGATCTATCCATGGCCAGGTTGAAGGTGGGGTAATACCTACTGGAGGACCGAACCGACTTATGTTGAAAAATGAGCGGATGAGCTGTGGATCGGAGTGAAAGGCTAATCA
>Ga0209184_1001988_pt1 | contig 11466 bp, 10 predicted proteins | sample EN8Hudsemesocosm_2_FD_184627 | JGI IMG/M metagenome (GOLD analysis project Ga0209184, IMG submission 184627) | Methane-oxidizing microbial communities from mesocosms in the Hudson Canyon - EN8C Hudson Canyon (SPAdes) (version 2) | ecosystem: Environmental > Aquatic > Marine > Cold seeps | place... | reverse complement strand
AGCTGTAACTCTTACAACATTATAACTACCATCACACAAATCAATTTCAATAATCTCATGATTACCGATAAGACGCACATCTGGATGAATCATACCTGACTCAAATATAGCTTTACCCTCTAGATACTCTAATGTTGTTTTCATTAGCTTGCTTGTAGGGCTACTGCTATTTGCTTGCATATATCGATATTTGAAAAAGATTAAAAATTGATGGCTTTTAATCCTAAACAGCCTTTTCTTTCCATCAACAACGACTGTGATATAAGGTTCAAGCATATCATCATGAGACAACTGATAACTCATTCCCTCTAATAGATGAATGGTACTTTGAATATCGTGCATAAACTTTCTCCTTTTTGTAAAGGGCGCAGACATAGCTACGCCCTCCAATTTATTTGGTGAATTTTAAAATTGACATAAGTTAAGTTTGTTCGAAGTAGAGATATCCACTTCAAAAGATAATTACGTTTAACTAGTAGGCTTAGTTTAGCGCCCTCCCTCTCCTTCTATTAACACCATTTGCTACTCTGCATTTTGAACTAATACCTAGAGACTGATGAATCGCCCAGTTTAAATATCTTGCTGAACCATCATTCTTAGGCGATGCCATCATTTTTATGTAACTTGAAATGCTTTCATTTAACTTATCATCAACTCTTATGATTGTTTCTTTATCAGTCATCTCGTATAACGTGTCAGCCCAAGACTCCTTTAAATTTGAGCGATCAATTTCATCCAATAACGGTTTAAGATTAACCATAATTACTACCTTTAGTAATGCATTAAAAAGGACGGCAAACACCGTCCTTTTACAAGTTAAACCTCTATTGGTAATTGCATGTTTTGTTGAATTTGGCTAGGTACTTCAGTGCCTATATTAACTACAGGAGGCACCTCAGAATTTGAACATTCAATAGATGTACCTTCCTTTTCCTCAGCCATATACTTATTAATGTACGCCTTAGCTTGAGGGTGTACAGGATTTACTAGCTGGCTTAGTTTTTTGCCGCTAGCAATTTCTGCTCTAAGCCAAGCTGAGCTCATAGCTCCCGATTTTCTTGAGTAATTATCTGCATTATTAGAATCTATAAATAAAGGTGGCCCGCAATGAATTGTTTTCACAGTTGTTGCCTTAACATCTGGAAACAGCTCAATAACATATTCAGATACGGGTTTATTTAAAAAACTTGCTGCATGCTCAATAAATTTCTTTGCCTGCTCACCCATTTCAAGTGCTTCCTTAGAGTACTGTTCCTTATTCTCCATTATTGAATAAAGTGTTTGCGCCCCTTTGCTGAGTATGCCGCTTGGATCAAAATTCTTCGGATCATCATTTTCTATTGTTGTATTCATTTTTATCTCTACTATTATTTAATTAAGTTAACGTGACGTTTATGACTACTAAACCACTCATCCAAATCTAGCTCTGGATAAAACACCCTTCTTCCAATTCGAATGAATGGAGGACCTTTTCCGTCTTGGCGTTTTTTTTGGAACCAGAAAATACTGAAAGGAGATTTTCTTGATGCTTCTTTTTCAGTTAACAGTGTTTGGTTATTGTCAACTTGCTTCATATATTTCCCTCCGTGTGAATGAGCTTTCATTACAAAGGAATATTAAGGCAAAATCTAAACACTAAATTTTGATTTTGCTGCTTTGACAAATACAATAAAGACAAAACATCTATGAATCACAAACTATTCGGACTTAGCTACACAGAATTATATGAATTTCATCTTTCTGTTAGTTCCTGCCTTTTTGATAAGCACTCATCATTTTATTTAGAAACTGGAACACGAAAACCAGTAACAGACATTGCTTACTCTCTTTATAAAAAAGTTTTAATAACCGAAGGTATTGAGCAAATTTTGCCTTATGAACCCTGTACTAATGGAATATTTGACTACTCTTTAAGCGCAGACTTTGAAGTTTTCTCTGAACAGCTCACTCAGAGTAATGTATATAAAATACTTTCAAACCAGAAAGCTCTTAAAAAAGCAGCAGAATTATTTGTATCATCTGAAAAACAATTCTGGATCAATAAAGATGGCACAATATTTCCAGAAAATAGCTCTAGCATTGAGCTAACTAAACTAAGATTTTATGGGGAGCTAAGCGTTTACCTTGCTCTCTACTGCCTGGAAAAACCAAATAATGCCAATCATTCCTCCGACATAAAAAGTAAAAATGAGAGGAAAGCACCTCTGCATCATGTAGAAGAAATTATAAAATTAATTGATAGTGGCAAGTTTTCAAATCAAAAATTTAGAAATAGAAAGCTAAGAAAATTATTAAAAAACTTCCAGCCTATTTTAAAACAAGAATTAGCATCCCCAGCTACTCGTCCATTAAAAAAGTCATATTATCAAATAGAGTACAATCTAATTAACAGAATGATTTCAAGAAATTGCATGAGATATATAGAGACCAAGAAAGAAGAAGTGATTGCTATTTTTGAAGCAATCAATAGTGAGTTTGATCCCAGTGAAATAGGAAGGTGCATTCGTAAGTATGAAAACTACAGAACGCATCATATGCAAAATAAAAATCATGATGATGATCTTGTCATAATTATAAATGACTCAATACAAGCTAACGAAATGCTTAATTTTTTTGAAGGTAAAACAAGCCATTTCCCTAAGTCAATTAATGTGCAACTTACACAGGATTCAATAAGTAGCTACCGTGAGTTTTCTATTCTGCCCCCTCACAACAGCGATTTTTTTACAATGAAACTAGATCAAACGAAAAAGGATAAATAACCCAACGAAGTATGCCAAATCATAATTCACCATTTTTCCTAATTATGTAAATACTAATTGGCTTTCTATTTAGCAATCTAATACTGCAACCGCAGCAGCCTTGTGTTCAGGAGCTAAGTGAGCATATCTTAACGTCATTTTAATATCGCTATGACCTAATAATTCTCTAACAGTATTTAAGTCAACGTGCTTCATTACAAGCATACTAGCAAAATGATGCCTTAAATCATGAAACCTAAAGTTCTTTATCCCTGCATCATTCCTAAGTTTACGCCACGCTTTATTAATATTTTCAAAAGGAGTTCCAACTCTATTTGGAAAGACTAACACCGCACTATCTGCTTGCTTCTTCCATAAATGCAAAGTGTTTAATACTTCTTTGTTTAAAGGAATGTAGCGTGTATTACCAGGCTTTGAAACTTTACCAACAACGGTTAACTGCTTTGTTGAAAAATTGATATTTGACCACTTTAAGTTAAATATTTCTCCCCTTCGCATTCCTGTATTAACAGCTAGCAAAACCATCGGCTCAATATGATCAGAAAATTTTTGACTAAGTAAACTTCTAGGATGCGTGTAACCTCTAGCTTTGCACCACACAATATGATTTTCCCTTTGAGTTTTAATACGAAGGTCTCTTAACCCAAGAGAATTACGTAATGAAGTCATCTCTTCGTTTAGTAAATAACGTACATTAGGACTCGAGTCTTCTTTAAGTGATTTCAGACCTGCTAGGGGGTTAGAACTAATTAAGCCCCACTCCACGGCTTTAGTTATTACTCCTTTGATCGATGTAGTTGTTCTATTTACAGTTGCAGGTGCAATACCCTTCTTTAACTTTTTAGTACGCCACTTAATAATGTCTAGCTTTGTAATTTCAATCAAAGGACGATTTAGTAGGTGATCAAAATTAGAACGAACCATCTTCATTGTTCGTTTACCTGCTTTTCTTTCGACTAGTACCCAAGGTTCATAATGTACTTCTAGAAACCCTTTTAACGTTGTCTGTTGCTGAATCAGTTCTTCTTGTTTTGCCAGCGCCTTCTTTGCTTGTATATCAATACCATTGGCAACATCACCCATTTTCTTCTTGGCTATATCTCTAGCCTGTACTGATGTTATGTCACCAAATTTACCTATGGAAAAAGACCTTTGCCTCCCATTAACTCTATACAACAATTTAAAACTTTTAGATCCACTAGTAAGTACTCTAAGATAAAACCCTGTGATACTCAGATCCCACATATCATAAGGTTTATTGCCTGGAAGTAACGGCTTGATGTTTTTATCTGTCAACTTAATTTTTAGGCTACTCATTCTATTAATCTCCAGTGAGCATATAGTGAGCAAAGTACTTACTAGAAGAACTATACTCAAAATAAAGAAAGCAGAAAGAATAGAATTATAATCGTTTAATAACAGTAAGTTAGTTTGGCATGGAGTAGTTTTGTTCAGTATATACTTGTATGACCTGATATATTAAAATAGCCCTCCTAAGGGACAGGCCTCAGGTTCGAATCCTGAAGGGCGGACCATATTCTCCTCCTCCAAGATATACAAAATATCATTAAGGTCTTCTACTACCACAACTCAAAGAACTACTTAACTGGTCGCTTCCTTGTTTGATGAAGACACCTGTGCCGCAATAAAAAAAACACAACTTAATATAGCGCATATACTAAAACCATTAAGGTTAAAAATAACTTGTTCTGAGTTCATTAACGGTATGCTTATATGGCTCAGCAATATAATTTAAGAGGCTTAGTAAATTGATTAAACCCCGCTCGTTATACACTTTCATCTTATGTAGCCTAGTACTTATTTCTAGCCCTGATATATTAGCTTCAGCATCCTGCGACTTCATGGAAGCTTCGGACCAGCCAAGCTGGATCACTACTCCCAAGAACTCAGCTGAATATTATTTTGGCATGAGCGCGGAGCTAGTTAGAAATCAAGACATAAGTCTTGCTATTCAAACCTCCAAACGACAGGCTATTGAGGATTTAGCCTCATCGGTCAGAATTAAAGTCAAAAGCCAGCTCACTGTATCTGAAGCCTTAAACTCCAGCGGGCAAAGCCGACAGGATATTGAGTCACTATCTACTTTAACCGTAGATAATACTTTAGAAGAGGTCGAAGTTGATGACATTTGGCTCGACCAAGAGAACTGCCAACTATGGACGCTCGTTAAAGTGTCGAAGCAATCGGTTAAAACTCAAAAAGAACGCTCATTTTCACTAACGTTGTTAAGCAAACTTCAAAAGTTATTAGATCAAAGCGATGACCCTAACACCCAGTTCTTGGTTCGCCTGGAAAAAGTAAAGCTTGCCAGAAAGTTATTTGAGAGAATAAGTTTCAAATTGCTTACATCAGCTTCTAGCGATATAGAACAGTCAAAATTAAATTCAGTTGAGGCAAAGTTTGATATTAATACACCCAAATTTAAAACAGCTAAAATACTTCTAAATGAACTTAATAGTGTAAGTAATCAGTTTGCAAATCACTCAGAGCCTGCAACACGCTCAAAACTTGCACTGGAAGCCAAAGCCCTTAGTCATCAAATATTGGAAATAGCACCGCTGAACTTACAGCTTGGTATTTCTGAACAAGCCCTCGCACTAGTTGCTGATATTGACCTGAGTCAGAATAACTCCTGCGGTGCAAAGACAAGGTGGAAAAATATTCTAATAAACAGTCGAAACAATAAATATTTGCAATTAGCAAAGCAAAATTCAAGCAGTTTATCTTGTAGTAAAAAAGAACTAAAAAAAGCAGCCATAAGGGCCGTATTTGAGGGTCAAAAAGTTAAGCTATGGTGTAGTACTGTCGTCAACAATGAGAATACATATTGGGAAAAAGCTTGCGACGCTCTCAGAGAGACCATAACTTTATATGGAGCCATCGTGTCTTCATCCAAACCTGTTTCTGACGTAGCAAACACTGCCACCAACAAACTACAAGCTAAGTCAAAACATATCGACATTACATTGCTTGCAAGCGGTACTTTTGAGTCTCGAAATAACCCTAAAAACCCAAATGGCACTGACTATCGTTTTAACGGTAAAGTTAATCAACAAATCAATAATACTAATCATATTATTATGAAAGATAGTTTTAGTGGCTTAACTGGCTGGAACCCCGTTAGTGAAAATTTTGCTCTAGATCTGCTTGCATTAAATTTATCAAAACGTTTCAAGTCCAAACTTAGTTATGCACTTTCTAACTGATTTATATTAGAACTATAAAATTTTCATAACCCGGATTTACAACTCATGTTCAAATTACTAAAGCTTTTTACAACCACCTTTGCTCTTACTTTGCTCTTCACTAATTCTGTACTGGCAGTAGAGTTTGAAAAAGTTGCTGTTATGGTCTTTTCACAAACAGAGGGTGCAAAACGCTTTGAGCGTCATGCGAGGAACCATCTGGAAACAATTTTGTTTGAGAATAATGTGACCGTTTTAGATAAAGATAAAGCTGAAGAATTAAAAAATGGTTGGAGCCAATTAGAAGATCCTACCGCCCTACTGACCGCTGAAGACTTCTTAGAGAATGCAGAACAGTACGCTATTGATGGAATTGTGCGTGTTTACCTCAGCTTAGAGGTTATTCCTTCATTAGCGGAAACATACACTGCTACGGCACAAGCAGATCTGCGCTATGTTGATGAAACAGCTTTATCTGAAAGCTTTGTTACTACGCCAATGGGTATAAGAGGTAACCCTCCTTCTGATGGGCTCACACAAAATGCTGCTGGCTTAAATGCGATATACAGAGCAGTTGAAAGCGCAGCACTTAAAATGAATTTAGAAGTACTTGGTCAAACCACACCAAGAGCGATCAAACTGAAAACTACACCAGTACAAACCATTCCAAAATTCACGCAAATTTCAGGAAAAAAATTTACTAACAAGCATAAAAACATTATTGAACTATTTGATACCACATGGAAGTGGGAAAAGGTCTCTTGCGCTAGCGAGTCACCTGATGGGAATTTAGTCGCAGCAGCTGGTTTTGTTACTGATGGAGGTAGAGGTAGACGTTATTGGTATTCACGTATGCATATTGTAGATATTACTAATAGCAATGTTCCTTATGTCTTTGACACTTGGCCAAAAGGGACAAAACCTAAAAAATTACGAGGCTCTTCAAAAATACTCGACTGTATGTTCCTGAATAGCTGGCGTTATACTGCCGCGATTACAGGTAATTATTTATTTTTATGGGATACTGAAAGAGGAATTGAATTATCAAAGCAAGCTTTAGGTTTACAGATGGACAAAAATGATGAGCCGACACTTAATCTAGCTAAATTTGAAAATAAAACATTTATTCTGGTTGAATTCGAAAATGAGAAACGAGCATTTAAGCTAGAAATAGATAAGTAAAATAAGCGCTGTAATTAAGGTGCGAGCGATACGCACCTTATCATTGACGTTAAGACTTAAAAGAAGACTGAGAAGCCAACTAATAGCTGAGTTTGTCCAAAATCACTAAAATCAGAATCAACCGCTTCTAATCTTATAATTTCACCAAACACGGTGGTGCTTTCAGAGACGAAAGTTTTTACACCTGCTCTTAAATTAAAGAAGTCACTATCATCAAAATCACCAATAGATATTGAATAACCGCCACCGAGGTAAGGCATCAATTCAGCTCTTGGTGCTGGATAAAATTCACCGCCCAGTGATAACTGGCCAAAACTTAAACCAGCTGACTCAGCATAAAACAAGCCAGCTTCGGCCTGCACTGTGTCAGACATCATAACACCATAACTACCAATAAATGTTGTTGTATCATCTCCTTCATCAGGCATACTGATCGAAAATGAAGCTGCAACTTCAGCATCACCTTCTGAGATTTCTGCAAAAGCAGGTAGAGAAGCCGATAAACAAAATGCTAACGCACCGGTGCCGAGAATATTTAATTTCATTAATTTTCTACCTTAATTAGTTGGTGTTATTTATTACATTAAATTGTATTGCCTTAAATATAGACCAAAAAATTCTTTCCACAATTTTTTATACTACTTAGACACATAACTCTTCTCATCTACCTCCTTATCATAAGGTCATTTAGGTTTGCACGAACAAACCGTAAAGGAGCATTAAGCACACTACATTAAATTGAACCGATCAAACTCCTCTTGGAGTAATGCCGCTAATCTTAGATCTTTCTTTTGTTTCAATAGTTCAATGACACACTCCGCTGTACTCAACCCCCCTTCAATCTGGTTTCTACGCTTTCGGTATGAGGATGGTTTATCTATTTGAAGGCTAATTTTTTGGGTTTGTTTAAGGTAGGCGCTACGATTATAAATTTTTCGTGCTTCTTGCCATGTTGAATCTAATAGAATAAATGATTCGAAGCTGTCGATGGATTCGATTTTTGAGTTACTATCAACCCCTTCTCCCTGACTTGGAAAGAGCATAACAAGCTCCCCTGATTCAATTAGTTTAACTAAATTTGAATTCGGTTCTTTTCGTTTCCAGATAATTACTTCAGCTTGATCTTTTAAACACTTACTTACCAGGCGCCCTGTGTTCGATGATTTATTTAGTTCGCGCTCATGAGTTAACAGATAAACTTTCATACATGTGTCCACTACATGGATAAACTAAAACGGTTCAAATTCATTAGGTAACAAGTCATTACATTAGTCTTTTGGAAAATTACTCAATATTTCTTATTATTTAAAGAATATAATATCAACTATAGTCAAATGTCTTGTTTTCACGCACCCGGTAGGAAATAAATTAATGCTGACTTTTGCGCTCAAGATCAATGCCATTATCCTCGCGCTGTTACTTACAGCATGCGGAAGTGGAGTCGAAAGTGGAATCGAAATAGGGAAAATACCGAAATTTTCTGTCAGTGGCACGATTTCTTCCGCAGCACTCGTTGCTGTTGATAGCGACCTTAATGATCCACACTCCACTTTAAATATCAGCAATAATACTTTTTCTACTGCCCAGATAGTTCAAAATTTTTATACTATAAATGGCTTTGCTACGGCAATACCAACCAATCGCGAAGGCACAAATGATCGGTTTGAGTTTATTGCAGATACGATTGATAACTACCAAGTCAATTTGCAAGCTAATCAGACAATTCGATTACAAGTAGTCGACTATGGAGCAGGCTCAGAGTTCCAAGGCGACCTTGATCTTATTCTATTTAATTCTTCCGGTTTGGAAATTTCTCGCTCAGATTCGAAAACAGAATTTGAGTCTGTCACAATTCCCAGCGACGGTAGTTTCTATATTCAGGTGCTTGCAGTTAGTGGTACATCAAAATATGTGCTCAACATTGACTCAAGTAGCAATTTAAATAGCTCGTCTACCAACCCCACCCAAGCAAGCTTTAAAGTAAATGAAGCAATCATCAAATTTAAGGCCTCGACTAATCAATCAATAAAAAGTAATTTACAATTTCAATTTAGTCATAACTCTAATGAAAGACCGGTACTTTCTCATTTTACGCCTCTACAAGTACAATCTTTTTCTACCAAACAATCACTAACTCAAAATGAACCTTTATTCTTGTCAGAATTAAGAGCTTTAAACCTTGAAAGTTACGAGCGTTACACCACTTTGAATGCGATTAAAGCACTTAATCAACGAGATGACATAGAGTACGCTGAACCCAACTATATTCGAACAATCAAACAAGTCCCAAATGATACTCATTACTCTAAACAATGGCATTACCCTGCTATAAATCTTCCTCAAGCATGGGATTTAACTACCGGCACTCCTGATTCGGGAGATGTCATCGTCGCTGTCATTGATACGGGCGTTTTTCTTGGGCATGAAGACTTGGATGACCAGCTAGTCAATGGCTATGACTTTATTGCTGACCCCGTTAACGCAGCAGATGGGAACGGTATTGATACCAACCCGGATGACCCAGGGGATGGAGCTCAATCTGGGACAAGTAGCTGGCACGGTACACATGTATCAGGCACGATTGCAGCTGAGTCAAATAATATAAGCGGTGTTACTGGCGTATCATGGGGGGCAAAAATAATGCCTTTACGTGTTCTTGGTGCACAAGGCGGCACGACTTATGATATTGCACAGGCAGTTTTATTCGCGGCGGGGTTACCAAACGATAGTGGTACAATACCGGCTCAAAAAGCAGATATTATCAACCTCAGCCTAGGTGGCCCAGGGTTTTCACAAACCTCACAAAACACTTACAACCAAGCTATCGCTGCCGGCGTTATTGTCATTGCTGCTGCAGGAAATGAAAATAGTTCACAGCTTTCATACCCAGCTTCGTATGACGGGGTAATTTCTGTTGCAGCTTCTGACTTCGATAATAACCGAGCACCTTACTCTAACTTCGGTAGTCAAATCGATATTACGGCTCCTGGTGGTGATGGCAGTAAGGACAATAATAATGATGGCCATGCTGATGGTATATTTAGTTTACTTGTAGATGATTCGACGAATATAAGAAAATCTGCCTATGTATTTTATCAGGGTACATCAATGGCTTCCCCTCATGTTGCAGGTGTGATAGCTCTGATGCGCTCAGTCCACCCCGGTTTAACACCTAATGATGTTGATATTTTATTAGCTTCAGGAAGTATTACCAACGATATAGGAGTTTCTGGCCGGGATGACATTTTTGGTTATGGTCTGATCGATGCTTTAAAAGCCGTAAACGAAGCACAAGCACTCGCAAATGGAGGTGTTATACCGGTACTCCCTCCATTATTTACGGCATCACCCTCTACTTTAACGTTAGGTTTTAACTCGTCCAGTTCAATTACTGTATCGAATACGGGAAGCGAAGCGTCTGTTACAAGCGTTAATGACAACGCTGACTGGTTAGAAGTCAGTACAACTAATGTCGATAACAACGGCCTTGGTACATATAAAATCACCATTAATCGCACTGGACTTGATGACTCCATTTATTCAGGCCTAATAACCTTTAATCTGAGCACAGAAAAAACACTAGAAGTTCAAATCACTATGATTGTTGGGACAGTTTCGTCTGAAGGTGATATTGGTACACAGTTTGTATTATTGCTGGATCAGTCTACAGGAAACATTATTCACCAAACAGCACCAAGTAAAAGCAATAATGGGGACTATAATTATCAGTTTACCAACATATCAGCAGGTTCTTATCAAATTTTAAGTGGCTCGGATATTGATAATGACCTAATAATTTGCCAACTTGGCGAAAGCTGTGGTGGATTTCCAGTGTTATCAAAACTCTCTGATATATTAGTCTCTGATACGAATATTTCAGGCTTGGATTTTATTTCTGGCGTGCTATCAAACTTCGGCTCGACAAGTGATAGTCAAGTTTCCAGTGCTAGTCGACATAAAAATACTGAAATAACATCTTCCAAAAAAATTATTGGGGTTTTAAATCCGTGACTACTAAAAAAGCTTTGCGTATTTATTCGTTAATATTTACGACGACATTAGGCATCAGTGCTTGTGAGGCTCAGCAAACAAAACCCGGCACCAGAATCTTACCAATTAAGGAGTTATTCTCATCCTTAAATTGCAATATAAACAAAGCTAGCATCACAGCAATTACCGATAAATTGTCATTACAAGAAACACTTAATAAAACTAAGCCTTATATTTCAAACTCAACGATTTCTGAGTTAGCCTCTATTGATTTCAATACATCAGCAGTTTATCTAGTTGCGATGGGAGTCAAGCCAAACTCGGGT
>Ga0209184_1001980_pt1 | contig 11508 bp, 8 predicted proteins | sample EN8Hudsemesocosm_2_FD_184627 | JGI IMG/M metagenome (GOLD analysis project Ga0209184, IMG submission 184627) | Methane-oxidizing microbial communities from mesocosms in the Hudson Canyon - EN8C Hudson Canyon (SPAdes) (version 2) | ecosystem: Environmental > Aquatic > Marine > Cold seeps | place... | reverse complement strand
TTTTTCCGTGGTTGCTTTACTCGGTGCACCATCCTGAAATTTCAACTCACCTAATAATTTAGTGTGAACTTTATTAGGTGTTATTACACTATCGGGTACATCTGCGGCATATTTAGGCTCTTCAGCATAACTGAATGCGGATGCAGCAATAGTGACAATTGCTGCAATGCACTTTAGAGGGGTTCTTTTCATGACTCTTCCTTGTTCTTATTAAGTGAGGTTGTATAAGTTTTCAGACTTACTCACGGCTTTACTATGAAGCTCGCTAGCGAAAATTGTCTATACATGAATTTAAGCTGGTAAAATAGTACACTGTTTTATAAAGTAGTAAAGATTATTAATACTTTACATCGTAAAAGCTCAACATATATCTCGCTAATACTTCACTTTATCGTTGTTTCTTATTTATCCAGAGGGGCACCGTGGTAAATAGACCACTTGATGACTAAAAAAGTGTAATCGAAAACTAAGAGCTAGGGTGTTAGTCTGACAGTATCAACAAAGCTAATAACATTTGCTACGATGTGAATACAGTGGTTTTTATTACCAAGGCATATTATCTTATGCGTTCTCATGAGCTTGTTCAAAAGCATCCGGAATTAGCCATACAAATTCGTAATTTAATTCAAGGAATTAGAGAAATGAAGTATGAGGAAGTACAATCCAAATTTGATAAGGACTCAATTATTCATTACCAATCAAATTGTACCCTCATGCTAATTGCAGAACCTTCAATCGTCGTACCATTGTCGGTAAAACGGGCATAGTCAATATTCGTAGTCACATAGTTAAGTGAAAACCGAGTCACTTGGGAGGAAAACCAATTGACTCCAAGGGTCAAAATCTCAGCGTCTGAACCAAAGTTTTGATCACTTAAATCAATATGTTCAAAATGCGTAAAAATCTCCACAGCACCATTTTCTGATGACGGTTTGATTCCACCAAAAGTACCAGAAGCCACACTATAAGACCGTTGGTCATTGGTTAAAAAGAACCCTGTTTGAATATAGTAATTTGAAAACTTACGATCATCAGCAGCAGATATTCCATGAAAGTCAGACAATACATACTCACCAACAATATTCCATTGATTATATGTATATGATAATTCAAGGTTGTATACTGCATTGCCTTTTGCAATAAAGCCGTCAGAGATAATGCTTTTCACTTTAGTTGAGTGTACACCTGCTCTGTTTTTCACATCAAAATCAAGACTTTCATCTAGTTGACGAAGATTAAAGCTTGCACCTAAATGTAAAACTTTTTGATCACTATTAATTGGTACATATGTTGCTCGTCCCGTTAGAGAGTAGTTATTATCGGTAGCATTAGAAGCAATTTCGTAGCCCCCTATATGATAACTATAATCATTCCCGCTTCCCGCAATACTCAGACCCAATGCACGGTCACCTGAAAAATTGGCTACACTTGCACTACGTTCCATCGGCGAAATATATTTCGCGCTATTTAAATTCTCGAGGCCAAAAGGTTTAGATTGCCTGCCAATATAAATATCAATATCTTTAAAGCCGGAATATTTGATATAAAAACGTCTATTAAACTCTCTATCTCCGGCAAAATCGCTATGAAAACGAAATTGCCAATCTTTATATTTCCCATTAAGGTAAAGTTTAGCGCGACGAATTTCACCAGCAGAGCCGCCTTCACTGTTCACGCCTGAAAATGCGATACCGTCCCACATCCCGAAATCAACCATCAACACCCCATTAGCTCTGAAATAAAAGTCACCGCTATTAACCTCGAATCCCTTCTTATTGCTAACCTTTATATCATGCTCTTCACTAACAACACTGTCAGCGGTTGAATCATGTGAATAAAGTGAAGAAGTCATTACCATAGCTATGTATAAAATATAATTTTTCATTTGTTAACTTATGAAGTAGTTACATAATTCCTAGTCTAAAAACAATTTCTTGCTATATATTGGTATTATCCTGTAAAAATATAGAACCTTATATATCGGCAAATTGCTATTCAAACTTTTAAGGACAAAAGTCGGTGTATTTTAATTGCGCGGGAGTCTGAACATTACATTCAATTAAAATTAAATGTAATGACCATACATCTTTTATAACATATTATCAATAAGTTAGAGACTGATTTTGGGGCTACCTTTTGATTGGTCAACTTTTCCTTATTTGTGAGGGGGATTCCATTCTTTGAACTCTACAACATGTTTCTAACTAACCATTCGAAAAAGTATTTTTTTGGAGGTTTTGTCTTAACGTTTGCACACAACAGCGATCATAGTAGTTAATAATAAGGGGGGACTTTTATCTCGCAATGCCCCTTAGTTAGTTAGAGCGTAATGCTAACTCCCACCACAAATTACCATAATACCTATCAAACAAAGTGCCCATAACGAGATAGCGCTAACCGTCACTATTACCACAAAATACAGCTACCTCACTAACCATATTTTGAATTCGCTGACTGGCAAAAAAGCCAACAAAGCAGTCATTGAATGCTTTATCATTAATGACAGCCGTTCCGACAAAATGGATATTTATAAGACCTCAAATATAAAATAAAACTTCAGTCTCAGTCACACGAAAAATAATCAACAATAAAGTCGATAAATGTGCGAATGCGCTGAGGGTGATACTCACTATCCTTGTAAACTAGATACATCGGCAGCTTGGTTGATTTATATTGTTTTAATATTTGTTGTAATGTACCTGCTTGTAACTCTTGCTCTACCATCCATCTAGGCATAACGATAACCCCCTGACCAAGCTTCGCCATCTGCGTTAGCATTTCAGGGCTATCGCTCCGTAATTGTTCATTTACCTTAACTTTAAACTCTTCCTTTCCATCTGTTAATCGCCACAAATTAGATAGGCTGGCTAAGGAATAAGTAAGGCATTGATGTTGGTTTAGATCATGTGCTGACATTATTGGAGGGTGTTTTTCTAAATAGCTAGGCGAAGCAAAATAGACTATATCATTGTCCATAAACCATCTAGCTTTAAGCCTAGAATCTTTCAGGTTAGTGGCACGAATTGCTATATCTATATCTTCCTCGACTAAATCAACAAATTTATCTGATACCGACACATCAACAGAAAGATCGGGATACAAATTCAAGAAGTCATTGAGTGGCGCAGAGAGTAATCTGGTGCTAAATCCACTAGGAACCGAGAGCTTCAAAACGCCAGACACAGACGCTTGCTCTTTCCTCAGCTGAGATTCGAAGAAGTTCATCTCTTCCGTCAGTTTTAGCGCTAATCCTAAATATTGTTTACCACCACTTGTCAGGCTAATTGCACGAGCATGGCGACTAAATAAGGTAATACCTACCTTTTTCTCCAGCCAAGCAATTTTTTTACTGACCGCACTTTGCGTGGTATTTAGTTCATTTGCAGCAGCAGTAAATGTGCCTAAAGAGGCAACACGAGTAAAGACTTTTAAACAATCAAACTTGTCCATAAGCATTCCAATTTGGAATCATAAGAACATCAATAATAGCATCCTCAATCCAAATTGAGAATGCTAATATCACCCCATTACCTAATAAGAAGACAAAGTTACATTGTCTTTTCAAAGGTTATTTATTTTTTACTTCTTCAGTTTTCACTAGCTGATATAAATTTTTTGAACAGGAATACTCGTTATGACTAAAACAACTCACACCAATGAAGCAATTCGTGCAGCAATGGATCATTTAATTGATCGTGCATCCAACTTTGACGTGGATGCGTTAGAAACTATCTATCACAAAGGTTTTCACACAACCTTAGTTATGCCAGACAACACGGTAAACACCTATGACAAAGCAGAGTTCATAACTCACTTTAGAAAACAAGGGGAAGAAGCACAATCACCACTTAGTACTTGGGCTAAATGGCATGACTTCCACGTGTTTGGCGACACCGCGGTTTGTGTTCTAACAAGAAAGCACAGCGGAATGAATGGAGAGGAAGTGAAGCTACTATGTAATATAGAATTTCGATTTGAAGACGAACGCTGGCAAGTACTTAGAGAGCAAATCTTCTTACGCCCTTTCGCTGAAAGTTAGCCCTTTTTGAATTAAAAATTATCAATCTGCTATGTGCAATTTCATTACTCATAGCATCAACCCTTTTAAGGAATAAATCATGAAAGATAAAGTAATTATTATTACAGGTGGTAGTAGCGGTATTGGCAAAGCTGCGGCACTGGACTTTGCAAAGAAAGGCGCTCAGGTTCTTATTACTGGTAGGAGAGAACCAGCACTGAACGAAGTATCAACATTAAATGAAAACATACACCCGCTTGTTGCTGACAGCAGTGATCCAAGTAGTGCTCAGTTAATCATAGATACGGTAATTTCTAAGTGGGGGAAGATAGACGTTTTAGTCAATAATGCAGGAGCTGGCGCTAATGCTGCTCTTGAGGATGTATCTGAAAGTAAAATATCAGAGATTATTGCCATCAACTTAGTCGGACCTAGCTTACTATCTGCGGCAAGCTTACCGTACTTAAAAAAGAGCAATGGAAATATAATTAATATTACTAGTGCAGTTGCTCACAAGCCTATGGTGAACTTATCTCATTATGGTGCGAGTAAATTAGCGCTAGAATATATGACTCGCACTTGGGCATTAGAACTAGCGCCTGATATTCGTGTTAATGCTATTGCCCCAGGACCAACCTATTCTGGCGCATTAATTGGCATGATGGGACTCAGTGAAACACAAGCCTCAGAAATTGAAAAACAAGAAGCGGCAAGTCTGCCACTAGCACGAAGAGGCACTCCCGAAGAAATTAGTCAATGGATTGTATGGCTAGCACAGCCAACTAATTCTTGGGTAACAGGTCAAGTCATTGGCGTTGATGGTGGTTTTGGATTGTAATTACTATAGCTAGGTGTGCTCATTTTTTATCTTCACTTGCATTTGCCCCCTCTAAATCCAAGTGAAGATATGATTCATTAATTAACTCACTAAAGAATGCTTGAAAATATACTTCATTAAACCTTTGAGCAAACTGAAGCATTAGGCTCAAAGTTAACATTCAAAAGCCGAATGTGAATGGCAGCTATGAGCCTTTGAGCCGTCACTCAAAACAAGATATCCGCCTACGCGGGAATGACAATCCCCCCCCTTAATCAATCCCCATACCTCATGAACAAAATGACAATAATTTCTATGGCACTAAGTGCCCCGTAGCGCCACAGAAGTATGAAATAAAACTAAAAATAAGCCACAAACCGGACTTTAAGTATTGTGGCTGTAGAACTGAATAGGATGTGATTTTGTAGGGGTTAATCTTTATATTGGGAAGGTATCGCTGCTGCACCTTGATACTTGTTGTCTGGGAATATATTATAGTAGAGATAGCTGCCTTTGATATTTCTTATTGCATCTTTAGCAAGTATAAAACCGTGTAAATATAAAGAATCAATAGCTTCCTGAGGTGTTGAAACTACTGAGATCCTTAGTGGCTTAATGAGTTCGTTTTTGTCATCAAACACATCATCCCAATCTTTTTCCATCACAAATAATTCTTTCTCTTTGCTCGACTGGTATGTGCCATCTACTGAATCGTCATGAGCAATGGGTAAGGATATTGACCAGTTTTTTTCTCTTAGTACATCCATCGCAGCGTCAAATCGCTGTTTAGGACTGTTTTGAAAATCGTCAGAGTTAATTTTAAGGGTTTGGTACTCATTATATAGTTGGTAAAAGGAAGAAGTTAAGTCAGCGTTTCTACCTTTTTTGGTGTACAACGTTAAAAAGTTATCGATATCTTCAGAAATACTCTTAGGATAATGACGCTGTTTCTTAGCTCTTTTTAGCCATTTACCCAAAAATAATGTTTCATTACCTGGAGAACGGCTTACACCACCGACTTGCTGCTCTGATTTTAATGCAATTAAACCACCCAAAATCATATTGATAAGATCTGATTGATATTTATCTTCTTCTTTACTCATTAATAAACCATTGTTATGAATTTACGCCTCTTCGGGAAATTCAGTCGTACCTGAGGGGGCAGCATTTTCGCTTTATCAGAACAAAATTTCAACTATTCTTCCATGAAGTCTGGAAATGGATAGTTCATTTATAAAATAAGGTCTTTAAAATGCTGATTACACACCAACAAGTCAATTAGTGTGAAGACATTTGTCATGCGGATCATTTTATGTTCAAAGTTCGATAAAACTAAAACTTATTCTCTAGATCTTTCTCACTTAAAACAAATTGTCTAGTTAGATGTTCAATCTAAACTTTAACTCGAACATGCTTGGTGGATCCCCCTCCCCCAAAAAAAAAGAAAATTGAACAATGCTTACTCATTCCAAATAATTTCATCAATGTTTTCTATTGATGATTCGACGTTAATAACCTCACCAATAAGACTTTTGGTATTGTTAAACAGTAGTTCTATCTCTGTTCTGGTCATATCTTTTTTTACCGACAAACCAACCCATGCATTTCTCTGACTTCTTTTCGCAGCGAATAAAGCAATGTCGGCGATATTGATAAGTTGTTCCCAGCCCAGCTTATCAGGTTTTGATTTAATAAAGGGGTAAGCTGCGTAACCAATAGAGCAAGTTTTGTTTATGGTACGACCTCCACCAATATCAAATTTGAAATCAGCAATTTGTTGACGAGCTCTTTCTGCCAACATACAAGAGGTATTGCGATTGCAGAACCTTGAGATAACTAAAAACTCTTCTCCGCCCCAACGTATAAACATATCTGAATCACGAAAAATATCTTTTAATAAATTTGAAAACTGCACTAAAACCTTATCACCCGATAAATGTCCATATTTATCATTTACGGCCTTGAAATAGTCAATATCAAAAATAAAAAAGACTAAATCAGAGTTTTCAGTTTCTGCTTTATCAAAATAGGCTCTACTAGCAAGCAATAAATCTGCGTTGATATGATCAGTTAAAAAACGGCGGTTTCCGAGTTGAGTAAGGTGATCAGTAAAACTGGCTTCCTTCATTACTTTTAGGGCTAAATCTAATTCTATTGTTTGCTTTTTTACCATTTTTTTGAGTTCAAGTTTTGTTCTTTTCAAATGTCTAACGCGGATGAGATAGACAAAATACAATAGACTAATCACCGCGATCATAAAGATGAATTTAAAGACTGAGGTTTGATACCATAAAGGTAGCTGTTTTAATTTTAGGTTGATTTCATTTGGGCTCCACAAACCATTTCTGTTTGTTGCCTTGACATGAAATATATAGGTTTTAGGGTCTAGGTTTGTGTAGGTTGCAGAGCGCTGGTCTGAGGTTGTTTTAATCCAATTTTCATCATAACCTTCGAGCTTATATGTGTATTGATTACCCTCTGGTTTTGAATAATCTAATGAAGAAAATTTTATCGTAAAACTTTTAGAGTCGGCAGGTAAAAGTACAAGTGAATCATTTGATATCCTTACGACTTGTTTATCAATGGTAAGCTCCGTTGGCTCTAAGGAAGGCAAAAAAGTCCACGGTTGATATAGTTTTGGTTTGATTAACAACACACCATCGGTACCACCAATAGCAAAAACATCTTCATTTAAAATGTAATGGGAACCATCCCAAGGAACACCAAAATCAACCCCATCAGCAGATGACCATCGATGAACGGTGTGGGTTTTAAGGTCAATTAAATGTGTAGCCGTCCATATACGTTGATGATCATCTATAAATAAGTTGCTACCTAGATCCATTTTACCAATGCCCAAAGAGTCATTGATGGATTTAAATTGCGTGTCTTCATTGTTTAAGTCTTGACGGAATAATCCTTGAGGTGTACTTAACCAAAGCGTTTCAAACGAATCTAAAAGTAAGTCGTTTACTTGAATATCACCAAAGCTTTCAACTTTATGTACTTCTTGTTGAGATGCATTTCCTGCGGGTAGTTCGTACAAACCATCGGGAGTTCCTATCCATAAATGCCCATCTTTGGTCTCGGAAATTGCTAATATTGGTTTATTATTCTCATTAGCAAAAGTGTAAGATAAAAAACGTTTATTGTTATCGTCCCATTTAGATAACTCTTGAAAAGTACCTACCCAAAGCGAGTTATCATTACTTGATTTTAATCTTCTTATTTGATTACTTGATAAACCATCACTAACGGTAAAACGTTTAAAATTATCCGTTTCTGGTAAGTAACGATATAGACCCGTTTGTAATGTGCCAACCCAAATGCTTCCATCAGTCATTTGTGCTAACCCTTGTATATTAGACTCCTCTAAACTGTTTTTTTTCTTATTAACAGCGTAAGATTTTATTTTCCCAATTTCTGGATCAAAGACATCAATACCTTTACCTTGGCTGCCAATCCAAACTTTTCCATCTTTACTTTGTAATATACTGAGAATATGAGGAGAACTCAGCTGAGAGGTTTCGCCAATGACAGAGCGCAATGTCCTAAAAGCATTATTCAAAGGATTATATCGATTCATACCTGCTCCCCAAGTCCCAATCCATAGTAGACCTGAGTTATCAATGATCATTGAACCTATATCGTTATGCAATAAACCACCGTGTAATCCTTGATGGTGGGTAATTGTGCGTTTTACTTCTCCGCTTGTTGCATGGACAACTGCAATTCCTCCTCCATTTGTACCAAGCCAAATCTCATCCGTTTTGGGTTGGGCAATAGTGGTTACCCAGGGATTCGATATTTTAAAATTAGACTCTGAAGTGGGAGCAATTCGAGTGAATTTTCCATCAGTGCTATCTATGCGAATGGCACCTTTTCGAGGAGTCGACACCCACATAGCATCATCTTTGCCTTGCAGTATACGAAAAATAACATGTCCTGCTAATGAATCGTTTGCAGTGTCATCACTATATATTCGTTCTATTTTTTTTGAACCTTGACGAATAATGTTTAAACCATCATAGCTGCCTATCCATAAGTCGCCGGCCTTATCCATATATAATGAACGGATATGGTCATCATTTAATGATTCCTTCTTTTGTGCATTGTGACGAAAATGAACAAAGGATTTATCCTTTTCATTAAACAAGTCTAAACCGTTATTTGTACCTAGCCAAATATTACCCTGATTATCGCCAATAATCGCAGAGACTCGGTTATCAGCTAAACTATTATATTCATCTGTATCATGTTTATAGTTATCTATAATATTTGTTGTTGGATCTAAAACTGAGAAACCATTTGCTCGTGTACCTATCCAAATGCGGCCATCATTATCAGACCATAGACTGGTAATAAAATCTCCAGTCAACTTGTGTTTGCTCTCTGAGTTAGCCGAAAAGTGTATAAACTTATAGCCATCGTATCTAACTAAGCCATGTTGAGTTCCTATCCAAATAAAGCCTCTTTTATCTTGTATTAATGCTGTTATTGCTCCTGAAACAATTTTCTCGCCCTTGCCAACAACATCAAAAAACAAATGCCCTTGATCAAACATAGAAGCTTGTAGCGGTGTTATAATTAATAACAATAATATTCGGATAAATTTGCTTAACATAGTTACTTTAATCTCATAATTTAGTGGCAAACTTCGGTTAGCCTACTCAAATTTTTTAATTAAAATATCAGAGTAGTTGGTTGTTAGCTAATTATTAATAACTTTGATAAGAAGGGAATTCAAAAATAAAATGGTTTAGCTGGTGGTTATATGATTAAAGCAAGCGGGAATTTATCTGTTCTTGATGGTGACGTTCTAGAAGGAAAAATTGAGCGAACGATTAAAGATTCATATATTTTGGTGACGTGAACTTCACAAAAAGCAATGTCTTCTTATAGCGATCAGAAATCATAAGATAATCATTGATGCATACGACTGTTTTAGTCGGAACAGCGCCCTTAGAGAAGGACGAAAAAAGTCAATAATGGGCGCAGAACTGTCTAAATTAAGATTAAAATCTTATCTGACTATGTGCCCCGTAGCGCCATAGAATTATGAAATTTGTGTCGGTTGTTTGTTCAACAAGTTGAAGTGTAATTCAAGGGTTTTCCTTTTCTATTGAGCACGAAAAAGATCTTCTAATGGCATAAAATGCTACATATGAACTAAATGTATTAATAGGAAATATGCTACTTCTATTTATCTTGATTCCATTTAAAAGACAAAAAAAATGCATCTATAAAATAGATGCATATAAACATGAAACACTAAGGGAAATAACATTACTGTTGAGTAAGAGTGTGCTTTTCAAACTAAGTTCAATTTACTTGAAAAATTAAACGTACCAAAGGCCATGGAAGAAATGCAATACTTTAGGGAAGATGATTAAGCTAACTCATACCACAATATAGTCCATTAGCGGTTAACATCGAATAAAGTTTCGGATTATATTTCATATCGATAACGACCAAAGAACGGGCTTAAAATTGTTGGCTAATTTGTAGTGTATTCCCTACTTTTTCTATTTTTTTGTAAGATCACTTTTGTTTGAAACACCTATATCGGTGCCTTTAATTTTGCCATTTTCGATACGATTGGATGTCTCATTCATGTTTGGATCTTTGCCTGTAAAACGAGTCTTGAAACTTGTTACAGGAAGTTCAAATTTGTAAATTTCGTCCTCTTTGGCTTCTGAGGGTGTTAAGAAAGATCCTCTTACTTTATCTTGGGATGATAATAATCTGGCCGTATCATTCCTTTGTTCAGTATTGTGTTTATTAGATTTGAATTCGACCACTGATATTTTAAACGGGTCTTGTTCGACCTGATCATGATTACGTTTGAGTTTGATCATATCGGGTCTTCTATAGGAATCTCTCTTATCATTATGAAATATATTCATTTGAGGAAGGTAAACCCGGTCATCTTTCTCGTTCTGACTCATGCGGTTATATTTGTCAAGAACTGCGTTGTATTGACGTGCTTCGTTGATAAATCCGGCGCGTTGTTCAAATTTTTCCACCCCTGTATCCCTATAGGATTTCCTGGCGTCATTCATGGCTGCTACTAGACGGCCCTGATTAGCGTCGCGATCATTATTCGGCTCAAATGGATTTATATTATTTTCAAAGTGATTCTTGAAGATATTGAATTTTTCTAATGAGGGGCGTGAGCCTCTCCCTGTGTTTTTTTTCCTAGAAAAAAAATTATTGAGAGTGCTCTTTTTTTCGTTAAAGCTGGACATGGTATCTCTCCGTTGATGCTATATAACGTTAAGTTAAGCTGAAAAATACTGTTGACTAAAATGCATGAGGTACGAGTCGCAGCCAACTGTAATTATTCCGTCCGTTTAGATAATTTATAATATTTGATTTACTGAATATAGATGAAGATTAAAATAAATCAATCTATTAAAAGATTGATTTATTTGATAAAGGTTAAGGAGTGACGTTTTTACTTTATTTCACACGATTAATATTAGAAAACATATGGCAAAAAATTACAACTTAATGTCAGCAATGCGCACTTTGTTACCATAAAACCTGTGGCGTTAATAAGATGGTCCGCCTCCCCTAATCTACACTTAGGGCAGACTATTAAATGAGGAGAATCATCGTGTCTACTATTAACATTCTTGGAATTGATATAGGAAAATCTACCTTTCACCTA
>Ga0209184_1001972_pt1 | contig 11545 bp, 10 predicted proteins | sample EN8Hudsemesocosm_2_FD_184627 | JGI IMG/M metagenome (GOLD analysis project Ga0209184, IMG submission 184627) | Methane-oxidizing microbial communities from mesocosms in the Hudson Canyon - EN8C Hudson Canyon (SPAdes) (version 2) | ecosystem: Environmental > Aquatic > Marine > Cold seeps | place... | reverse complement strand
TACAGCAAAAATTTGCCCATTTCAGTGATTTAAGTTTTGTTTCCGCCAGCGCTAGAAATAGTGGTGGAGATGTTTTTAGTGATTAAACTTTAAGCCATGATGCTTGAGCCTATAGACGATAGATGTAATTTCTTTACTACTCATTGTATTGCTTTTTGTGGCTAAAATAAGAAATATACTTGTTATTGCTAATTCAGCACGTATGCTGGTTCAGTCTGCAGTAAACGATGATTTCTCCCCTTTGGCGATAGATTGTTTTGCTGATAAAGACACTCAGGGAATGGCGCTAGACTTTGTAAAAGTCACTTGTTTAGCACTAAGTAATGTGCTGCTGGCGCTTTCCATATTATCTAAGCGACATACGATTACTCATGTTGTTTATGGTAGTGGTTTTGAAAATTATTTATCAACCTTAAAGTATTTGCAGCAAAACTTTATTGTTTTAGGTAATTCTTTTAAAGTGTTTAGCTCAATTCAGCAAAAAACACATTTTTTTTTACAATTAGCACAGCAACACATTGTTTATCCAGAAACCTCCTTTCAGCCGCCTGATGAGGCAGAGGGTTGGTTGATAAAGCCATTAAAAGGTGAAGGAGGAATAGGGATACAGCGCTATAGCGTAAAGCAAGAAACAGAGTCTATTTATTGGCAAAAGTTTTGTGCTGGCACAGCGCAATCTGTATTGTTTCTGGCAAATGCTTCGGAATATAAAATTATTGGCTTTCATAAGCAGTACACTGCTCAGATTTATCCGCACGATTTTGTGTTTTCGGGGCTGATTAATCAGCCTGATATGGATGAGTCTATTGTTCAGACTTTACATGCTATTCTTTCTAAGCTGGTTCCGTTATTTTCTTTAAAAGGCGTTAATTCATTAGATTTTATACTGAATAATCAGCAATGCTATATGCTGGAAATTAACGCCAGGCCTTCAGCAAGTGTTAATTTGTATGGTTCAGGTTTGTTTTTAGCGCATATTAACAGTTGTTTAGAAAGTGAGCTGTTATCGAATTTAAATGCTTTGGCATCTTATCGCGCTTATAAAATTATTTTTGCTGAAACAGAAATAAGCATTCCTGAGAGAATGGTTTGGCCCGCCTGGGTTGTGGATATACCTTCAAATGCTTCAATTATTAACACAGGTATGCCGATATGCAGTATCATTGCTGGCGGCAAAAATGAACAGCAAGTAGACGACTTGTTGCTATTAAGGCAACAACAATTGATCAAACTTTTAAGATAGGTATCTATACAATGCAATACACAGCGAGTGTAAATAAATTAACCCAGCCACTGGTGCAAGAATTAATTGATCATGCAGATAAGTTGAGACTGGGTGTGCAAAAGTTAGAAAATGGCTGCACAATTATTGATGCTGGTATTGCTGTGCCTGGTGGTATAGAAGCTGGGCGAATTATTACAGAAATTTGTATGGGGGGAATGGGGACGGTTTCTATTTCTCAAAGTGCATATACCGATCATTGGCCATTGTCGATTAATGTGCATGCCAGCAATCCAGTATTGGCATGTTTAGGTAGTCAGTATGCGGGTTGGAGTTTATCTCACGAGAAGTATTATGCCTTAGGCTCAGGTCCTGCTCGTGCCATGGCAACTAAGCAAAAAGACGGTGCTACTGTGCCAGTTGAAGGGCTTTATAAAGAATTGGAATATCAGGATAGTGCTGATTCAACGGCATTGGTTATTGAAAATGATAAAATTCCACCGCTAGAAATTATTGATAAAATTGCCGCAGCATGTGGAGTAACGCCTGATAAACTAACCATCATTGTCACTCCAACCAGTAGTCTTGCGGGTGCAGTGCAGGTTGTTGGTCGAGTGTTAGAAGTTGCTATGCATAAAGCCCATGAATTACATTTTCCTCTGGAAAACATTATTGATGGTAGTGGCAGTGCACCAATCTGTCCTCCACACCCTGATTTCGTTAAGGCAATGGGTCGCACGAATGATGCTATTTTATTTGCAGGCCAAGTCCACCTTTTTGTGAAAGGCAGTGATGAGGATGCTGAAAAATTAGCCAAAGAACTACCAAGCTCTACATCAAAAGATTACGGCAAGCCCTTTGCAGAAATATTCAAAGCCTGCAATTATGATTTCTTTAAAATTGATGGCATGCTGTTTAGTCCTGCCAGTGTTATTGTGACGGCAGTTGACTCTGGGAATAGCTATAGAGCCGGTAAGCTGGATAATGCCTTATTAGATCAATCTTTTGGTTTGTAGAATTTAGAGCTGATTTTTTTACACAGAGGCACAGAGACACGAAGGAAAGACTTTAAAAGCTCATCTTTGGGTTTTTACGACATTAGTTAGAAGTAACGTTAACAAATAGGAAGTGAGGCTTTAGCCTCGCCTGATTGTGCGGGACTAAAGTCCCACTTCCTGACAAAGGTTGTCCAAGATTTTTTAAGCATATTCCTTAGCTAAAACCAAAGATGATAGTGTCAGTTAACAGTGCGAAGACGCTGATAATGATTTAAAACGCTCTTCTTAGTGTCTCTGTGGCTTTGTGTGAGTTGCTTTTCTCTAAAATTTTTTTGTTTGTGTTTTAAATATTTTATTGAGGTTGATTTTTGGGTCGAATAGCAATTTTTACTGATGATCCTGGTTGGCATGGCAAGCAATTGCGTCTTGCTTTTGCTGCTAGGGGATATTCCAGTGAGTATATCTCTTTAACTGAATGCGAAATATCTCTGGCGAGTTCAGGCCTGCCCATTTTTATTCCCGGATTTGAGGGCAGCATGCCTGATGCTGTGTTTGTTCGAGGTGTGCCGGGTGGCTCTTTGCAGGAAGTTGTGTTGTATCTAGATATACTGCATGCTTTAAAGTTTATGGGTATTCCTGTCTATAATGATGGGCATGCTATAGAAAAAAGTGTAGATAAAGGCATGACCAGCTTTTTGTTAAAAAATACTGGCTTGAAAACACCCTATACCTGGGTGCTTAAAGATAGAGCTAAAGCCTTGCAAATTGCCGAGCAAGAACTAAAAGCAGGGCATAGTATTATAAGTAAACCTATATTTGGGTCTCAGGGTGAAGGTGTTAGACGGATAGAAAAGTTGACTGATCTGTTCTGGTTAACAAGTAGTCAGGGCGTTTATTATCTACAGCGATTTGTCGATTGTGAAGGTCAGGGTTATTCGGATATTCGCGTCTTTGTTATTGCCGGTAAAGCCGTTGCAGCAATGAGGCGTCGAGGTAAATCGTGGTTAAATAATGTTGCGCGTGGCGCGAGTTGTGAACAGGTGATATTAGATTTGGAACTTGCTACGATTGCAATCGATGCGACTCAGGCCTTAGCGATGGATTATGCCGGGGTAGATGTCATTAAGGATGTGACTGGGGGCTATAGCGTTATTGAAGTTAATAGCATACCTGCCTGGAAAGGCCTAGAAACGGTTTGTGAGTTAAATGTGGCTGATTTATTGGCGGAGGATTTAATAAATCGTCACCTGTTATCTGATAGAACAATGCTAGAGCAGGTTGCTTCATGATAGATCAGCAACAATTAATGGCGCTATTTAAGGAAGCCTGTTTATGTGATGTACAAGCTTTTAAACCAGGTAATGTTAGCGTTTATAATGCCGGGCATGATATGACGGTTGATGATTTTATCTTAAGCGCTGAAGAAAGTGCCTGGGCTATCACAAATCCTGCTTATTCCTTGGGTGAAAAAATATATTATGCGGTAAAGGCTACAAGGGAAGCTGTTAATTGTAATACCAATTTGGGCATTCTTTTGCTAGCTGCGCCGGTATGTCAGGCCGCTTATCAACAGCAACAGAATCAAAGTTTAGCAGAGGCATTGGCCTTAGTATTACAGAATACTACGATTGAAGATGCAGACTGGACCTTTAAGGCGATCACCCTGGCGTCCCCTGGAGGCTTGGGGGAGTCTGAAGATCAGGATGTTAATGAGCCGGCAGCTGTTTCACTGTTACAGGCAATGGAAATTGCCAGTGAAAAGGATAGAATTGCAAAACAATACACAACAAATTACAAAGATATTTTTGATTTTGCAGTTTTAAGGTATAATGATGCCTTCGTTAAATTTGATAATCAGGCATGGGCTACAAGTGCTGTTTTTACAGGCTTGCTCAGTTATTTACCTGATAGTCACATTGAACGCAAATATGGCGATAAGTACTCGGGATGGGTACGTAAGCAGATTTCTACAGTCGACGATGCCTTGTTAAATACAAGTAATCCTGAACAGTTGTTACCTATGTTGCATGATGTGGATAGGAAGTTTAAGGATAAAGGTATTAATCCAGGCACTACGGCCGACCTAACGGTGGCGACAGTATTGATAATTTTAATGGAAGCTTTAACTGTTAGGTGTACTAGTTAATGCAGTAATGGAATGATAGAATATTTGCGACATTTTTAATGTCTTTCAACACTTTAATTTATAGGATCTAGCTCAATGGCTAAAATTAATAACTTACGCGTAGGCGAATCTTTAAACGGCGACGGAAACGAAGTTGCTCACATTGACTTAATGATGGGACCTCGTGGTTCAGCTGCAGAGTCTGCTTTCGCAAACTGCTTAACAAACAACAAAGACGGTTTTTCTAGTCTTCTAGCTGTTGTTGCTCCTAACCTTATGGTTAAGCCTGCAACTGTTATGTTCAACAAAGTAACAATCAAAGGTTCTAAGCAAGCAGTTCAAATGTTTGGACCAGCACAACGTGGTGTTGCAATGGCTGTTGCTGACTGTGTTGAAGACGGAACTATCCCTGCTGACGAAGCTGATGATTTATTCATCTCTGTTGGTGTTTTCATTCACTGGATGGCTGAAGACGACGCAGCTATCGAGAAAAACAACTATGATGCTGTTAAAGCGTCTATCAAACATGCTGTAGCTGGAACTCCAACTGCTGCTGAAGTTGTTGCTCAAAAAGCTACTGCACAACATCCGTTTGCTGCAAACAACGTATAATTTTTAAAATTATATAGCGTTTAAAGAATACCTCGATTCAAGTTAAACTTGGGTCGGGGTATTTTTTTGCCTGCAGAAAAGCCTTGATGGCTATCTTGTGAGGTAGGTATTGATCAACTTGTATAACTTAAACGCCTTATTATTTCACTATTAATAAGGCCTGAATGAAGCGCACTAGCGACAAGTGCATGATTGACACCTATTTTCTTTAGGTTTACTAAATCTTGTTGATGACGGATTCCGCCTGCTGCAATAAATTTTTTTTCAGGGTATTGCTGACAAAAAGTCTGTAGTTTTTTAAAATCGGGTCCAGCATTTTTTCCTATCCGGTCCAAAGTCATAATGATAATCTGCTCAGGCCATAGAGAGGGGGTTTTGAGTAACTCGACAGGGCCAGTGTAGCCAGATTGTGGAAAATAATCTAAAGATAAAATGTAGTCGTTCAAAAAATAGTTAAGTTTTTGTAAATATTTGTTTTTTTGAGACTCTGAGCCAATGACTGGCTTGTATTTTGGGCTGTTATTCTTTGCTAGTTGCTGTGCAGTTGTGCCGTTATCAATCCAGAATTCAATTCCTGTATTTTCACTGATTACTTTATCAATTAAGGTTTGATTATTACCCGAGTGAGTGATGGCGTTTAAATCAGCAATATAGAAAGATCTAAAAGGGTGAACAGTTAAAAATCCCTGGATGCAATCTTGCAGTCTGCTTGTGTTGCATAATGGACTGACTAAAGGCTGATATTTTTCTCTCTGCCCTAGTTGTGCAGAGACTACAAGTCCATCTTTTAAGTCAATTACGGGGATAATATTCATGCTGGCAGGACAAGTTTAATAGGGATGTATGTTAATACAAAAAAAATCACACAAAGCCACCAAGAAGAGCAATTTATTTTTCTTTTCTTTGTGCCTCTGTGGCTTTGTGTGAGTATAAAATCTTGTAGAATTTCTTAACTTAATGGCATTGAGGGGTATGTTATGAGATTTGTTGTAAAATAGTAAGTTATAAATTCAGTAACAAAAGATTTAAACCTTTTGTGCTAATGGTCGATAAATATTGATAGAAATAAATAACATAATAAAACTGAAAAGTCATTTTTCAATGAAATGTCAGTTGCAGGTGATATGGATGGCTGTCTGGAGGAAAGAGTGAAAATTAAAACTAAATTAATATTGGGGTCCTTGCTGATGGCATTGGTTCCAATCATTATAATTGCTGTTATCCTTGGTTGGATGTCGGTTAAAACATCTAATGAGATAGTCCATGCCATATCAACCGAGCATCTACTGGCTGTAAGAGCGAATAAAAAAGCGAGCATTGAGCAGTATTTTAAGCAGCGTAATAATCAGACTTTAGCTTTTGCCAATGACAGAATGGTTATTGATGCCATGCTTGGTTTTAAATCTGCTGTTAATGGGCTTGAGGCTGACGCAGCAAAGTTAAATGCAGATGCCGTTACTATCAAGCAACAATTAGGACAATATTATTCTAGCCAGTTTGCTGTCGAGTATAGTCGCCAGAATACTAGTAATCCAATTTCCATATCCAGGTTATTAAATAAGCTGGATATAACTGCGGCCTATTTGCAATATTTATATATTAACAATGATAAACCTTTATTAGATAGTGTAGATTTATTAGCGACTGTTGAAAATACGGAGTATGACCAGTTACATCGTTTATTTGATAATCATATCAATGATTTTGCAAAAAAAATGGCTTATCAGGATGTTTTTTTAGTGGACTCTGATTCTGGTCGTGTCATCTATTCAACTAATAAAAATCTGGATTATGCAACTTCATTAATAGATGGGGCTTTTGCTAATTCTGCTTTGGGCTCTGTGTTTCAGCGAGCGAATCAAAGTCATCGGGCTGAGACCTTTTTAGCTGATTTCCATCCTTATACGGCAGCGTATGAGTCGCAAGTGTCTTTTATTGCTACACCTATTTTTGAAAACGAAATTAAGATTGGTGTTCTGGTTTTGCAAATAGCTATTGATGAAATCAACAGTATTATGACCAGTAAACAGCAATGGAACAGCACTGGAATGGGAAAAACTGCTGAGGCGTATATTATTGGTGCAGATTTTAAATCTCGTAGCTTAAGTCGGCTTTTAGTTGAAAATAAAACGGCTTATATGTCTGCCCTGACTGATTCTGGAGGGATAGATGCTGGTATTATTGATAGAATTAACTTTAGAAATAGCAATGTAGGCTTGCAAGCGGAACATAATGTAGATGTCAAAACGGCAATATCAGGGCAAACAGGACAGTCTATTTACACTGATTACCGTAATGTTTTAGTGCTTTCAGCTTATACACCACTAAATATTGCTGGTTTAAACTGGGCTGTGGTGGCAAAAATAGATGAAGAAGAGGCTTATGAGCCTGCATCGGCATTTCAATCCTCTTTTACTCAGATGTCAATTCTTGTCATTATTATTATGGCTGTCATCTCTACCTTAGTAGGTTTTATTTTTTCAAAGGCAATGGTTATGCCGATGTATAAAATTGCCAATACAATGAAAGAAATTTCAGAAGGAGAGGCGGATTTAACACAGAGACTGTATGAAGGCAGGCAAGATGAAATTTCTGAAATTGCCCACTATTTTAATGCTTTTGTTTCTAGAATTCAGGGGGTGATCAGTGAGGTATCTCAATTCAGTATTCAATTAGCTACCGCTTCAGAGCAGGTTTCGGTAACCGCAGTTCAAACCAATAGTAATGTTAATGATCAGCATCAACAAATAGAGCAAGTTGCAACGGCCATGAATGAAATGACCGCAACAGTACAAGATGTTGCCAGAAATGCTAATCTGGCTGCTGAAGAAGCTCAGAGAGGGGATGTGCAAACCCAGGCAGGGAGTCATGTTATCGAAGGGACTATAGAGTCTATTAATCAATTGAATAGAGATATATCTTCTGCAGCTGAATCGGTCACTACTTTAGAGCAAGATGGGCAATCTATTGGTTCTGTGCTAGATGTGATTAGAGGCATTGCTGAACAAACCAATTTATTGGCACTGAATGCTGCTATTGAGGCGGCAAGAGCAGGTGAGCAAGGACGAGGTTTTGCTGTGGTGGCTGATGAAGTTAGAACCCTTGCTAGTCGAACTCAGGATTCTACAGCGGAAATACAGCTTATGATTGAAAAGCTACAGCAAGGTACAAAAAACAGTTCAGGAGCGATGGCATCAAGCGTTAAGCTGGCGGAAGGTGCGGTTAATCAGGCCCATGGTGGTACCGAAGCTTTGCAAAAAATCACTCATGCTATCGCCTCTATAGATGATATGACGCAACAAATAGCAGCTGCATCAGATGAACAGTCATCAGTGGCAGAGGAAATTAATCGCAATATTATACTAATAAGTGATTCTGCAAAAGCTACGGTTGCGGTCAGTGATGAATCAGCACGTGCAGGAGAGGATATGGCACGATTGGCCAATGAATTAAATGCAACAATTGCCCAGTTTAAAATCAATTAATCCTGATTTTTCCTTCCAGACTGTCTCTCAAGGCATAGCGTGAATACATCCATGTAGCCTTGACGACAGCATCCTGGCTGCCAAATTGATATAGGATGCGCTGAGGCACGAAGCGCATCTTTCGGTGTTGTGATGCGCTTCCTAACGTAAAAACTTAGAGGAAGCATCCTGGTTTCCTCTATCATTCAAATTTATCAAGGTTGAGCTTAAAAAGAGAGGTACTCTTTATTAACCCTTGTCACTTTTTATGTTTTGTATTTTCTACTGACATAAAACTTGTGAATTTATAAATCGACTCAGCTTACCCGTTCAATCTGAACCAAGTTGTCTGAGAATGTCGGTGCATGCCCCATATCAACAAATTCTGCGGAACTAATACAGTTAACCGTCCCTTTGTTTAACTGTCGCCAATACCCTAATGTTGCGACAATAATACCAGCACTCACATCAGCGGTAATTCTAGCATCGCCTTCGAATGAACCCCGATCATTAAAGACACGAACCTTATCATTTTCTTTAATACCTCGAGCATCTGCATCGACAGCATTAATTAAAACAAATTGTTCACCTTGCCCTTTGATTTTATGATTCATGTTGGCATAGCAAGAATTAAGAAATCCATGGCTTTTGGGTGAAATAATATTTAAAGGGTATTTTTTAGCCAGTTCAGGATTGGTCTCAAATGTTTCTCTAGAAGCCACGTAATCAGGTAGGCTATCCAACAATTCGCCTGCCTGAAAACCTTCATACATCTGACGAAATGGTCCTGCGACAAAGTTAGTTGCACCATCCAGTTTGAATTCACATTTACCTGAGGGTGTTGGAAAGTTGCCTTCTTTATGAGGTGCACGATCATCTTTAGTACCGACATTTAATCGTGCAAAGCCATGTTCTCGCATGTATGCCAGATCAATTCCTTCGCAGGCAGGTGACTCCCAATCTACATAGTTTTCCAAACATTCGCTATCTGACCATTTGAAATTCTCTTCTTCATAACCCATTAGCTGTGCTAATCGACGGAAAATCTCGTTATTCGGGATAGCTTCGCCTGGGGATTCGACACATTTTTCATTGTATGTCAGATAAAGGTGTCCCCATGAGAGAACCATATCTTCCATTTCAGCGCCCATAGATGCAGGCAGTACAATATCAGCATATGCTGCCGTATCAGAAATAAAATGTTCGGCGGATACCATAAACAGATCTTCGCGTTTCAGTCCTTCTATAATCTTGTCTGTTTCAGGTGCCTGTGTCACTGGATTGGTATTCCAGCACATCATCGATTTAATCGGCGTATCAAGCTTTGTCTCGCCCGTTAGCACCCGGCCGAGTTGAAGATTATTAACCACAGGCGTGCCTTCTGGAATTAAATCCGGGCGACTGATAACATCAAATTTATAGGGATGCTCCCATACGGGGAATTGTAATGCACCGCCCCCGACATGACGCCAAGCACCAATTAAGGCCGGAAGTGAAGACACTGCGCGAATAGCCTGACCGCCACCATAATTTCTTTCTAACGCAACGCCCAAACGAATAGCCGCTTGTGGCGTTGTAGCATATTCTCTGGCAAACCTGCGTATATCTGCAGCAGAGATTCCGGTAATTTGTTCGGCCCATTCGGGTGATCTATCTTTAGCACGTTCAGCTAAATCAGCATAACCAACCGTATAATTATCCACATAATCTTGATCCACCAAACCTTCTTCGATAAGGGTATGAATCATAGCCATTGCCAAAGCACCATCTGTACCCGGTTTGGGGGCAATATGCCAATCGGCTTCTTTAGCCGTTTTTGAAGCAAAAGAATCAATAACAATAACTTTTGCCCCTTTTTTCTGAGCTTCTTTAATAATATGCCAATGATGTAAATTGGTACTGACAGAATTACAAGCCCAAAGAACGATGTATTTAGAGTGAATAAAACTTTCGGGGTCAACCCCCGCCGTGGGGCCGACAGTCAATAACCAGGCCGTACAAGAACCTTCACCACAAAATGTACGCTCGGTAACCGTTGCGCCCATACGGTTAAAAAAGGCATCACCCCCATTTAATCCATGCACCAGTCCTTGGTTTCCTAAATAACTATTGGGCATAATTGCGTGTGCCCCATGTTCGTCAATAATAGCTTTCCATTTTGAGGTTATTTCATCCAATGCCTCGTCCCAACTAATTCTTTCGAACTGTTTGCTGCCTTTAGGGCCTGTGCGACGTAGTGGGTATAACAGACGGTCAGGATGGTAATGTCGCTTTTCGTAATCTTTTAATTTGACACACAAGCCACCCCGGGTCATAGGGTGATCAGAGTTGCCTTTGACCCCCACTAGTTTTCCATCCTCAACTTCATATACCATTGAACAAGTATCAGGGCAGTCATGTGGGCAACCACCATGTGCAGTTTTTTGTATTTGAGCGGACATCGTAAATTCCTATTTTTACATCTGTTTTTAGTTATCTAAAATATATTCAGGTTATTACTTTAAGAAGCTGTCATAAAAATACCTAACACATTTTACAAGCGTTAATTTAATCATAGCAATTCCAATCATATTCTCTGGATTTACTGTTAATATTTCAATCTCTTTCGAAAGGCTACGAAAATTATTTAACCATGGGAGTAGAGTCAGTACTAGCATTAAAATGACATTGGGGTCTTTTCGTGCCATACAAGCTGTAAAGTATTTATTGTATACGTGCTTACATTAAATAATTCCTTGGCAGAAATATGTTATGGAAAGACCTGATCCTTTTTTCTCTAATTTTTTTGACCCTAATTTTTTCAAAAAACAAAAACTGGCTCAGGTAAAACCATTAAGGTACTTTACTGAAAAGTATAAAACCCGCAACGAAAGTATGGCATATGCCTATTTAAGTGGGAATTATACGTTTTCTCAAGTAGGCGAGTATTTCGGTGTGAGCTATGCTACAGTGAGTTGAGCAGTAAAACAAACAGAAAAAAGAGTGGAAATGTAAAGTGTAAGGCCTGACTCCTTAAGAGAGATACTGGATATTTGAATGCATATGAGTGACAAACAATGAATACTGACGGATTGATTAGCATTGAAAAATTAGTTGCCAACAGCACCTTATTTGCTCCTCTAGA
>Ga0209184_1001971_pt1 | contig 11553 bp, 9 predicted proteins | sample EN8Hudsemesocosm_2_FD_184627 | JGI IMG/M metagenome (GOLD analysis project Ga0209184, IMG submission 184627) | Methane-oxidizing microbial communities from mesocosms in the Hudson Canyon - EN8C Hudson Canyon (SPAdes) (version 2) | ecosystem: Environmental > Aquatic > Marine > Cold seeps | place... | reverse complement strand
TGCTCAGCTACCTTGTCTAACTGGTGATTTTTTTGCTCCATGAAAGATGGGGCCAATTCCAGTTGCTGTAAGGATTGCTTTAAAGCTTCTAGTTGCTGTAAACCGTCATTGCTGGCTAGTTCAAGCAGCGCACTGGCTTGTTCTACTAGTGCATTAGCTTTTACTCTTTCTTTATTTTGCTGCTGTTTATGGGCTTGGTTTTCAGCTGTACGGCGATTAAACAGGGCATCACATTGTTCGCGGAAGGTTTTCCACAGGCTGTGTTCTTGGCGTCCGGCTGGGCCTATAGTTTTCCAGTTTTGTTGCTGCTTTTTGCACTCTTCAATGGCGCTGCTTAATTCGTCCTGCTCTTGTAGGGCGATAATTTTATCTATAATGGTTTGCTTTTGTTGGGCGTTGTCTTGATAAAAACCAATGACCTTGCCATGAATTTGTTTGCTGGCCTGTTGAAAGCGACTTTGCAGTGCTTTGTGTACGCTGTTTTCAACCGGGCTGTATTTTCTAAATTCACTATTGGCGTGATCCAGTAAGCCTTGAATGGCTTTCCAGTCGGCACTTTCCCAATCATTTTTTTCGAAGAAAATTTCCAGCTGCAGGCAAATCTCTTCTTTTTGTACCTGGTTGTATTGTTTTACCTTGGACAAATCTTGGTAATATTGTTTGCAAGGCTCGTAGGCGGTATCGGCGGCTTTTTTGAAGCGGCTCCATAAGGCTTGGTGTTGTTGTTTGTCGGGTAGGCCGCCCAAGGCTTTCCATTGGTCTTGCAGGTTGTGAATATTGTGCGAAAGTTGTTTGGCATCAATTTGTGCGGTAATTAGATTTTCCATTTCCTCGCACAGGCTTTCAAATTTAGGGGCGGCAGCAAAGCCCTGCCAGTCTTTCAGTTCGTTAAGCTGGCTGCTCAAATGCTGGAATTGATTGTTAAGGCTTTTATCTTGCTGAGGTGGCAACTGCTTAATTAGTTTGCGAATCTTGGCTTCTTGTTGTTTGGCGCTTTTAAGTTGGCCGCCTTCGATGTTGCTTTCAAGCTGCTCCAGTAGCGTATTAAGCGTGCCCAAGGTTTGCTTTTCATTCTTTTTATGTTCGTCAACCGCGGCGCGTTTTAGTGCCAGTTTGGCCTCAAGAGCGTGCAGTTGTTTACCGGCAGGAAATTCGCTGGGCCAGTTTATTTTTTTAAGTAGCGATTCACAGCTTTTTAATTGTTTTAGATGCCCCGAGAAATCATGGGCATCTTTTTCATCGGCCTGGCGTGTATTTTCAAGGGTACTGAGGCTGGATTGTAAATTAAGCAGGGGTGCTAGCAGGGTATCAAATTCTTTTTGGCTAACGCCGTCAGCTTTGTTCAGATCGCTGGCTTGCTGCCATGCCAAGGAAATTTCTTTTAGGTTGGTGGCTAAATCAGCTTCGTGGCCTTTATCGCCTGACTTGCACGACTCAAATACCTGGTGCAATTGATCCAGCGCCTGTTTGTGCTGGTTTTGCGCATCTTGAGTATTTTGTTGCTGGGCTAATATGTCAGCCTGGCGTTGTTGGTTATCTAATAAGGTTTTGTCGCAGGTATCGATGGCCACGGCAAACTCAGTTTGCTGGGATTCGCTGCTGTCCACTTTTAACCAGGCTTGTTTTAGATGAGTTAATTCAGCTAAAAAAGTCGGTTTAAAGTTGGCTTTGGCCAGTTGTTGGGCATTGGCCAGTAAATTGTTGGTATGGGTGATGGCCAGTTGTAACTCTTTCTCTTTTTCATGAATCGTAACGAGTTTGTTTTTAGCCAGACGGGTAAGGGCTTTATCTTTATTTTTGAACTGTTTTTCGATGGCCTTAAGCAGTGCAGGCTGTTCTATTTTTTCCATGGCCAGTAGTCTGGCTTTGGCGCTGGCGCTCTGGTTGATAAAGTTAACCAGTTGTTGTTCATCTTCAATGTTGGCCAAGGCAGCCTGTGCCAGTTCGTTATTGCCCATCATAGTGGCAATGGTCATGAGTAGCTGAGTATCATGAATTTGAGCAATTTTTGAGAGCTGTTGCTGGCTATCCGCTGAGCCCAGGTTTATGGCTAAGTACTGTTGGGTAGCGGCCTGTTTAATAACGCTGTTTTTGTCACCGAACAGGTTCGTTAGGCTGGCCGCGTCTTGTAACAAGCCAATGGCTTTAAGGCGCACTTCCTGGTCACTGTCGTTCACCGCTAACGTACTGATGATTTGCGTTTCAGTGTTGGCATCTATGGCAGCCAAGCGCACGGCTGCATCGGAATGTTGCCATTTTGGGGTGAACAAATTTTTTAAAAACGCTGCCATGAGCTAACTGCCTAATTCTTATTTATGAAGAGCATGGGGTTGGATATATGGGGGGTATTCTACTTGGCTGGTGCTCACTGGCAAGCCCAGTACATCTGTGCCATAAATTATCTGTTTTTACTGGGCAAAACTGCCTGTGATTTGTACCTGTGTGCCACTTTCTATGGGGCTCTGGCTATTTTTACGCACTTGTAAGACAATCCAGAACGGACTTAAAGCGCTGCTTAAAAGCACTGCTTTAAAACGCTACTTAATAACGATTCAAAACAATAATAATTATGACTTGGCTACAGATACGCACCACCAGTTTATTACTGCTTTGCTTAACCTTGTTTGGTTGTACCGCCATGGGCACTCAAACTGTGTCTTATGAAGTATTGAGCAAAAAATACACAAACTCAGCCAGCCGTTATATGGATGTGAATGGCTTAACCATTCATTATCGTGACGAAGGTACCGGGCCACCGTTGGTGTTATTACACGGCGTCGCCTCTTCATTGCATACCTGGGATGCTTGGGTAAAACAGCTAAAGGGTAAATACCGGGTTATTCGCCTGGATATGCCGGGTTTTGGGTTAACCGGCCCCGACAGTGCACCAAATGGGCAGAGTGCCCAATACATGGTGGACATGATTGACCAGTTTGCACAAAAACTGGGTTTAAACCGTTTCTTTTTAGCGGGTAACTCTTTGGGTGGCTACTACGCCTGGAATTACGCGGCACAGCACCCTGAAAAACTGTATAAGTTGGCACTGGTGAATGCCACAGGTTACCCCCAAGACATGCCATTTTGGTTGGGTTTGGCTTCATTTCCCGGTATTCATTGGATTACACCGCACATGATGCCCAGGTTTATGGTGAACCGCACCGCTTCAAGCGCCTATGCCAACAAGGATGTATTAACCGATGAGGTATATGAGCGCTATTTTGATTTCACCCAGCGCCGCGGCAACCGCGAGTCGTATGTGTTGCAATTTAGAAAACTGCGCGCCATGTCAGATAACGATGATTTGGGCGAGAAAGTAAAAGAGGTGATGGTGCCCACCCTATTAATGTGGGGAGCGTTGGATGACTGGGTGCCGCTGGATGTGATGCAAATGTTCCATCGAGACCTGCCTTTCAGCGAGTACCTTGTTTATGAAGGAGTAGGGCATTTACCCATGGAAGAATTGCCGGTGCAATCGGCCAGGGATTTAAACAACTTCTTCATGAGTGAAATACGCAAATCCAAGACGCACCCTCAAGAAGATGAAATTAAGTTCTACGACAGTCAGAAGTATCAATACCATATGGGCAGCACCGAAGACCTATAGTTGGTTGATATTTAGCCAGAATTGAAAATAATCTAATAGCCAGATGTGTAGCCAAGTGAAATTGGTTAGAATCTGGCTTTATTTTTACAACTGCGCGTGGCCCATGAGCGAATCTATTTTTTGGTACGACTTTGAAACCTTTGGGGCCAACCCTGTGTGGGACCGACCCAGTCAGTTTGCCGGTGTTCGCACTGACCTTGATTTAAACATTATAGATGAACCCGAAAACTTCTATTGTCGTCAGAGTGACGATTACCTGCCCCATCCCATTGCCTGCTTAATAACCGGTATTAGCCCGCAAACCTGCCAGCAAAAAGGCATGGTGGAAGCGGCGTTTATTAAGCGTATTAATGATATATTTTCAGTGCCTGGTACCTGTGCCGCCGGCTACAACAGCATTCGCTTCGATGATGAGGTGACCCGCAATACCCTCTATCGTAACTTTCATGACCCATACCAGCGAGAATGGCAAAATGGCAACAGTCGTTGGGACATACTGGATATGATGCGTTGTGCCTATGCCCTGCGCCCGGATGGTATTAACTGGCCCAAGGGCGAAGACGGTAAAGTTAGTTTTAAGTTGGAAAACCTTAGTGCCGCCAACGGCATCGTTCATGAAAATGCCCACGATGCGTTAAGCGATGTATACGCCACCATAGGTTTGGCCAAGTTAATTAAAGACAAACAACCCAAGCTGTATCAGCATCTATTTGATTTGCGCCGTAAAGAAGTGGTGGCCAGCATGCTGGATACCGTTAATAAACGTCCTGTGCTGCATATCTCTGGCATGTTTGGAGTGGATAAGGGCTGTGCCGCCATGATGGTGCCTTTGGCGGTGGATGCAAAAAACAAAAATGCCATTATTTGTTTTGATTTAATGAGTGACCCTACTCCCTTGTTTAATTTATCGGTTGAGCAAATACAGCAGCGATTATTTACTCCAAAAAATCAAATGCCACAAGGCATGGAACGTTTGCCGCTTAAGAGCATTCATCTTAATAAATGCCCTGTGGTATTACCGGGCAAGATGGTAGATGCCGATATTGCAGCCCGTTGGGGATTTGATGGAGCCAAGATGCGTGAGCATTTACATACACTTAAACAAGGGCAGGACCTCACTCAAAAATTACAGGCGGTAATGACACGTGAGTTTGAACAGGCCACCGACCCGGATGCCATGATTTATAGTGGCGGATTTTTCAGTCACAGCGACAAGGCTGCCATGGCGCAGATTCGAGATGCTCACCCGGAAGAATTGGCGGATTTGGAATTGGCTTTTCAGGATCGCCGTTTGGAAGAAATGTTTTTCCGCTATCGTGCCCGTAACTACCCTCAGAGTTTGCAAGGAGACGAACATGAGCGCTGGGAGGAGTATCGCAAACAGAAGTTATTAGGGCCTCAAACAGGTCCGTCATTAAATTATCAGGCTTTTTCCACAGCCTTAAACGAGGCGGCCAACAGTGCCCCTGTGGAAAAACATGATTTACTGCAAGAGCTGGCCACCTACGCCGAATCGATTTATCCGTTTTAATCCATAGTTGTCAGGCAAGGATGTCCATCTTGAAGTGCTTTATCTATAGGCTGTGTGCGCTGGTTTTAACTTGTTTGATGTTAAACGGGTGCAGTGTGCAACATGCCAGGTTTCAATCCAATGTGATTGAGCCTGGTTTTCAAAATCAAAAAATTAAAGATATTGCTATACATCTAACGGCACAAAACTCCAACTGGCTGGCAGGTTTAAATGGTCAGTTAGAGTCCTATCTGCAAAAAAATAATATTAGCCAAACTTCGCAATCAAATAATCATTTATGGCTGGAGTGTGGAGAGGAGACTTGGCAAGAGCCGCGAACTAGATATTTGGTAGAAACGAGTCCCGCTGCGGGTGAAGCGAGTGCATCTAAGCATACCTATCAGAGAATAGACTGGGAAATTCCGGGTAACTTTTTAGTCTGTAACGGTCGCTTCAGCAGGCAAACACCTCTATGGGTTTTCAGTTTTTCAATTCATGAAGATTACTTGCAAGATTTACCGCAAGAAGCTTTTCAGAGTTTGAGCCAGATGATGTGGTACTCGGGAGAGGGTTTGATCAACCTCAATACGGGTGAGGTGTATTAAAGGTTAAGTCGTTTTTATGTTAGTAAAGAGCTAGCGGCTTACTTTTAAGGTGAACCGCTAGCGTGTTGCTTTAGGTAAGGCTTACAGTTTCCGCTTGCTTCTCGGTAGTCTGTGGTGCGGCAGTTTGGCTGGTAGTCGACACCAATTCTAATACCACAGGCACACCATTTACCGCAGCATTGCCGGATAAGGTATCAATTAAACTTTCGTCGGTTAAGTCGTTAACACTGACGCCAGCATGTTTTTGTGCGATGCCCTGGCGAATACCCTTGCGATTATGTCCCCAGCCGTGAGGTATGCTCACTACTCCTGGCATAAGTTCATCGGTCACTTGCGCTTCAATTTCGATGCTGCCCACTCTTGAAGTAACCTTTACCAAGTCACCATTTTTAATGGACTGCTGCTGCGCTAACTCAGGGTGCAGCATCAGAGTACAACGTGATTTCCCTTTCACCAGTCGTTGGCTGTTGTGTAACCAAGAATTATTGCTGCGCACATGGCGGCGGCCAATCAGCAGTATGTCACTGTCTTTTTGTGGGGCGTCTAGATTAAACTTTTCCTGAACACGCTCCAGATCCGGTTTATAAAAATCCACATTAAGGTGAATTTTTTTGTCTTTATGTTTGATGGCCCCAGGTAACATGGGTTTTAGTGGGCCCAGGTCTATTCCATGAGGGTTTTTCTTGAGCTTCTTAAGGGATAGGCCCTCATATTTACTTCTTTTTAAACCTTCATTCAGTAAAAACTTAGGTCCCAGCAGGTTAGTTAAAAAGCGATTTAGCTTGGTTGAGAAATTGGCTTTTTTGTCCAAGCGTTTTGCCAGCTCCAGAGATATTTGCCAATCGCCTTTCTGTCCTTTAGGGGTTTTAAACAGGGCTGGAGAATATTTAGTGGTGTTGTGTACCGCCAAACCATGGAAGGTCACATCATAGTGATCACGCTCCAGTGGAGATACCGGTGGCAAAATAATGTTGGCATGTTTGCTGGTTTCATTCAGGTAATAATCAATGGATACCATGAAGTCCAAACCCTCCAACGCCGAATCCAGTAACTTACCATTTGGAGTACTTAATACAGGGTTACCGGCAATGTTGATGAAACCTTTTATTTGGCCTTCACCTGGTGTGAGCATTTCTTCACTCATGGCCACCACAGGGAAGTCACCGTTAAAGTCAGGCAGTTGTCGCACACGAGTTTTACGTTTTCCTAAGTAACCTGGTCCAGAACTGTTTACTATGTCCACCGCAGGGTCTGGGAACATTAAGCCGCCTTCCACGTCGATGCGCCCGGTCACCAGGTTAATGAGCATAATGAGATACTGGCTCAATAAACCAAATTCTTGAACCGATACCCCCATGCGACCATATAAAACCGCCGAGGGCGCCTCACAATATTCTTTCACCAGGCGCTTAATTTCCTGGCTGGTTATGCCAATGAGGGGCGCGACGTTGTCGGGCGTGTAGCCCTGAGCCAAATCTTTTACTTGTTTTAGTTCGTCGCTTAAGGCGCTGGCCTGGCTTTCCTTGATAAACCCTTGGGCGTAGATTTCATTTAGCATGGCCAGTAATAATAAAATATCTGTGCCAGGGCGAATAAAGTGATGTTCGTCGGCGATATCGGCCGTCTCGGTACGTCTTGGGTCAATCACCACCACCTTGCCATCGCGTTTACGAATGTCTTTCAGCTTTTGGCGAACGTTCGCCGCGGTCATGATGCTGCCGTTAGAGGCCAGTGGATTGGCTCCTATGATGAGCATGTGTTGAGTGCGGTTAATGTCGGGCACTGGAATGCGTAACATGTGACCAAACAGATGCATGCACACAATGTGATGGGGCAATTGGTCGATGGAGGTGGCTGAAAAGCGGCTGCGGGACTTTAAACCTGTTAACAAGTGGCGCGCGGTTAACATGCTGCCCATGTTGTGAACATTGGGATTACCAAGATAAATGCCCAGGGAGTTATCACCGTGTGTCTTTTGCAGTTTTGTAATGCCGTCGGCTACTTTATCTAGTGCATCGGGCCAGCTCAGTTCTTTCCAGCCATCAGCGGTGCGCTCCATGGGAGCGCGTAAACGATCCGGGTCTTCATATAAATCTTGCAAGGCGGTGGCCTTGGGGCAAATATAACCCTTGGAAAACGGGTCGTTTTTGTCACCCTTAATCGAGAGAATTTTTTCATCCTGGTGTTTAATTTCTAAGCCACACATGGCTTCACACAGGTTGCAGGTTCGAAAGTGGGTTTTGGTATTATCCGCGTTAGTAGCCATAGTTCTCTCGTGTTTGTTATTGGGTTTTATTGGTTTTATTATTTTTTACTTAATAGCTCATCAAACATTTTTCCAATGTTACTGCTTAAGGTTTCAATGGCTTCTTCCTGTGAATAGCGTTCTCCATGGCAGCCTAATATGAGTTCGTGAACTTGTGCGCTGACACTGTCCAAAAACAGGTTAAGGGTACTGGCTCGCACGCAGCGCCCAGATAATTTTAAACCCTGATTAAAAGCCTGGGCCCATTCATCTTGAACCTGCAATAACATGCCCGCTAAACCTGCATTTTTGGCGTCGAAACGTGGGCGGTCCTCAATGAGGCGTTGAAACAGGGTTATATTTTGAAAGGCGGCATCAAATATTAAGCGCAAAAACTGGCGATTAAGGTGCTTAAACTGCTGGTCACTTATTTGGTCCACCTTGCTTAGCATGTCGACCACCGCCAGTCGCAATGGCCCCATGTAACGCTCAGTTAATTCGCTGCGTAATTCCTCTAGCAATTCATCTAGGTTGGAAAAGTGATTATAAAAACTGGGTTGAGCAATGCCGGCACCCTTGGCGACCTTATTCATGCTCACACCGCTGGCCCCCTGTTGGCTGTATAGCCTCAGGGCACTTTTTTTAAGGGCCACACGGGTGTGTGCTTTCGCTTGTTGGCGCAGGTTTGGACTGGAATTCATATCAACTATAGCCTTATAGGTAGGTAGACTATAGGCCTATAGTTGAGGGGTGGCAATAAACTTTTGATGCTGGTTACTTGTATAAATTGGGCTCATATTGATATATGAATAATGCGCATGGAAAAGCGGTAGGGCTATGAACAAAAGCCTGCACTTGGGCGCTACTCAAGTGCAGGGGATGGAGCTTAGAACAGCATATCGATGCCAAAGCGTACCAGTGTTGCCTCGGTGTCTTTTACACTGTCTTCTGTGCTGATGAATTCTATTTTTGCAGCAGCAGAGTCATGGAAGTCATGGCGATACCCGAGGGTATGGGTGGTGACCTCGCTATCAAGCGCAGCCAGTGAGCCATTCACAACTGCTTGATGGGTTGCGAAATTGGCATTGGCGCTGTCTAGCTTAGCCGCCAGTCCACTGTCGCTTTCTTTTTCGTTGCTTGACCAGGAATAAGTAACGGCATTGGCGTCGTTTAAACTGTAAGTAAATGCAGCCAGCATACGGGTCTCGTCTGCCGCAAAGATCAAAGGATCGAAGCCAATGTGTGCATATTCAAACATGACGGCAAGGGGAGACACGTCCCAAATAAACGCAAATCCGGTGAAGGTTACCGGAGTATTTTCAATCACCGCATATTTGGCGAAGGCTGTATCAGTACTTAATGCCGCTGTTGCTCCGTCAATGGCTGGGGATTTAAAAGTTATATCCCCCTGAGTATAGATAAGCTTGGTGGTGTAGGCGCCAAACTCAAATTGGGCATTGGCTGCAATTAAGGGTTTGTAGTCAGAAACCGTCGCTGTGGGATCATCGGAGAAGTCCTGTCGATTGCCTATGGTGATCATGTATTGACTGTCAATGTTGCCAATGGGCATGTTGTATAAAAAACTCACACCATCCATATTGGTGATGGACGCAGCATAGACTTCTTTAGGTGGGCGGATCCATTGGTAGGTGTAGCCCACTTCCAGGTATTCAGAGAGCATGTAAAAGGGGGTTCTAACCCGACCTATTTTCATGTTTAAAGTGGGGGTTAAATTGTAAGAGGCATACATCCATTCAAATTCAGGTTGATAATTTTCAGCCCCCCTAGCAATAATTTGCCCGGTAACCGTTAAACCATCTCCCAGGTTTGATGATGCCTGCAGGGCATACAAACTGTCGTTGTCGTATTCCAGTTTATTTATATAATCCAAATAGGTTTCATCACTGTCCAAAGTGGCGCCACCCACAAAAGAAGCAAACCCCTGAAAGGTAATCTCGGCCTGGCCGTAAGCGGTGAACATTAAGCAAAACGTACTCAATGCTATGACTAATATTTTTTTCATGACTATTCCTCACAAATTAAATTTAACGCATTGAGTGAATTAGAATTTACCCACAACCTTCACATTGCCGGTCTCGCTGCCACTGGCCACAAACCCAATAATACTCGGGTTTTGGGCCACCAAATCTAGTACGGCTTGACTGCTGTCCATGGCTCTGGGAGGAGTGCCTTTGCCCGTGAAAATCATCTTTGCCCAATAGGCTTTTAATTGTTTGGGGGTTTTGCTTAATACCGAAGAGGTGAATTCGTTTGACTCGGCAGACCCATCCTTAAATGCAACTGGGATGGCTTCACCACCAGAGGGAAATGCACGACTCTTTCCCAAAAAAATCCGCTTGATGGCATTTTGGTCAAAGCTATTGCTATTGGAGGGGTGAACAATGACGGAGACTTCGGCGTAGGCACTTATGCCTAAAGAAAGCATCAGCACTGCAAAGAAGGCTTTCATGAACGGCTTCATAATGAATATCCTTGTAGGCAAGGTATGAATTTAGGGTGCTACACCCCATGACCTTAATTGATTAAATACCTCCTTGAGTTAATTAAGTCGACACAGGCCTAATTTTCAGTCCATTGGATATTCGAAGAATAGCCCAGATTTGAGCAATTGGTGGTTTTAGAAATTAAGAGGCTAAAACAGAAAGTCTAATATAGCGAAAAAGACTAAGCTATGAGGCCCGGCAGCCTTGGCTGCCGAGTATTGTTAAATGCTCTTGTTGATATAAGGCATGAGAAAATTGAGCAAGATAGGTTGTGCCTTAGCGGTGGGGTGTAAGCCATCGGCCTGGATATATTCAGGTTTATTTTGATCGGTGATGAGTTTGCTTAAAGGCTCAAGCATGAAAGGCACCAGCGAAATGCCATTTTTTTGTGCTAATTGATGAAAACTCTTGGTGAACATTTGCCCATAACGGCGACCGTAGTTGGCCGGGGTACGAATGCCCACCAGTAATACATTGGCGCCGGATAGTTGGCTCTTGGTGATCATGGTTTGCAGGTTGGTTTGCATCTCCATGATGGGCAGGCCCCTTAGGCCATCGTTGGCCCCCAGTTCCAGAATAACCAGCTTGGGTTTGGTGAGTTGCAGCAGTTGATTGATTTGAGCGACGCCTTCGGCCGTGGTTTGACCACTGATGCTGGCATTGTGCACTTTAAAGTCTAATTGCAACTCATTTAGTTTATCTTGCAATAGTACCGGCCAGCTCTCTTCCACCTTAATGCCGTAACCGGCGCTTAAGCTGTCGCCTAGAATCAGGATGTTATCGCGGTTTTGAGCCTGGCAAAGGGTGGTCAGTAAACACAGTGTTAGCAGGGTAATGAGTTTCATGGCGCTCGCTATCTTGGCTCGAGGTTAAGTTGATTTAACGACTATACTTAGCCATGGATATTAACAAGCCCCAGCCCAGTGGTACAGGCATTCGGTGAGGCTAAAATTTATTACACGTGATCGTTTTCATTTTAGGAAGCTTGCTGTATATTCGCGCCCTTCATTTAGGGGCAAGTGAAGTTGTCTGTTCCGAGAGTATATTCATGACACCTCAATTAGAACCCTGGTCGTTTCAGATTG
>Ga0209184_1001964_pt1 | contig 11582 bp, 13 predicted proteins | sample EN8Hudsemesocosm_2_FD_184627 | JGI IMG/M metagenome (GOLD analysis project Ga0209184, IMG submission 184627) | Methane-oxidizing microbial communities from mesocosms in the Hudson Canyon - EN8C Hudson Canyon (SPAdes) (version 2) | ecosystem: Environmental > Aquatic > Marine > Cold seeps | place... | reverse complement strand
CTGGCGGCCATGGAGGACCCTGTGAAACAAAAAGCCTTTTTCGACATGCTGGTGGCCAAGGCTTATGAAATGGGCAAAGCCACTAACATGGCCAGCACTCTGGAGATAGATGAGGTGATTGACCCAGCCGATACCCGTGCCAGTATTATTCGTGGCATAAAAGCCGCGGCTCCCGCCGAGCCAAGAACGGGCAAAAAACTTAGGTTTATTGATACCTGGTAACAGGGTGCCCTTGGGTCAGTTTAGTGTTTTGCCTAATGGCATAATACTAAACGTGACCTAACGACTCAGCGTATCCCCAAGCACGGGGTTCTGCAGGGCGCATGTAGGAGGCTGCTTGCAGGCGATCTTTTAAGTAGGATTGTTGATACCTGCCATCGCGGGTCGCCCGCAAGCAGCCTAGTACAAATTTAGCTCTAACGTTAAATACAGCGCGTTGTTACCGATACACTGCGCAGTTACAACTAACCTTAATATTGTTTAGAAAACCATTAGGCTATTTTCTGGCCAGACAAACTCCCGAATAACCCCGCCTTCAATCCTCCAAAAACCGAACAAATTGTCAAATCTTCTGTTTCTAGATCAAGGTTTGATCGATTCTTAGATGTTTTAGGTATTCCTTATTCCAAAAAGTTATAGGTGTGATAGTGTTGTTGCACTTTTTGCGCGGTGTCACATTTTTTAGTTGCCCCTTTAGATATAGGGCAAAAGGCAAGATCTGCCCCGTAGCTTTTGTGACCCCGTAGCTTTTGAGGAGAAAACCTAATGGGTGACCCTAAAGCTCGTTTACTAAAGCTCTAGAAAGTAGTAATCGTAGATTGAACAAAGAAAGAACTATTTAAAATAAAAAAGGAAATAAAATGGCCAGCTCTGAAAGCTATAAAAATGCACTTACTGCAGTACTATTTGAATTAATCGACGATGGTATAGATGTGGGCAAATTGGTAGAAAAAGCTAGTGGCGGGCTTTCGGGAAATAAAATGTATGCTCCTCCAGGAGCATCAGAAAAACCAAAATCAGTTGAAGCTTTAAGTAGCGGCGTCAAAGAAGCAAGAAAATACATAAATATTAAAGTCTCCTAGGTCAAGTCTTTCTACAACTTCCAGTTGTTGCACTAATAGTGAAAAACATAACAGCTGGCAGTCGGAAATCTTGGAAACGCGACCTTATTAATAGAATTAAATCGTCATACTTAAGGATGTGAGTAAATGGATAATATTTTAGAGTTTTTGATGTCAGATATTGGTGTGGCAGTCGCCTGGTTTTGTACGGTTGGAAGTGCATTCTATTCAGTGTTAAAAGTAAGAGAGAATAAATCTTTAAAGCTAAAAATACAAAATTATAAAAGCACAATTAGTACTGACAAAAGTCAAGATACAGTGACACAAAATGGCGAAAAGAGTATTTATACAAAAAACAACTCTGGCGGCATGAATATAAACATGTAAAGGAGGGGGTATGAATAATAAAGAGGATATTTATCCAGTAAATAAAACTGTAAAAGTTGATAAGGTCGCAGGTAATCTAAATATTGGAAATGCACCTGAGTATGAAATTAGCTCAGCAATAAATGAACTATTAAAAAGTTTGGCAAATAAACCGTTTGTATACAAAAGAAAGAAAAGGCGCCCATCCGCAGGAACAATTAAAAAGATCAATCACAACAACCTTAGATCAAAGAGTCATATTATAAAACAATATCTTGATCACTCTTCAAAAATAGAAGAGGCGTATTCGGATATAGATTCATTAGTTGCATTTGGAAAAGATACGATACTCCAAAATTTAAATGACTTGTATTATCTTGCTTTAGACGAAGTGAATATTGAGTATTTAGTATGTGAAATAGATATTGTTAAAGTAAGAGAGAATTCAGAATTCATATTAGAGTCTATAATTCAGAAGCTTAAAAATACGGCTTTTGAATCTAGTAATACGCCTGCTTATAAAGAACATGTAGAGTTAGGTGTCAATGTCGTAGTTGCACATGCATTTATTGAATGCATAATAATGGAGAATCCTAGTTATGATTCCTAAGCATGGTTGCGATCCAGAAATAAACGTAGTTAGTATTGGAGCAAAGATACTAAGGAAGTTATTGGATGGTAATGTATCGTTAACAGATATCATATCCGCTTACCCAAATGAGATTGAAGTATCAGTTGATCATATAATTCTTTCACTTGATTGGTTGTTTGCCATTAAGGCAATAGATTTTGATGGCAGTGAGGTTCTAATTAATGAAGCTAAGTAATTTAGAAATAAAAATAAATGGTGAATTAAGTAGGACGGTTACATTTCATGACGGTTTAAATCTGATTACTAATAAACCAGGCTCAGGGCGAACTGGTAATAGTGTTGGCAAGTCAACTCTCTCCCGGGTCATAGATTTTTTGATGCTTGGAAGCATCACAAGTATCTATATAGACGAAGAATTTAAAAAGCCAAACTATGAAATTGAGGCCTTATTTAGAAATAATGATGTTGTTGCATCGTTATGTTTTTTAGATAGCAGTAATAGTCTCCATCAAATTTCTAGAAATTTATGTGTCGATAATGATGAAAATTTAGTTTTTATGGTTGATGGGATAGCCGTCGAGGAAAAACAGTATGGTGTTTTTATTCAAGATAAGATATTTAACATTTTTACTAGGCGGCCTTCTGTTCGTTCGGTAGCCCCGAAGTTTGTTAGAAATGACAGTCATAGAATGCTAAATACAACTAAATTTTTGGATAAACGGTCAGGTGGGAAAGATTATAGTGAGCTATTTTTGTATCTTTTTGGCTTTAAGGATACTGCCCTGTTAACAGAGAAGCGAGATGCTGCGAACTTGGTAGGAAGACGTAAAAGAAACTCCCAATCCATAAATGCAATGGTTAAAGAACAAAAGCCATTCAGCGAAATAAAAAAGTACAAGGTTGATGCAAAAGAGCTTGAAGATAACCTACTAAAGTTTGAGTACTCTTCAGAATATGATGATCCAATAGAAAGGCTAACTGAACTCCAATCTAAAGAGGATCGGTATACATCAGCACTACTCTCAACGGAAAGAAAAATTGACAATATTGAACGCACTATTGAACTATTATCAAAAGATAAAGATGGCTACCTGATTAACCAGCTAAGAGCTATTTATGAATTTTCTGGTATTGCTATAGATGGTGCATTAAGGGAACTTGAGGATGTTATTTTGTTTCATAGTAACCTTGTAGATAAAAAGAAACAATTCTTGAGTGTAGATATACCAAACCTTTCCGAAGAAAAAGCTGGACTTAACGCTGAGCTAACATTCATTAGGAGGAACAAAGTTAAAGTGTTTTCCGATATGAGTTCCAAAGAGAGTCTTGAGAATGTAACGAAAAACTTAAAGCGACTTGGGGAGCTAAAAGTTGAACTTGGAAAATTAGAGGGACTAATAGAGCAGCAGGCTAAAGCCAAGTGCGATCTTCAATTAGCAGAGGCTGATTTGAATAAGATATTAGAGGAGATATCAAAAGAACTCGATAATGTCTATTTGTTTGAAAAAGTATTCAATAAACATCTTAAAGTCATTACTAAGAAACTCCATGATGAAGAATATGAGATTGACTTAAGCTTTAGTAAAGATAGTGGTATATGCGCTATAGAAATGAAAAATTCAGCAACAAACCCAGAAGGTGGGAAGAAAAAGGCTGAAGTAATAGCATTCGATTTTGCATACATCCACGCCGTGCATGAATTGGCTTTAAGTAGGCCATTATTTGTTTTCCATGACAGTATTGAAGACATAGATATGAAGCAGATTAACGATATATTTGAAGTCGCAAGGGATCTTCCTGGACAGCAAATACTCTCTATGCTGGCAGATAAAATTAGTACTAAAGAATTCGATAAAATATCAAGTAATATCGTACTTTTATTGGATGAAGATAAAAAGTTTTTTGGCGTGTAAAAATGTGTGGGCTGCGGGGCGGGTCTAGTTTCTTACTATAAACCGGATAGCAATAGGTGCGAGGGTCAGGTCTTGCCTTTTGTAGGTGCGAGGGTCAGGTCTTGCCTTTTGCCATAGAAGCACAAAACAAGACCCTCGAGCGAGTGTATATCATATTACATTGTTAGATCTGTAGGGAGACGTTGTGCACAAGCGCGAGGGTCAGGTCTTGTGTTTTGCCTTAAAAGCACAAAACAAGACTTTGACCCTCGCTGCTTACGCATAGCGGCTTTGTTCAATAATTACTTTAAATTAGTGTCCTATGACCGCACGGCGCTTATTCTTAGTACGTTTTATGTAAAGAGCTAACAAAAAGTAGAGTATATGAATTCATACCAAAAGAAATATATTGAAAAGTATTCAACAGTCATTCCTCAATTTGTAGAAGAGGTAACCAAGGACAATCTTAACCTGAATGGGTTAGTTGCTCCTCATGTTCCTATGTGTGGCCCATCATATGGTGATGGCTTTACTAAAGTTGCAATAATAGGAGAAGAAACTAGAGGTTGGGGTGACCTAGATAAATTCTTAGAGGATGCAAATTATGATATTAACCTCTTTATTCAGCGCTTGGATTGGATCTTTAAGAGTTATAAATTCACTGGCTGGACAAATAATTTCGGAAAAACATTCTGGGATACCTCTTTTAAAATATTAGCTTCAATTAATGGTGAGGATAATTGGAAAAACTTAAAAAACAAGAATAGGAAAGATATTTTAGACTCCGTGCTATGGTGTAATGTTAACTCAATAGAAGGGTATAAAGTTACGGCAAAGAAACAAAATGCAGACTTTGCATCTTGGGAGGCTGTAAAAAAGCAGTCGACAATTACTTTAGACAGGTTTGAATTAATAGAAGAGGTATTCTCGCCTGATATAACTATCATTATGAATTGGGATGTGCCTAAAAACTATTTGCATATAAAATGGGAGTCTATTGAAAATCATTTAGAAGTTGGTCGTACAGAAAAGGGGAGTGTTATTTATAGAATGGCACATCCATCTTGGTTAAATAAGAATGGTGAGTATGACAGTGTTCTAAAAGCATTATTCGAAAGAGTTAAAGCTGTTTGATAAGTAGAACGAGAGACAGGTCCTGCGTTTTTCCTTAAGTGCACAAAATAAGGTCTGCCCCAGTGACTTGTAGGGCGACAGAAATTATAGATAAAGTGGTTCCGGGGTCAGGTCTTGCCTTTTGCCTTAAACACGCTGCGGGGTCAGGTCTTGCCTTTTGCCTTTTCCCAAATACCTGACCCTCGCGCCCTCGTCAGCAAGCAAACTTCATTCGTTGCTACATTTCAAATACAGCAGAGTATTGAAATATACAGACGGGTGACACTTTGAGTTTGGCAGTTACTATTACAGTCCAAGGTAATCCTCCTTAATACTTTTCAATTTTAATTGATTTTTTGCTGTAGTTAGCCAAATATCCAGTTTATTGACTATCTCCTTCACCCAAGGCCTGTTGGAATTAAACGCTATATAAAATGGATTTTCTGGCAGGCAACCAACCTGACGCGGTAATGTTGTTTTGGTTTTCAAAAGCCAGGCCACCACATTACTATCGCCAACAAAGGCGTCAACTCTCCCCGCTATTAACATCCGACGGAGGCGATTTATACCACCACTGGCGATGACGGTCAGTTGTCCTGAAGAGGCCTCCTTTATATAGCCATCCATAGGTTGCCCATAGCCATAATCCTGAATCACGGCCAGGTTAATCTGCTGTAGGCTGCCGAGCCCTTTATACTGCCAACTTGTATATTCCTGGGTGAAGAAGCACACGCCATATGCCATGGTAGGCGTGTGGGTAAAATAAGATCAGGGGCTTCTGCATACACAGCTGTGAGCAATCCATCCACCCTTCCTTTATTGGCTTCTTCAATGGCTCGACTCCAAGGGAAGAATTGAATATTGAGTGTTATGCCTTGAGCGGCAAACAGCTGAGTCAAGTATTCATGCACTATCCCCGGTTTTTGATCGGCTGGATGCTCACAAGCATAGGGACACCAATCTGTGGCGGCTAAATTTATTTGCTTGGGAAGAGTAACCCCAGGTGTCTGCCCCATGGCAATACCTGAGAAACAGGCAAGACAAGTTAGTATCAAAACTTTCTTCATCTTCTGGCTACCCCATGCAATAGTGATGAACAGGTACTTTTCAGCTTTAAGTATAGGTTGTTCTGATTTTTGCGGAAGGAAATGTGTGAAATGGTATATAGACTTAATGGAAACAGGCTTATCTGTTAGAACTGGCCCGCTACATAGTATTAAACCCGGTACGGGCAGAAATGGTACGCAGTGCCAAAGACTGGAAGTGGAGCCTTAACTTAAATAACGGGGCGTGCAACCGCAGGGCTAACCGAACCCCCCAATTGGTTGGCCACTCATTGGCTATAGGGCTCCAGGGTCAGGTCTAGGGGCAGAGGGTCATAGGGGCAGAGGGTCACATAGGGGCAGAGGGTCAGGTCTTGCCTTTTGCCTTGAAAGCACAAAACAAGACCTGAGCCTCGGAAAAGCGTAGGTGTTAGAACGCAAGGTTATACTACGCGGTTAGCGGCTTAACTTTATCTACCCGTCTTTCAAAAAAGACTACAATTAATTAATATCAGCTTGATTGAGTTTGGAATCTTAATATAGGCCATCTAATTTTTAAAAGGAGGGTGAATGAAAGGTCATAAGACATTACTTAAATTTGTAATGATATTCGTTTTCACTTTTATCTTTTCAGTAAAGGCAAAAAGTAATGGTCAAGTAGCCAGGGTAGTAGTTGAGCATTGGCCACCCTGGGAAATTGCTTATGATGAAACAAAAGAAGAGGTTACGGCAGGAGTCGCCGTTGAAATTGTGCAAGAGATATTTAGTCGTCTTGATATTAATTTTGAACTACACACAGCCCCATGGAAGCGCGCATTATTATACATAGAAGAGGGGAAGTATGACCTTATCCCCATGGTTTCTCAAAACGCCCAAAGAACAGGCTATATGGTTTTTACTATTCCCGTTTACAACGATCTCGTGTTATTGGCCTACTCTACTGACAAGTTTAAACACTTTAAATGGGATAAGTGGGAAGATCTAAAACCTTATGAAATTAGAGCCGTAAGGGGATATAACTATGGGAAAGCATGGAATAGTGCTGTTGAAGAATATGGATTGCACGTTGAAGAGTCGGTAACTGATATTCAAAATATTAAGATGCTTATTGGGGGAAGAATAGAATTGGCTCTGTTGGGTTATTCTAGTGGTGTGGGCATCATTAGGAGGATGGGGGGTCGTGGGCACGAAAAAATAAGGTTTGTTGAAAATCCCATATATAAAACGGTATATAATTTTGGTATCTCTAAAAAATCCTTTCTTGCGAAAAGGCTTCCTGAAATAAACAAAGTACTTCAGGAAATGAAAGCTGACGGCACCCTTAAGAAAATAATGAAAGAACTTTACATCGAGTGAGCCGGCGCGGGGTCAAGCCGGCGCGGGGTCAGGTTGATACTCCCCCGTGCCTGTGACCCCCGTGCCCTGAAGGAGCCCTATGAAACATGTGCCCCGGTTAATTCAGCTGCATGCTTTTCCATGGCCTCGTGTAAAAATCGCACACACACTTTAACCCGCTCGGTTGACACTAGATCGGGGTGAGTCACAATCCAGGCTGGGTTGGTTCGTACCGGCCCTTGCCCTGGAACCCGCACTAATTCACTTTCTTGCTCTGCCACAAAACACAAAAGATCAGAAAACCCTAAACCGCATTTTACGGCCTGTAGGTGCGCCGTGGGTTCCGTCACCACATGATGAATTTTGCAATGGCTAAAAGGGGTGTCGTTATTCCAAAGCGCAACGTTCTCTTTGTCAGCCCAACCCACCCACATAGCATTGGTATTGGGGCCGGTAAAGGTATGACTATCAATATAATCTTGGCTGGCATAAATAGCGCGGGCAAAATCTGGTAACTTATGACCAATGAGGTGGGGGTCGGGGGCTTTTTGAAAACGTATGGCAATATCGGCACTGCGCCGGGTTAGGTTGGCCTTTTCAAAACTGGCGTCTAGTTCAATTTCGATATCTGGGTAGAGCGCTGAAAATTGTGCGATATAAGGCATCACCAATGACTGTGCCACTTGGGGAAACATTGAAATACGAATAGGGCCCGCTAGGCCCGCGTCGCGGCCAAACACTTCACGCTCCATGCTTAAAATTTCACTTTCCACCCGTTCGGCACGGGCCACCATTGCCTCGCCCACTTCGGTTAATACAAAGCCCTCTGGGTGTCGCGCAAACAGCTTAATGGCCAGTTGATCTTCCATGGCCTGTAGGCGTCTGGAAACGGTTGAACGGCTGCTGCCCAATAATTTGGCCGCGGCGTTAATAGAGCGCCCACGCAGAACAGCCAAAAAGACGCGTAAATCGTCCCATTCAAATACCTTCATAACGCTTTATTTTTACCTGTCTAAAAATGGGATTGTAGATTGCAATTATAGCCAATTACTGTTCATTTTTGCATGGGCTATATTTAATGGTCTAAAACGATGTATTGATTCCCACGTAGACAACTGGCTTTACCGTTTCCACTATCAGCCACCTACGATTAGACGACTTTAAAATGAGGCCAATAATGGATTACCCAGACGCTTTACCCCACGAGCTACCCAAGCAAATAGCGAACGACGTATTTGTGGTTCATGGCTGTATAAAGCCCAGTGCGGTGGTGCGTTTTACTCGCAATATGACCATCGTGCGTGATAAAGGTCAGTTAACCTTAATCAATGCCGTGCGCATGGATGAAGCGGGGTTGAAGGCGCTTGACCAACTGGGTGAGGTTGCCCACGTATTGCGTCTTGGCCCAGCCCATGGAATGGACGACCCCTTTTATGTAGATCGCTATAAAGCGGATTTTTGGTCGTTTGAAGGAGGCACCACCTATACCCAGCCTAAAATAAGCAAGGGTTTAACTGAGGGTGGCGCACTGCCATTTTCTAACGCCAAACTTTTTGCTTTTAACCATACGCATGAGCCAGAAGGTGCCATATTATTAGAGCGCACATCTGAGCGAGCAAAGGGCATGTTATTAACCTGCGACGCGCTGCAAAGTTATCGCGACGGTTACCCGCAAACCAATTGGTTGGCTCAACGAATCCTGCCAAGAATTGGTTTTACCCAAGAGACCCTTATTCCCAAAATGTGGTTAAAGTTTGCAGTTAAAAATCAGGAAGGGATACAAACCGAATTTAAACGATTGCTAACATTAGATTTTGAGCAACTGATAAGCGCGCATGGTACGTTTGTAGAGCAGGGGGCTCATGGCGAAGTTAAGCGGGCCTTTAATAATAAGTTTAGCTAGCATTATGTTTAAGCCCTAGATATTTCATACGCTTATGACAATTGGTCTTTTAAAAACACGTAAGCAAGTGTTTAAGTAATTTCCAATTATCATCTATTACCTAGAAACTAACAAAACTACATAGAAAAAGGTGAAGACATATGGAAAACAATAGCAAACCAGAGCGAGGGGTAAGTTTTAGAATGGCAAATGTACTTGTGCGATTCTTACCTTTGCTTGCATTGTGTATCGGTGGGACGATCCTCGCTGTTTTTGGAAGCTGGCGAGTATTCGCTCCGGTGTCGTCTATGAGCCTGCTGGGGATGACCGTGGACGCTACAGATATATCCCTACTCAATGAACTTCGGGGAAACCATGCGTTAAACATGGGGTTCGGACTGTTGGCATGGCTGGCTCTCTGGCGCAAAGAGCTTCGGTCACAGGCTCTCATAGGACTCACTTTCTGCTTTGGCTTCTATTTAACAGGTCGCCTGGTGGGGGCGGCTATGGATGGTCTGCCGAATGCGGACATCCAGTCGGGGATGGTTACCGAAGCCTTCCTGGTAACGCTGAGCGGGCTTGCGCTTTTAGCAAACTCGAAAACTGGCACCAAGTAAATGCATGCTGCGATCAAGAGCCTCGAGCAAGAGCCTCGAGGGTCAGGTCTAGAGCCTCGAGGGTCAGGTCTTGCCTTTTGCCTAAGCGCACAATGCAAGACCTGATAATCATATAGGCAAGCCCCCAGTGTCCGTAAAACGGACTAAATTGTTTAGTGCACCCAAACAAAACTGGAGACCACTATGACACTTTATGCTGCTATCGACTTACATTCAAATAACAATTACGTATGTGTTATTGATAACAAGGATAAGCGCTTACTTGAAACCAAGCTAGCTAACGATGCAAGCTCGGTTATTCAAGCGCTGAAGCCTTATAAACGCCGATTAATGGCAGTAGCCATTGAATCTACTTTCAACTGGTACTGGCTTGCTGATGCGCTCATAGAGGCTGGTTTTGAAGTCAAATTAGTGAACACCGCCAAGGTAACTCAGTACGAAGGATTAAAACGCACCGATGATCGTTATGATGCATTCTTCCTGGCGCATCTTATGCGCCTGGGTATCTTACCGACTGGCTATATTTATCCGTTAGAACAACGGGGCCTGCGTGACCTATTACGTCGAAGAATGCGCTTGGTTCAAGATAGAACACGATACCTAAACAGCTTAAATACCCAGTATCAACGTCAAACAGGGCTGCACCTAAGTTGTAACAAGATAAATTCCAAACTGTTTCGTTTACCCATTGTGGGTGATGAAAATGTACAGCTGGCCATGAAAGCCAACTTAAATATGTGTAAAGCACTTAAAGTTCAGATTAAGCTGCTTGAAAAAAGCATCATGGGTCAGGTGAAAGAGTGTAAGGAATTTAACCTGTTAAAAACCACCAATGGTATTGGTGACGTTCTTGCCGAAACGATATTACTAGAAACCGGTGATATCAGCCGTTTTAGCAGCCCTGGTAATTATGCCTCTTACTGCCGCTGCGTAGATAGCTGTAAGTCCAGTAACGGTAAAAAGAAAGGGATGGGCAATCGGAAGAATGGCAATAAGTACCTGGCTTGGGCTTTTATCGAAGCTGCAAACTTTGCCATTAGGTACAACTTAAAGGCCAAGAAATTCTATGAGCGTAAGAAGCTAAAAACGAACAACCTAATTGCACTAAAGGCTCTGGCGCACAAACTATCTAGAGCTTGTTATTACATCATGAAGCAAGGCGTACCTTTTGATGAGAACAAGATATTTTCGTAAGGCTTGAATGGCACGGTTAACCAACGCGAGGGTTGGCTAATAACCAGCAGACCTGATTGGGCCGTGCCACTCACTTAAATATTGAGTGACAAATGTACGCTAATGCACTGAGCCGACTAAGGGGTTGGATGTGAGAACAAGCCAAAGATCTGTAACAAGTATTTTGGACAGTGTATAAAACCGAAGATTTTCTGGGGCGAAAGCCAGGGCGATCTAATCGCTTGATCCTGATGGGTGACTGTTGACGCTGTGATCTCGCGACAACTACTACTGAAGTAACGGATGCGTACATATTATTAACTCAATAAATTGTTGCACCCGGTATCGGGAGAAATTTTAACGGTCCTTTGACGGAGAAAACCTAATGGGTGACCCTCTGCTCGTTTGCATTTACTTGGTGCCAGTTTTCGAGTTTGCTAAAAGCGCAAGCCCGCTCAGCGTTACCAGGAAGGCTTCGGTAACCATCCCCGACTGGATGTCCGCATTC
>Ga0209184_1001963_pt1 | contig 11594 bp, 11 predicted proteins | sample EN8Hudsemesocosm_2_FD_184627 | JGI IMG/M metagenome (GOLD analysis project Ga0209184, IMG submission 184627) | Methane-oxidizing microbial communities from mesocosms in the Hudson Canyon - EN8C Hudson Canyon (SPAdes) (version 2) | ecosystem: Environmental > Aquatic > Marine > Cold seeps | place... | reverse complement strand
ATGTAATACGCTAAATTTAGAATAACTGTTCCGTCAGTGGTATAAGCTAAGCGTAAATACATGATATAAGGCTAACTATTCTATGCAAGATTTAAATGAAATGGCAATTTTTGCTGTGGTGGTTGATTCCGGTAGTTTTACAAAAGCTGCAGAAAAATTGAAATTGCCAAAATCTACGGTAAGTAGAAAAGTCAGTCAGCTAGAAAAACGTATTGGTGTACGGCTAATAAATCGAACAACACGAAACCTTAAACCAACAGAAACCGGAAAACTCTATCACGAGCATTGTGTAAAAATGCTTGAGCAAGCTGAAGAGGCTGACCGGGTCGTTAATAATATGCAGGCTGAACCCAGTGGACTACTCAGAATTAGTACTCCGCTCTCATTTGGTACGCCTTTCTTTATTGGTGCCATTAAACAATTTCTAGATCAATATCCTAAGGTGAGCGTAGAAATTATTTCAGATGACAAGCAAGTCGATATGCTCGATCAGGAAGTCGATATTGCTTTCAGGGTGGGCCCACTCTCTGATTCAAGCCTTATTGCCCGTAATCTAGGGACTGCACGTTTATCACTTTGTGCTTCTCCTGATTATATAAAAAAACATGGTGCACCTCATAGTCTTCAAGAGCTTGACCAGCATACCTGCATATCACACCCCTTATCGCCATGGGTCTTTGAAGGCGGCAGCGGGATTGTAGAGATTGATCCTAAGTCGCGATTGATTTCTAATGATATGGAAATGCTGCGTAGAATGGCCATAGAAGGTTTTGGTATTTGCGCAGCACCTCAAATTTTAATTAGTGAAGATGTAAAAGCTGGGCGATTACTTACTTTGTTGCCTGACTCTAAGTTTCAGGAACGAACCTTTTATCTGGTTTACCCTAGTCGACGAGAGCCGCCTTCAAAAGTCATGGCGTTCACCGATTTTATCTTTTCTAGTTGTCAGCCTGTGCCGCCATGGGAAACATTAACGGATGTTTTTAACACCAACATGAGTATGGAGAGTGTTAAATCAGCTTTAAATGATGGCCAAGGTTCTGTTTGAAGGTTTATTATTATGCCAGACAAAAATATATTCTCTCTTGAAATGGAGGGTGTTGAACCTTTCAAGCAAGATAAGATACCGACTAATAAAGTGGATGAGCACACGCCTGGGAAAATTATAAGACGTAAGCTAGCGGTAGAAGAGAAACTAATTGTCGATCCTCTTTCTTCAGTTGAAGTACCTTTACTCAAATCAAATGATATTCTTCAATACCGTCGTGCGGGTGTTCAGCATGGCGTATATAAGAAGTTACGTATGGGCCAATACGCTATTGATGCGCGTTTAGATTTGCACCGTTTAAAGGTGGACGAGGCAAGAGTCGAGGTTTTTAAGTTTTTAAGGGAATGTTTTTATTACGAGTTAAGAACGGTCATTATTCTTCATGGAAAAGGTGATCGGAATCCTGATAAAGTCGCCACGATTAAAAGTCATTTGGCTGTCTGGCTGCCTCAAATAGATGAGGTAATGGCTTTTCACTCTGCTCAAAAACAGCATGGTGGTACAGGCGCCGTGTATGTAATGTTGAAAAAAGGAGATAAAGCAAAATTGGTTAATCGTGAACTACACGGTTAGAAACGGCTTCTGTGGCTAGCTAGTATTTTACGTAGCGTCTATTTTGAACAAATATAACAAGAAGGCTTGAGCATGAAATTGATAGTTAACGGGACTGAAAAACAATTTGACCTTGATCTGGATACACCTTTGCTTTGGGTTATTCGAGACGAACTAGGTTTGAAGGGAACGAAATTTGGTTGTGGAATGGGCCTGTGTGGCGCATGCACAGTTCACTTGAATGGTATTGCAATACGTTCCTGTATAACGCCAGTCTCAGCGGTAGAAGGGCAAGCCATTTCAACTATAGAAAGCCTAAGTCAGACTGATGGCACGCTTCACCCATTACAAGAAAGTTGGATGTCACATAATGTTCCTCAATGCGGTTACTGTCAGTCTGGGCAGTTGATGACCGCAAGTGCTTTATTGTCTAGCAACCCAAATCCTAACGATGAAGATATCGATAATGCAATGTCAGGAAATATATGTCGCTGTGGTACTTATCCTCGAATCAAAGCAGCTATTAAAGATGCGGCTACGAAAATAAGTAAAGTTGAATCACTAACCTACGAAATAAAAGTATAGGAGTAGGGCAATGCAAAACAATAATAAAACAGATATTAATACTTCAGCGTTTATTGAGACTGAAACCTCTCGTAGACATTTACTGCAAGCTGCAGTGACTTCCGCAGGAGGTTTGTCTCTTAGCCTTGCTTTGCCAGGCTGTAGTACATTCAGGTCTAACGAAATTAATCTGGATGGTTCTTGGAATGCGAACGCTTGGTTAGAGATCACACCTGACAACCAAATTATTTTTACGCTTGATAGAGTAGAAATGGGGCAGGGAACTTATACAGGCTTAACGACCTTGCTTGCTGAAGAGTTAGATGTCGCACCTTCTCAAATAAAGGTTATTTTTGCCGGGGCAGCAAAAATATATCGTAATCCGGCTTATGGTCTACAGCTGACTGGTGGGAGTAATAGTCTATCAACAAGTTGGCCGCAAATTAGACAAGCCGGAGCCAGTGCTAAGTGGATGTTAATGGCGGCCGCTGCGCATGTTATGCAAGTGGATGTGGCGAGTTTATCCGCTGAAAATGCCTTTATTATTCATGCTGATAGTAATAAAAAGTTATCTTATGGCAATCTTGGAAAATTGGCCTCTAAGCAATCTATTCCTGATAAGCCAGTGCTAAAATCTGCGTCCGATTATCGTTACATTGGTAAACAGAATCAACGTTTAGACAGTGCGCAAAAAGTTAATGGAACAGCAGTCTACGGTATCGATGTAGATATAGACGGGATGCGTTATGCGATTGTAAGTCGAGCCCCCTTCATCGGCGGTACTGTTGTTTCACATAATGGGGCTGAGATCGAAACGATGGCGGGCGTTAAGCGTGTTATCCAAATTAGGTCTGGCATTGCGATAGTGGCAGACAGTTACTGGAAGGCGCGAAAGGCCGAAAAGGCGTTAAAAGTTAAATGGCTAAGAGACGAGCAGGCACCCTTTAATTCAGCTGATATTTTTAAGCAATATAAACAAGCTGCAAAAGATAGTGAGGGTGATATAAAACGTGAAGAAGGTGATATTGATCAGGCATTTGAACAAGCTGACAAAATTGTTGAATTAGAATATTCACTACCTTTTTTGGCGCATAGTACGATGGAACCTATGAATTGTACTGCGCACATTCAAGAAAATAAGGCTGATATCTGGACGTCTACACAAGCACCTGACCTTGCTCAGGTCGCGGTTGCACGAGTCACAAACTTATCCTTGGGTGATGTAGAAATCCATAATCAATTTATCGGCGGAGGCTTTGGTCGTAGGCTAAGCCAAGACTTTGTTGCAGAAGCTGCCGAAATTTCTTATAAATTTGGTGGTGTCATTAAACTTATATGGTCTCGTGAGGAAGACACTAAAAATGATCTATATCGTCCAGCAACTTACCATAAATTAAGAGCGTCTCTTGATAGTCGAGGATTACCCACTGGCTGGGATCATCAGATAGTCGCGCCAAAAATTATGGACTGGTATGTCTGGGATGCCTCACCCGCTATGTTCCCTTGGGCGCCAAAGTTCATGTACCCGATGCTTGGGCATGCCGGTCTTTTGACTGAGGGCACGCCTATCACGCCAGCAGATAGCTCCCCTTATGAAGGCGCAGATGATATCCCCTATAGCATTCCTTCAATAAACGTTCGCCACGTACAAGCTGATGCCGGCGTACCCATTACCTTCTGGCGTTCAGTTGGCCATTCACATACCGCATTTGTTATTGAAAGTGCAATTGATGAACTCGCTTACAAAGCAAATTTTGATCCTGTTGATTTCCGGAGAAAATACCTAGAAAGTTCGCCTCGCTTGCTTAATGTTTTAGAGAAAGTTGTTGTGCATGGTCGTTGGGGGCTTTCTAGCGAGAGTGATATTTATCAAGGAATCGCGACACATAAGTCTTTTGGAACTTATGTCGCGCTATTGGTAGAAATAAAAGTGGTGGATAATCAAATACAATTATTGAAGGCTGTCTGTGCAGTTGATTGTGGTTTAGTCGTTAATCCCGATATTGTTAAAATGCAAATGGAAAGCGGTATCATTTTTGGTGCTAGTGCGGCCTTATATGGCGAAATTACGCTTGAAGATGGGCAGGTACAACAAAGTAACTTTCATGATGTTCCGGTTATTCGTATGAACCAAAGCCCGCGTATTGAGACGGTAATTATAAACAGTGATCATGCTCCGAGCGGGGTTGGTGAACCTTCCGTTCCACCTGTTGCACCCGCAATAGCCAATGCGCTTTTTAAAGCAAAAGGTGAGCGGTATAGGAATTTACCCTTTAAGCTTGTTTGATCAAAGTGGTTTAAAAATAAATGATGATGAAATACACCCATGGAAAGTACTAATTTCAAGGTCATACAATCAATAAACAATTGGTTAAAGCAAGGGGATAAAATTTGGCTAATCACTGTACTGGAGACATGGGGAGCCTCACCGAGACCTCCAGGCAGCCTATTTGCATATAATTCAACTGCAAATATTCAGGTAGGCTCTCTATCGGGCGGCTGTATCGAGGAGGATTTGATTGTTCAACTAAGATCAATGCCTTTATCTCAGCGTCCAATTCGAAAGCTCTATGGTGTTGATCAAACCGAGGTTGAGCGATTCCACCTACCATGCGGTGGCAAGGTTGAGTTAGTTTTAGAGTGTTTAGGGGCTCATTGTCATGAGCACTTTTCCAAACTGGAGCGTGTTCTGGAAAATAAACAACAGGTAAGTCGCCATATATCATTAAGTACAGGCGAGATGTGTCTTAAAAAATGCACAGACTATTCCGGTGCTTTGTCTTCTAGTGCTAAATCTACTAGTGCTACATCTTCGGTAGAAGTGTCAGACTTAAGCATCACTCATCATATTAGCCCTGCTTATCGTCTATTGATTGTTGGCTTAGGTGAGGTGGCTATTTACTTAGCCTCGTTTGCAAAATCAGTTGAATTTAATGTTAGCATTTGTGAACCTAGAGCGGACTATATCCAACGCTATGCCGAAAGAAGCGCGGGTGTACCCATCATTCAGTCCTTACCAGATGATCTCATTCGTGAAAACTTTAATGATGCCTATTGCGCAATCGTGACCGTAGCCCATGATCCTAGAGTTGATGACCTAGCATTATTGGAAGCATTGAATTCATCTGCCTTTTATATAGGTTCTATGGGCTCTTTGAAAACAACTGAAAATAGAATTGAACGGCTGAAGCAATTGGATACCTCTCATGAAGCTCTAAAGAAACTTCGTGCGCCAATAGGTATGGCTATTGGGAGTAAAACACCGCCAGAAATTGCAATTTCCATTATTTCGGAGCTTGTGATGTCTCGTCACAATTGCAAAGATTCCCCTCACAAGTAATTACTATATTGCTTGGTAACGACTCTTATTGTAACTCATTGTAAATGCCTGTATCTAAAAGAAAATTTAGAAAGTGAACTTTTGTGATTTGTCTGTGTTTTGACAATTTAGGCGCATATTTCAGTTCTGATTTCTGTAAAACTGTTTTTAAGAAGATTGCTTACGTTTAAGCGGTTTAATTAGTTTTTCGAATAGGATCATATGTGAGTCAGTTAGCACAGTTCAGTCAATTTAATCTACAGAAACCCTATAATGTTTCTGATGATTTTAAGACACTTTCGCGTCAGCTTGCTGAGGATGGAATTCGTTTTGAGCAGTGGGCCCTGCCTTCCGGTTTAAGTAAATCAACTTTAAAAGACGCTGAAATATTGAGCCACTGCAAGACTCAAATTGACAGAATAAAAAAACAATACGCGATTGAATTTGCAGACTTGGCAACGGTCAAAGGCGGAGACGCCTTTTCTATTTCGATACGTGACCGCTATTTGTCAGAACATTGCCACGATGAAGATGAAATTCGTTTTTTTCTGGAAGGGTCGGTTCTAATTTATATCCATATAAATGAACGGATACATATTCTGCAGTGTGGACAAGGCGACTTTATAGTGATCCCAAAAGGCGTTAAGCATTGGCTGGATATAGGGCCGTCGCCTGAGTTTACTTCGATACGCTGGTATAACAATATTGATGCTCTAGAGAACTTATTTACGGGTAGCATTGTTGCGGAGTCATCTCCCAGATGGGAAACAATTTATGAAGAGTCTCATTTTAAACGTTGACAAATTCATAGGCACCATCCAATATCGATGGCTATGACTAATTATCTCACTTTCTCACTTAGTATTTTGATGCGCACCGTACGCCCTGTCGTCGCGGCCGCCAGCCTGTGGCAGTTATTTGCCAAACGGGCCAATTTTGCTGTGAGTTTGAAAGTTAGTCATAGATAAAACCTTTCAAGCCACGGCAGATTCATGCGGTGGCTTATTTCTTCAAAACATAATCTACTGCATTTCTGTTCATGGCTTGAGTACTCTCAATGTCAATAAAAAGGAAATAGCATGTCTGTGCCTGTGGCTTATGCCACCATTATCATTATCTGGTCTACAACGCCTCTAGGTATCACCTGGAGTAATGAAACATTAAGTCCAATTACAGCGGTTAGTCTACGTATGTCCATTGCTGCGATGCTGGGCGCGGTTATTCTGAAAGCTCTGGGCATACCGCTAGACTGGACAAAACAGGCCTTTAGAACCTATGCGGTATCTTTATTTGGAATATATGGCGCTCTCTTATGTACTTATTCAGCGGCTCAATATATTCCTTCAGGACTAATATCAGTGCTCTATGCTTTGTCGCCTGTTATCTCCAATCTATTAAGTCATTTAATAATTGGAAGAGGTGAGTTTTCAACGAGCAGGTGGGTCGCCTTCATCGTTTCCTTTTCAGGGCTTGCTTTTATTTGTGCTGATGATTGGGTGATGCAGGATCAGGGGTGGATAGGTATTTCCTTATTATTGATGGCCGTTTCTTTATACAGTTTAAGCGGAGTACTGGTTCAGCGTGAAAAGTTTGAGGCGCACCCTTTAAGTATCACAGTTGGGACCTTACTTTGCTCAGTGCCATTGTTTGTCATTACCTGGTTTATACTTGATGGAAATATGCCAACCTTGGATTGGTCAAGTAGGTCTCCCTGGGCTATTTTATATCTCGCGGTTTTTGGCTCATTACTGGGTTTCGCTTCTTATTTTTATATTGTAAGAGAGCTTGGTGCTACAGCTGTAGCAATGGTGACATTAATGACACCTGTAATTGCTTTGATATTAGGCAATACGCTTAATGATGAGCCAATCACATATCAAATGATGGCGGGCACAGCGTGTGTATTAATAGGGCTACTTGTGTACTATCAAAACGGAAACGGTTTAAAACGCTTCCGTTTTATATATAGAAATAGATTTAACTGAAGCTTCTACTTGAAGGTAAAGGCAACATCAATTGTTGCCTTAAATTCTATATCTTTTTGCTTATAAGAATTGTTAGCATCCGAAGACATTTCAGTTTGTAAAGACATAGCCCGATGCTGGGGCTGGCGTATATTGTTGGTATGATGTGTAACGCGATGAATCTTACCAAGCTTAACGTTGTATCCTTCTGCAATTAATTGAGCGGCTCTTGATGCTGACTGCATCGCATTTGATAAGGCTTCATCTCTTAACAAAGACGGGTCACTTATCCCAAAACGAATATCATCAAGTGTCGCTATCGCTATATTGCTAACGAGTTTTACTAATGGCGCCATTTGATTAAGTTGGTTGAGTTTAAAGTTAACGCTTCTTATCACGCGATAGGCTCGAAGCTGCCTTTGATTATTTACATAATCATACTCAGGGTGTATGCGCGCCCGGCTTGTATCCAGAGACTGGCTTTCTAAATCAAAGTCAGTTAAGGCTTTTAAAAACTGATCAAGCTGCTTATCAATCACTTTTCTTGCTTGCTTAGCTTCAAGTTCAGTGGATGAGAATGTAATATTGAACTCAGCTTGATCTGGTTGTGCCTTAACCCTACCTTCCGCACTTACTTGAATAAAAGCAAGTTCATTGGCGTAGGCTAGGCTGCTATAAATCAGTGAAATTAACAGAAAATAAAATGTTCGTGTTATCAGCTTCATAGTGCTCTCCATAGTAATATTTACTATATCTATAACAGCTGATTGATATTAGTAGTAGTTACGAAAGATTTAGCCTAAAGGTGACCCTTAATAAGGTTATTCCTCAAACTTGCTTAAATCTGGCCAGAAACAAAAAGGAACTAATAGTATGAGATTTTCAGACTTTGGCGAAAAATTTACTTCTCAGGCCGGTATTACCTCTTTGATGGACGATTTAGGAAATGCGCTTGCAACAAATCAGAGCGAGAACAGTAAACCTTTAATTATGATGGGCGGCGGTAATCCTGCGCATATTGAGCCCGTTCAGGACTATTTCCAAAATCGACTAAAGTATATAGCGAATTCAAAGCAAGCGTTGCAACAACTCATAGGGGTTTATGATCCGCCACAAGGCAATATTGATTTTATCAAGGCTATGACAGATCTACTCAATAGCGAGTTCGGGTGGGGCTTAGGGCCAGAAAATATTGGTCTGACTAACGGCAGTCAAGCGGCATTTTTTATGCTATTTAATCTGTTTGCAGGTGATTTTTCAGGTAGTCAGCAAAAGCAGATACAACTCCCTATGGCACCAGAATATATTGGTTATTCAGATGCTGGTTTGACTGTTGATTTTTTTAAATCTACGCGGCCGACTATCGAAATGTTAGATAGTCATACCTTTAAGTATCATATCGATTTTAATAAATTTAAGGTGTCCGATAATACCGGCGCTATCTGTGTATCAAGGCCGACTAACCCTACCGGAAATGTTCTTACCGACGGTGAAATACAACAACTAGATAAAATTGCCAGAAAAAATGGCGTGCCATTGATCATAGATGGCGCATACGGCACCCCTTTTCCGAATCTTATTTTCTCAGAAGCCGCGCCGATGTGGAATGAAAACACTATTCTTTGCTTAAGTTTGTCTAAATTTGGTTTACCCGCAGCAAGAACTGGCATTGTGGTAGCAGATGAAAAAGTTATCAAAGCCATGGCAGGGGTTAATGCCATTATAAACCTGGCGACAGGTAGTTTTGGCAGTATTTTGGCTCAAGAGTTAGTCGAGTCGAAAGAGATAATTAAAATCAGCAAGTCTATTATCCGCCCATATTATCTAAATAAGGCTGACAAAGCGCGTCAGCTTCTAAATGAATTACTACAAGGTTTACCCTATGCCTTGCATAAAATTGAAGGCGCTATGTTTATCTGGTTATGGTTAAAAGATTGTCCGGTTTCAAATCAAACACTTTATGAAAGGCTAAAAGAAAAAGGTGTTCTTATTGTGTCTGGTCATCATTTTTTCCCGGGTTTAAATTCAGGCTTAGATGATTCATGGCGCCACAAACAAGAATGTTTGCGGATCACATATTCACAAGATGACGTTTTAGTAGAACAGGGCATAAAGATCATTGCTAAAGAAGTACATCGCGCATATCAAGAAAGCAAATAACCTAGCGTAATCAAACGAAGCCCAAAACCATACCAAAGCGATTACCAAACTTTGGCATAAGGTGAAAAAGGCTTATTTTTCAGCACTCGGTTTTGTCCCCTATGGTTTTCGTTAGATTACTTTAATTTTAGAAAGTGTAAGTTCTCTTTTGTAGTCTTTTTTCGATATAGTGTGGGAGGTACGGTAACAGCTTAGTGTAATGTTCGTCGCTATTTTCATTGCACTTATTACTTGAAAGTGCGGCTAGAAAACTACAAGTATTATCGAAAACAATCTTTCGGGTCATACATTGAGCATTATGAATACGAATAAGGTTTACGCAAGCAGCCATCAAGGTTATTACAATTAAATAGAATATGATCATCACAAAAAATATATCTAAACACTTTGGCTCTTTCCAGGCTTTGTCAGACGTATCCTTTGAAATTAACAAAGGCGAAATTGTAGGTTTTTTAGGCAAAAATGGGGCGGGAAAAACCACATTAATGCGGATATTAACGTCCTTTTTGCCGGCTTCATCCGGCACGGTATTAATTGATGGCGATGATGTCGCTAAGCACTCATTAACCACGCGGCAAAAAATCGGTTATTTACCTGAAACGCCGCCCCTTTATCTTAATATGACGGTAAAGGATTACCTTAAATTTGCAGCAGAAATTAAGGGTATTCCAGCAAAAAACAGGCGTAGGCAATTTGATCGCGTCATGGCGGAATGTCAGCTCGAACATATGGCGGGTAAAACCATTGCTACCTTATCGAAAGGATATAAGCAAAGAGTGGGTATTGCTCAGGCTATTATTCATGATCCAAAATTGCTTATTCTTGATGAGCCGACAAGCGGCCTAGATCCAATTCAAAATCTTCAGGTTCGTAATCTGATTAAAAACTTAAAAGACCAAAGAACCGTCATTATCAGTACCCATATCCTTTCTGAAATTGAGCATATCGCGCAACGCGTATTAATGATTAAATCAGGTGAAGTAATTATTGATGAGTCTTTAGATTCATTGATGAAATCGCATACTATTGATGAAAGTAGCGATAAAGGTAGTGGCCAAAGCAGGGCAATGAATTTAGAAGATATTTTTATTCACCATCATAGTGAACTTGAGAGTAACAATAAAAGCTCAACATTGGTGAACGATCATGGATAAGATCTACTTCATTGCCAAAAAAGAGTTACTGACTTATTTCAAGTCCCCAGTTGCCTACATTACGCTGGTATTGTCGATCAGTGTTTTCAATGTGTTCTTTTTTCTCATCATTGACCAGAACAGAGAAGTGTCTCTCAGGGATGTTTTTCACGTAATGGAATTTATGTTTCTGTTTTTAGTGCCGATAATGACGATGCGACTTTTTTCGGAAGAGAAGGCCAGCGGAACGATGGAATTTCTGATGACGGCGCCAGTCACGAATACAGCTATCGTGCTGGGTAAATATCTCGGCGTTTTAGTCTTCTTCAGTATATTGATCAGCCTTACTTTTATTTACTTTGCCATCATCGAGTTCTTTGGTACGCCCGACCGACTGACTATAGCCAGTGGCTATTTAGGTGTATGGCTTGAAGGTGCATTTTTTATTGCCGTCGGCATGATGACCTCGTCATGGACGCGCAATCAAATCGTCGCCGCAATGATCTCTTATGTCATATTGTTCCTTCTGTATTTTTTGATCAATTTTAGCAAATACTTTAGTGGAACGGCCGAAACTTTAATTCAATATATGAGTACCTTGACCCATCTGGAGCATTTTATAGTGGGCGTCATCACGCTTGGCGATCTGGTGTATTACTTGAGCGGTATTTTTATTTGCATCGTATTGACGCGCTTAAGTATTGAAAACAGGATGCTCCAATGAAGCTTACTATTTTATTTGTCTTGGGCTTTGTGTGTTTTTCATGGGGGGGGGCTTCGCTTTATATTGAACAACGTGCAGACCTTTTGTCTATCTTACTGACTGTATTGGGGGTGATTTGCCTAAGCTTAAG
>Ga0209184_1001962_pt1 | contig 11594 bp, 12 predicted proteins | sample EN8Hudsemesocosm_2_FD_184627 | JGI IMG/M metagenome (GOLD analysis project Ga0209184, IMG submission 184627) | Methane-oxidizing microbial communities from mesocosms in the Hudson Canyon - EN8C Hudson Canyon (SPAdes) (version 2) | ecosystem: Environmental > Aquatic > Marine > Cold seeps | place... | reverse complement strand
CTTTACCTTTTTTAAATACTGATAAGGAGCGAGGGTCAGGTCTTGCCTTTTGCCTTAAACGCACAAAACAAGACTGACCCTCGCGTCCGGTGAATTTTATCGTTTATGAAACATAGTTTTAGGAATGTTATTTATGAATTCAGACATGGTTGTTTCCAGTAATGAAACTCATTTAGGCTGCCGCAGTGATTTATCCCCAGGGCACCTTAGTAAATTGGTCCAGGCCTTGTATAGCTGCAGTATTAACGAACAGTTTTTAAATGAATTTTTGCAAAAACTTTGTGCGAGCTGTCAATTACGCAGTGCAGTGGCCATTGTGATAGATGTCAGTGATATGAGCTTTAAAGGCATTTGGGGCTGGGGAAATGATCATCAGGAGATGGATGTGGTGATGAACTCCGAACTTTACATGCATGATCCTATGGTACAGAAAGTGGTGCAGTCTGAGCCCAATCAGTTTTATACATCTAACCTGGATATACCTAATGTACGTGAAGTCATGGAAGCCGATATGGAGAAGTGGAGTGATGAAACCGGCATAACCGAGGCGGCAGGTGCCATGATTTTGTTGCAAGAATCTTTGTCATTAATGGTGTTTTTGCAGCGGGGGGTTAAACACCCCGAGTTTACTTCGCAAGAGCGTCAATTCTGGACTCAGCTTGTTCCTCATTTTCGTGAGTCCCTCACTATTCATCAACAACTAGCCAAAGTAAAACAAGTAGCGTTGGAAACTCCCGCTATTATGAATAGCTTCCCGTTGCCCACTTTTTTAATTAACAGTGCTTTTGATATTTCCATGTATAACCAGAAAGCAAAAATCTGGTTGAAACAATCTCGTTCAGTGGTATTGGATAAAAATCAATTGCGCTTGGTAGATCGTAAGACGAATAATTTACTAAGGCTGGAAACTTCCAAGTTGTTGAATCTTGAGTATGATGAAAATAGTGACTTAACAGCACATGTTTTACAATGGGATACAGGTGTAGAGAAAATAACCTTTGTATTAAAACCATTAAACAAAATATCCGACCAAGGCGATAGTCATAAAAGCGTATTGTGTTTTGCCCACCAAGCTGGCAATGGTTTTTCTATATCGGTTAAATCATTGCAACAAATTTTTGGGTTAACTAGGAGGGAGGCTGAAATATGTCATCTACTAACATCCGGCCTGAGCGTTAATGATATTTCTGAAGATTTATGTTTGTCAGTGCATACCGTGCGGGATACTTTGAAAAAGCGTATTTTTATTAAGTGTAATTGTCATTCTCAAAATGAGCTAATAACACTGTTGCTCACCAGCCCTGCGATCTTTATGCAAGAGGGGGTGTTGGAAGTAAGTAATTGAGTGGGGTGGCCCTGATGTGTCATTTTTGTGAAATGTTTTAATGTATTTACTTTCCCTGCAGACTTGTCTTGCTGTCCAGCTAAAGCCTTTAAATTTATTGCCTAAATCTTAGGTAGAAACAGAAAGGTTTAAAACTATTTATGTTTAAAGAGAACCCCCCCCATGTGGGGGGTATACAAGGATGTAATACTCTTTAGAATACTGTTCTTATATTCTCATCTATCAAAAATATTATTGATATTGCCTTCTTTTTATCTTTTGATTCAGTCAAATTAACCGTTTCTGGCATGAGCGAAAATTTAATTAGTATGGTTTTTGGCGTGCAAGGCGGAAAAACACCGGGCCTATAGCTTAATGCTGTGCTTTCAACCTGGCCCGAATGGCACGGTACACTCTACGAAAATTGAAACAAGGAATTATTAGTGAAAATATCTAGATTTAGCCGGCTATTGTGTGTGCTATTTTGCATAAGCCCATTAATTAGCTGGGCAGCAGAAGTAAGCTATTACGACCGAGCAGCAACCTCTATTTCACAGTATAAAATGTCGCCCGTATTGGCCGAAGGTGAATGGGCCAATAATGCGTTTGAGGATGGCATTGAATACAATACCCAAGAGATAACGTTTAGGTCCCCTCGCTTCAAAGATTTTTCAATTAATTTCACAACTTTACTCAATGCTAGTAATGATCGCGAAAAAATTAACGCTATGCTGGACTGGGGTGGTATTCAAATTAGTCACGAAACTGGCAGTGCCGAGGCCGTACTCACCAGTAATAGCGAATCAGGTGATGACATAGTTTTTGCTGGCGATAACTTACCAAGCTTCTGCGACTCAAATTTTCGAGGCGACTGCATAGATAAAATAATGATTGAGCCTGGTAAAGAAATTAGCATGAGTTTTGAAGGTAGCAAAATTCAATATACTTGGCTAATTAAACAAGGTGGTATACGCAGTGTAATCGGCTATCAAAGCTATAGCATAGAAACACCATTGTTAATCAAAAAGGGAGCTGAAGTTCCATACAGATCTATGGTTATCCGCAATGGTAAAGCTGTGCACCCTTATTATGACCAGTACGTATGGACATCAATGATTGACAGTAAGGGTAAGGCGAAAACATCTGGTATGTATTATGGTATAGATGCTAGAGAATTACGCATAGCAGAAGCTTATGATAACAACATGAACTTCCACCACGGTTTGAATGGCAGCTTTTTTGTCGTATTTTCAAGCACTTCTTTAGTTAGCTCGGGTGAGCAAGAGCAACTGATTAATGATTTGTATGGCGAAGACTTTGATAAAGCACCAGATTACGATACTGATCTATCGATGGCATTCGAATTCAGTTTAGGCTATAGCGCAGCCATACGTTTATCACGAGCTGATAAAAACTACTTATTTACTGAAGCTGGGGTCCGAGGTTTCTTTTACGCAAATGAAAATTTTTCCGATGATGCTGGGGCCATATATGAAATTGCCGACTATACCGGAAATTTCTATCGTGGGTACTATTTCTCTGTAGGCGCTACTTTTTAGGCGGCCCCAGGGTCATAGGCAGCCCCAGGGTCACCCATTAGGTTTTCTAAAATACCCACTACCCTATATTTAAGCCCTTAAATATAGGTGGTCGCTATGTCACGCCCTAAGCGATTAGCCTCTCATATATAAGAAGTCAATGCCTTGTACCACGTACCAGTCGCCGCTAATAATTAGTCAGTGCTCAACAAAATATCTACCTTACCGATGCCGACCGGCAACAGTTTTTAAATGTACTCAACCACGTATGCCAGCGCTATAACTGGGTAGCACTTTAATTATGTGAATGCCTATTGTTTAATGAGTAATAATAAAAATAACAGGATTATTTTTAAACCGCACAGCGGGCTCGAAGAGTGTAGGGCGGGATGCCTGAAATATTATCACTTATTAATAGAAACACCCGATGGCAACCTCTCAAAAGGCATGCGCCAGTTAAACAGCTCCTCACTCATTACAAGAAGCACAGTACTTTAACCGCGCCCATAAACGAGTAGGGCATGTATACTAGGGGCGCTATAAAGCATTATTTATTTAGAGTGCTGTAGAGAAACAGGCCTACCTGTTAGAACTGGCCCGCTACATAGTATTAAACCCGGTAGCAATGCCGACTTAACCGAGGTATCAAGAGTGCAGCGCAGGCTGGCTACCTTTACGCTGCAAGACATAATGAACAAAAACCCAGACCGCAATACCGGTATTTTAGAAGCCTACCAAACAGTGCAGTTCAGCATGAAAGAAGTGGGTTTACATTTTGGGTTGCACTATTCACGGGTAAGCCGAATAGTGAATAGCGCACAACGCAAGACCTGAACCTGAGCCTACAGATGCAGACTCTCGTATTCTAAAACCAAGTGAGGATGTTCGATGCCATCGATTAGTTCTAATTCCCCGCCCACCGTTAAGGGTCGCTCAGGTTTTAGTATTCAACAAGCTATCCTGGTATTACGTCAGGGTAAGTTACATTGTCTTTGGCAAATTTTAACGGCCATCAAAAGCGCCTGCTAAATCGTGCGGGCTCGCCCCTTAAGGCTGCCCGCAGGATTTTTCAGGCTGGTGTAGCAACACTGTGATTATTGATAATATTCAGGTGACATACGAATGGCTTTCGCTTCTTCAGGATCGTGCTGAATCCATAATTTAGCGGATGTTGCATCCATAATATTGTCTATCCTGGCAAAAGAAGCGATTGTTAATTTTTTATCATTCCATATGGGAATGCCGTAATTTTGTCGATTTTTCTCAAAGTGGTAAAGGTCTCCACTTAAAATTATCGGCCCTGTTTCTTTTAATTTTAGGTAAAGCGATTGGTGCCCAGGTGAATGCCCAGGTGTACTTAGAATAATTGCCGAGCCATCCGAGAAAACATCGTAATCCCCCTGAAGTTTCACATGCTTGGCCTGCTTCAGTGCCGAGTAGTTATTGATATCAAAGTCATACTTCTTGGCATCGTCAGAAAAGGCAATGTCATATTCAACCTTCTGCATTAACAAGGTGCTATTGGCAAAATAATTAGCATTGCCACTGTGATCTAAATGCAGGTGTGATGGTGCAAAATAGGTTACCTCGTTCATATCTACCCCTATCTGCTGCAACTGTGCCTGCATGGTTTTATTCACTTTTAAATGAAAAGCCCCTTGATAGATTTCTACCCCATCTTTTTCACTGACAAATTTATCACCCAAGCCAGCGTCCCACACCAATGTGCCTTTTTTGGGGTGTTTAATCACATAACAAGGCACCGCCATATCCATCTTTACCCCCTTATCAACTTTTGGGTTAAACACAGATAAATCTCTGGCCTGAATTGTCCCGCAATCTAGCACATAGAGTTTAAGTTGGGCTGAGCTGTGCTGTTGCAGCCGTTCCATAGTGACAGCGTTTGCTTCTGGCTTTGCCGCATTACAAGCTGTTACCAGCATAAGACCCGTCACGGCCACCCCGGCCTTCAGCAGTGTTTTAGATAATATGTTCATAATTTCAAGCTCCTTTAAGTTCTGCAAAGTATAGGAAGCTTCAAAGATGATGAAAAGTGATCTAAAATCACCTTATAAGTAACACTTTGGAATGTACCGTGGACAAGTTAACCTACTTCAAGAGCTACATTGAAATCGTCGAAAAAGGCAGTCTTAAACATGCAGCCGATTTTCTAAACCTAACACCTTCTGCAGTGAGCAAACATCTTTCCACACTTGAGCAGTACTATGGCATAGACCTGGCTATACGTGACGCCAAGAGCTTGCGCATAACCGGTGAAGGAAGGGTGTTTTATAATAAATGCAAGGATGTATTGGCAAGCCTAGCCTTGGCCGAAGCGCCATTTATCAGTAGCAGCCAGCAAGCAACTAGCGTACTGCGCATCACCTTATCTCAAGTATTAAGTCAGGGCAGGTTCATGCAAATGCTAAGCGACTTTAGCTGTGCTCATCCACATATAAAACTGGATATTGTCACGACTAATAAAAATATTGATCTGGTGCAGCATGACATCGACTTTGCATTCAGAGGGGGCAAGCTAGCGGATTCAAGAATGCGCAGCATGAAATTGTTTCAAGCCAATACGGTATTGTGCGCAGCAAACAATATCCCACGTGAATTAACCCCACAGAAGATGCTGCACACCATAACAGACAAGCTAATCATCCCCTCTTATATCAATTTATCCACCTTGCGCCAGTACCTGAAAAAAATTGGCATTAATAAACCACTGTCCCAGTTCACCGCCTTTGATGATGCCTTTGGTTATAAAAATGCGGTACTTTCAGGCATGGGCATAGGTATATTTCTAGATTTTTTTATCCAGCCAGAACTGGAGAAAAACAATGTCTGGCAAATTCTTGAACCGCACTCTTTTGCTTATAAAACTATGGACTTCTTTATGATTTATCACAAAAATATTAAGCTTGCTCAGTCCCATGAAGTATTTAAGAATTTTGTAGCTGCATACTTCAATTCTTAACAATCTATAGTGGCCGTTCAGTATTAAAGATGTGGGGGAAGATTACAAAGTGAATCGCTATGCCCTATAAACAGCTTGCCTCAGAAGAACGCTATGTAATAAGTAACCTTTTATTTGAGTGCAGCTACCGGGAAGTAGGCCAAAGACTTTGACGCAGTGATAGTAGGGTGTGGCTTCTAAGCAAATCTGTTGTTTCCTTGGCTTTGGCATGGGAACCATCTCTTTATACTTAACTGTTTGTATAGACAGTAGTTGGTTTTTGGTGAAGCTCATTGAGTTTACGGGGTGTTTTTTTGGAGTAACCGGCTTGAAATTAAGGTAAGTTACTGAAAACATTGGTTTTTAAGTATGACTGTCTGATCGGCGGCGGCTGCTTCGGCGACTAGGCGTCTTATGTCAGGGGCTAGACGTCTTATGTCAGGGGCTAGACGCTTAAAGGCAAGAGATGTTGGAGTGCCGAGGGTCTGGCTCTTAGCACCAGACTCGAGACGTCCGACAGTCTCCTAAGCAATAGACTATTTAAGTTGAATAGCCTGTTGCCAGTTATCTAAAAGCTTTTTGCAAACTTGCATGAATTTAACTCTCATTATAGGAAACAGTAACCAGCCTACTATTTGGTTTTTGAACTCAACATGAAACACCATGCAAATAACGGTTTGGTTGGCTGTATGTGACTCAACTATCCACTTACCGTGCAATAATTTGAAGGGGAACGGATAGTCTTTAGCCTGCGTTTGTACTTGAAATTGGTAAGAGCTCTGCTCTTGCCAATGAGTACAATGTTCCTGCCAACGGCCTTCTTTACTGGAGCACTCCCTTACCATGCCAACACCATCACCCGATACTACTTTAGACGTGTTTAAGTTGGGGGCGTAACGGGCATAACCTGCTACGTCAGATACAACCGTCCAAACAGCTTCTAAAGGTGCATTGACTGTTCGCTTTATGGTTATTGATTTCATTGGCCCACCTCCAATTGGCCGTATTGGGCACCTTCTTGCGCTATTTTTTGTATTCCTTTAGTTTGGAAATAAGCGCATAAAGTAACCACCACACCAACGGAAGCAATTAAAACTAATCCCGTAGCAGATAGCCATGCTGGGTTGTATATGATCAACAGTATTGAGCCCGCTATCCAGCCGCCATCCATAAAAGTAATGGCTTTAGCTTGAGATAAATTAAGTTTATTACGTTCGCTAATATAAAGAATAAAAAGGGCAAAAATAATAAGCCCTATTCCTAGTACTATCAAATAGGTAGGGTCAAACTCCCCCATCATATTCGCAATAGACTTGCTAAATAGCAGTAGGTCGGCTGCACAAATTAAGGAAAATACTGAGTTAGTGCGTAAAGCCTTTTTGAGTAAATTCGATGACATCGTACTATGCTCCATAGTGTATAAAGAAGTAGTGAGCATGGCATAGCGTGTAATAGAGACAATTACCTCAGAGGTAATATTTAGGGTATTAGTTAACATGTTATCCTTACCGAACTATTTAGGCGGATATGCGCATTATGAATGATTTTGGTAGTTTAGTGAAAGGCTGGCGTAAATCTAGGGGGTTAAGTCAATTAGAGTTTTCTCTCGCAGCCAATATTTCAAGTAAACATATTAGCTTTCTGGAAACGGGGAGGGCGCAACCGAGTCGTGAGATGGTTATTTTGTTGTCCAATACTCTGGACATTCCTCTGAGTGAACGTAATGTATTGCTTTCTCTTGCGGGTTATTCTGAAGCATATAGCCGCATGCACATTGATCAGCCAAAAATGAAGCCTGTGCAGGATGCTTTATCCATCATGCTGAATAATCATGCCCCGTATCCTGCACTCGTTTTGGACTGGGGCTGGAATATCGTTATGGCAAACGAGTCACAGCAAAAATTGACAAAGTTTATTGCGAAACAGCAGCCTTTGTTTCCAAGTACAAATAATATACTTGAATTATTATTTGACCCCAATGGCTTTCGTCCGTTTGTAGAAAATTGGGAGGAAGTCGCTTTCCTGTTAATGCAGCGAATTCAACGTGAACGAATGATCCATCAGGACCGTCGATCTAACTTAATTGATAAGTTAATGAAATACCCAGGTGTGCCGCGTAATTGGGATGTACATAATCACAATTTACATTCAGGCCCTATGGTGCAAATGGTGTTAGCAGTGGGAGAACTTCGGTTGAAGTTATTTTCTACGTTAGCGTCCTTTGGAACCGCTATTGATGTAACTATGCAAGAGCTTATTATAGAGCAGTATTTTCCTGTTGATGACTCCACAAAATTATTTTTTCAAAATTTGTGAAGATACCGTTCAGTACTTGATTAAACAGAAATCCTGCTGGCTTGGGCCGTAGGCTTCTGTTCCCGAATTCAACATCAAAGTGCACCACTAATGGTTAGGATATAGCGCCCCATCTTGTTATGTTTGGTTTACAGACTAAACAACAAAAAAGGGATTCGCTATGCCCTATAAACAGCTTACCTCAGAAGAGCGCTATGTAATAAGTCATCTTTTATTTGATTGCAGTTAACGGGAAATAGGCCGAAGACTTGGGCGCAGTCGAACACCCATTAAACGGCCCCAAAAAGAAGAAAGCAAGCAAATCATAAGCCCCAACAGACAAGTTGAATTCGGGTTGTTATCAGTCGGGCTGTGATTTATTCTTCAGCACTCCTGTAGTTTTAACTCATTTTTTGTAAGCAGAACCACATTAACAAGCAAAACATAATTAAAGCCTTAATGGGTGTATTGGCACTTGGGTTGATAATCACGCTTTTTTTGAACCGAGATCAGATCAACCCCGAAGCATTTCAAAATCCATTACGCGAGTTAGGTGTGCCAGGCATGCTGCTGTTTCTTGTGGCCTTTTGTATTTTTCAGCCCTTGTATGTATCTGTGTATATTTTTATCGCAGCGGCTACTCTTACCTGGGATCCCATTACCGCATTTGTGCTGTCTTATATGGGTGTGCTGGGGTCTGGCATCACGTCTTTCGCCTTCAGTCGTTACCTAGTGCAAGATGTGGCTCGTTCCCGAATTCCTGCCAGCATTATGAAGTATGATGAGCCGTTGGAAACTAAAGGGTTTCAAACCGTTTTATTACTGCGAATATTATTTTATACCACACCGATTGTGCAGATGTTTTTGGGGATTTCTCGTGTGTGCTATGGGCCTTTTTTGGCCGGGACGGCTATCGGTATATTGCCCACAACGCTAATCGTGGTATTTCTTGGGTCTGGTATATTTAGTTGGTTAGGCAGTGTGTTTCAGGGTTGATTGGGCGACTTTCCTGCGTTTAAGTTATAGAAAGGCGAAAGACAGTTGCATTAGTGATGTAATTAATTACTTTTATATCACAATATTTTTAGTAAATACCAGTCTATTAAATGACCAGTTTTTTCGTTAGATATTCTTCGAAATACGCTAAAATTAACACTGTATTAAATTACAGTATTGGTGGCTTATGTCTGCTTTAAAAATCAATCATGATCCTGAAGAATCTTTTGATAACTCTTCAAATAACTCTTCAAATAACTCTTTAATTAACCCTGCCGATTATAACGATCAACTGGCCGATAAAATTACCACGTTGGCAGGGCAGATTAATGCTGCTAATTATCGATTTCTAAAATTAATTGCCGAATTTGACCAACGCAAAGCTTGGGCAGGTGCGGGTATTCGTTCTTGCGCGCATTGGTTAAATTGGAAATGCAGCATTGCCATGAGCGCCGCCCGCGAGAAGGTTAGAGCTGCGCGTGCGCTTGATGGTTTACCTGGTATGCTCCTTATTAAATAGACAGTGCTTTTGAAAAAGGTGAGCTGAGTTTTTCTAAAGTACGTGCCATGACCCGTGTTGCAACGGTACGCAATGAGTCGCACTTATTAATGATTGCGCAGCATGGTACGGCGCAGAACATGGAAACGTTGGTTAAGGCCTTTCGTAGTGTAACCCGTGCGCAAGGTGCTAATACGGTAGAACAGGGGCAGGACAATAAGTGTGACCAGGCCCGTGATCAACGTCAGCGAGATAATCGTTCGGTTTCTTGTTTTCAAGATGATGAAGGCATGTGGATTATTAACGCTAAGTTGCCAGCTGAAGAAGGTGGCGTGTTGGTAAAGGTGCTTAAGGCGTTGGGTGATCAGGTTGCAAACCTAAACATGGGGGCTGCAGAGCAGAAAAGCGTTTCAGCGGAAACGTTTTGTGATATTTCACCCGCCAATCCTATAACGTTCCCTCAGCGCCGGGCGGATGCTTTAGTCGCGTTGTCTGAACATTATCTTGCCAGTTGTACGGATTCTTCGCTGCCATCGTTAACATCTTTAAAGGCCGCTGAGCGTTGTCAGCTTGTATTGCATGTAAGCGATACTAAGAACGCAGATTCTAATGTTAATTTAGACGGGCGCTGGTTGTTACCTGATGCGGCGCGGCGCCTGGCTTGTGATGCGGGCTTGTTGGTTGTTAAAGAAGATGGGGCGGGCAATGTATTGGATATTGGTCGTAAGTCTCGGGTTATCCCATCGGCCATGTCGCGGGCGCTGGAGATTCGTGATGGCGGGTGTCAGTTTCCGGGGTGTTGTGAATCTCGTTATGTGGAGGGGCATCATATAAAGCATTGGGCTGATGGTGGTGAGACTAAGTTAGATAACTTGGTGACGCTATGTAGGTATCATCACCGTGAGCTGCATCGAGGGGCTTTTTTCCTTTCACTTAAACCACAAGCCATACATTCTAAGCAGGGTAAGGTTGTGCGCTTTGCTGAGCGTTTATGTTTCTCGACGGTTGATCGCCATTTTGTTTCGCCTTTTAGCCGCTCTAAAGACTTCGAGATTGCTGCCAACCCTGCCAAGTTTACGTGTGCGTGCTGCGACTTTTCTGAATTGGAGAAAACCTTAAATGAAGAGGTGAGCGAACCAATTACTAAGAAAACAGCGGTGACCAAATGGTTGGGTGAGCGAATGGATTTGAGTATGGCGGTGGATGGGTTGATATTTGCACGCTGTGGTGAGTAAAATATCGTTGGCGCAGGGTCATCTCTTGCCTTTCCTTAATACCCTCTAATCCATATTTTAATAATACGGGCTCTTGACGGCGAAAACCTAATGGGTGACCCTTAAGTCTTGTTTCTTATTTTTCGAGCTCCAATGTCTAGATTTTTAATTGTTATTCTATTTACAGTATGTAGCCCTGTATTTGCGGCTGTTGATTTTTTTGAAATAAAAAAGTCGGCATTAATCGCGGCTGCCTCTTACGCCAGCCCTAAAATCATAAACGAACGTTTAAATCGAGTTGAATATTCGTTAATCCATCACAACGTTTTACCCCACAGCGAATTAAGCTATTTTTTAGCCCGTTCGCCTTCTGGTCTTCAATATTTATCTTTTCGTGGAACCGCTAATTTAGAAAATGCGCTAGTGGATTTGGATGTATCGCTTAAATTAGACACAGATCTTAATATTCAGCTGCATCAAGGTTTTGGCGCCGCGGCTAAGGCGGCTTATGAAGATGTAAAATCCAAACTGGATAAAAGCCAGCCTGTAAGCGTTACTGGGCATAGTTTGGGTGGGGCCATAGCGGTTATTATGGCCATGCATTTACAGCGTGATGGTTATCTGTTGGACCAGGTGATTACTTTTGGTCAGCCTAAAGTAACCAATGTGACTGGAGCTAATGTGTACGACAACTTACCGCTAATACGAGTGGTAACGCCAAAAGATATCGTGCCTTTAGTGCCGCCGTTGAGTCCTTTACAGTTAAACC
>Ga0209184_1001960_pt1 | contig 11614 bp, 17 predicted proteins | sample EN8Hudsemesocosm_2_FD_184627 | JGI IMG/M metagenome (GOLD analysis project Ga0209184, IMG submission 184627) | Methane-oxidizing microbial communities from mesocosms in the Hudson Canyon - EN8C Hudson Canyon (SPAdes) (version 2) | ecosystem: Environmental > Aquatic > Marine > Cold seeps | place... | reverse complement strand
TAATAAAAAGGTGTAAACTACATTTATTTGAGTTATATAGTTTTATTAAGCAACCCTCAAGTTATTCGTACATGTCATCTACATTATTTATACAGCATTCACAATTTGATCAGCATTCGGTGCCACCCTCCCACCCGGAGAGCCCATTACGCAGTCTTGCGGTGGAAACCCGGCTGAGGCAAACGGGTTTATGGCAGGATTTGAACATTCAGACCTGCCAGAGCGTGAACCCGGAAATGTTTAAGCAGGTTCACAATCCAGGGTACATCGATCAGCTATACCAGATAGCGCCGGCCAAGGGTATGATATTAGCCGACCCAGAAACCCCTTTGACCTTCAACACTCTGCCTGCAGCAGCTGAGGCGGCTGGCTCCGGCATTCAAGCCGTGAAGCAAGTGCTAAATGGCGACTTTAAAAACGCCTTTTGCGCCGTACGTCCGCCAGGGCACCATGCAGAGCCGGGTAAAACCATGGGCTTTTGCTTCATCAATAACATTGCCTTGGCTGCCCAGTACGCCCTATCCGACCCTAGCATTAACAAGGTACTGATTTTTGATTTTGATGTGCATCAGGCCAACGGCACCATAGAAATATTTAAACACCGTAAAGACGTCATGGTGGTGAGTATATTTCAACACCCTCACTTCCCGTTTTCTCACTGGCACAACCAGGCAGAGAATATTATTAACATTCCCATCGAAGCCCAAACGGCCAGCACTATGTTTCGCCGCATGACGGAAAAGCCTGTAATGGAAGCAGTATCTAAATTCAAACCCGATCTAATATTATTGTCGGCAGGATTTGACGCCCATACCGATGACCCCATGGGAGGACTGGATTTAATTGAGGAGGATTATTACTGGTTAACTAAAATGAGCATGGACTTGGCGAACACCTACGCCAAAGGCAGGCTGATTTCCATGATGGAGGGAGGGTACAACCTGGAAGCTCTGGCTCTAAGCAGCCACCAACACTTACAGGCACTTAGCGGTAATTAGTCGTCAGCTCCTACTGTAAAGCCATTGAACTGACCACCACCCCTGAACATCGCCGCTCTTTGCCATTCTTGGCACCGCGCCGTACTGTTTATCCTGCAAAAAATAAGATACCTGCCATCCACGACCATAAAAAAAGCCAAGACCCTAAAGTCTTGGCTTTTAAATAAATGGCGGAGAAGAAGAGATTCGAACTCTTGGAGGGGTATAAGCCCTCGCCGGTTTTCAAGACCGGTGCTTTCGGCCACTCAGCCACCTCTCCGCACAACGGGGCGTATAATACGATTATTTAGTTTGGTGTCAACTGCATTTTACGAGATTATTCAAAACACTTTTCTTGAGACGAAAAAAAATCAAGATCCGCTAAGATCTTGATTTTTATAATAAATGGCGGAGAAGAAGAGATTCGAACTCTTGGAGGGGTATAAGCCCTCGCCGGTTTTCAAGACCGGTGCTTTCGGCCACTCAGCCACCTCTCCGCACAACGAGGCGTATATTACGATTTTTCATTTAAGAGTCAACCAAAAACGTAAAAAAATGTTACATTTGAACAACTTAGCGACCTAGAGCACTATAAAGGGGATATCACAAGCGCTTGCATCAAGACTTGAATTTCCTGCCAACGCCCTTATTATCTAAGCACACCTATGTTCATCACTAACCGGAGCGATCCATGGAACAAAGAACCATTGGCACGGCGCCAATTGCAAATAACGCTGAAAGCCAAAAGGTATTACGCAACACTTATATGCTATTGGGCATGACCCTGGCATTTAGTGCTCTCACCGCCAGCATTTCTATGGCTATGCAATTGGGTTCTGGCATGGCCTTGATCATGTCCATTGCTGCATTAGCCATTGTATGGTTAGTTCTGCCGCGCACCGCCAACACAGCCATGGGCTTGCCCGTTGTATTTTTGTTCACCGGTTTACTGGGCGCAGCGCTTGGACCCATGCTAAATCGCTATCTTGCGCTGCCTAATGGCTCAGAGATGGTTATGCAGGCCCTTGGCGGCACCGCGCTGATATTTTTCTCTTTATCAGCCTATGTTTTAACCAGCAAAAAAGACTTCTCTTTCATGGGCGGCTTCTTGTTTGCCGGCATGATGGTGGTCATCATTGGTATGGTGGGCGGCATGATCGCTTCCTATTTCTTTGGTGTAGACGTTTCAGTATTACGCCTAGCCATGTCCGGTGCCATTGTATTACTCATGTCTGGCTTCATCCTGTTTGATACCAGCCGTATCATCAATGGCGGTGAAACCAACTACATCATGGCCACCGTTAGCTTATATCTGAATATCTATAATTTATTCGTAAGCTTGCTGCACATTATCGGCGCCACCAGCGACGATTAATGGACACTTAAAAGGAGGCTTTGCCTCCTTTTTACTACCTCTTATTTAAAACACTCTCAAATCCCATGAAATTTTCCCTACTCATTCTCGCCAGCCCCTACTCTCAACAAGGGGGATTAAGCGCACTAAAGTTTGCACAAACCTGTTTGAATCAAGGGCACCAGATTTATCGAGTATTTTTTTATCATGAGGCCGTGCAAACAGCCTCTTTCTTGCAAACCCCGCAACAAGATGAAAGCAACCTGCATCAGCTATGGTGCGAACTTGCAGAACAACATAAAATTGACTTGGTAACGTGCATTGCTGCTGCCCTAAAACGTGGCGTACTGGATAAAAGCGAGGCCAAACGATATGAAAAAGACGGATTCAACCTTCAACAACCGTTTGAGCTGTCCGGTCTAGGGCAATTATTAGACGCACAAATTAACAGCGACCAACTCATCACCTTTGCATAACCATGAACTTACATGACTAAAAAGATTCTTATTATCGCCCGTAGCGCACCATACGGCTCCAGCCTGGCCCGGGAAGGACTGGATTATGTACTTACTAGTGCCGCCTATGATCAGAAAATTTGCCTGCTATTTTTAGGGGACGGATTATTCCAACTACTGAAAGAACAGCAGCCCAAGCAAATTAATCTAAAATCACAAATTGGCGCCATGGAAATCCTACCCTTATACGATATTGAGGATCTATTTGTGGTGGAAGAAGACCTGCTAGAGCGTAATATCAAACAAGAAACACTCGGCATGGAAGTAAAAATCATTAAACGCTCAGAGGTCAGCCAACTTATAAACACCCAAGAAAAGGTATTGAGCTTCTAATGACCCTACACCTTATTCAGCGCAGCCCTTTTTCAAACTCTGCTTTAAAAGATTGCTTAAACATTATCGCCGCTAAAGATAGCGTTTTACTCATGGAAGACGGTGTTTATGGCCTGCAGCACAGCTTAATGCAGCAAACCAAGTTAAGCGCTTACGCCCTGCAAGAAGACATCTCTGCCAGAGGGTTAGATTCAAAAGGCAACATTAAAGAAATTGATTATTGCGAGTTTGTAAATCTATGCGGCCAGCACCAACACGTCATCAGCTGGTATTAATATGACAACCAACAGTCAAAAATATGAATTAGATCCAGATGGATTTTTAAAAAACCTAGATCAATGGAGCGAAATCGTTGCTCACTCTATCGCCCTGGATAACGATCTAGATTTAGATGAAAATCACTTTGAAATTATTTATCTGCTTAGAGATTTTTATCAAAAACATCAGGTGGCACCCGCTAATCGCCCTTTTGTAAAAATGGTTAAGCTGGCACTGGGACAGGAGAAAGGCAATAGCATTTATTTAATGACACTTTTTCCTCAAAGCCCGGCAAAATTGGCCGCAAAAATTGCCGGCCTACCTAAACCCCCTAATTGCTTTTAAGAACCCCCATGACCAACGAACATGAATTTGCACAATACGTAAGAATTTTAGGCAAGGGCCGAAAAGGCACACGCTCTTTAAACTACAAGGAAGCACTGGCTGCCATGACCATGGTATTGAATGGCCAGTGCGAAGATGTACAACTTGGCGCTTTCATGATGCTATTAAGAGTGAAAGAAGAAAGTGGCGAAGAACTAGCCGGCTTCACTCAGGCAGCAAAAAATTATATACAAAAAAACAATCCCCACACTGTACAAGCCGACCTAGATTGGTCCAGCTATGCAGGTAAACGTCGCCACCTACCCTGGTATGTTTTGGCAAGCCTGACTTTGGCCGACAACGGTTATCGCGTTTTCATGCACGGGGCAGACGGCCATACCCAAGGCAGAGTTTATACACGCCAAGCCCTAGCCGAGTTAGGAATCCATCCTGCCAGCAACTGGCAAGCGGTTGAACAACAACTAGATGATACTAACTTTAGCTTCTTGGGTATGGAGTCATTGTGCCCCCCACTGCAAGACATCATTGACCTGCGCAGCACCTTTGGCCTCAGGTCACCGGTACACAGCTTTGCTCGCCTACTTAACCCGCTGGACTGCCAATTTGTCACTCAGGGAGTCTTTCACCCTGGATATGGCCCATCGCACCAACAAAGCGCCAAACTGCTGGGCTACGGGCGATTATCCATATTAAAAGGAGAAGGCGGCGAGTGTGAATGCAATCCAGACAGCGTCTTCAAAATGCATCACTGCTTCAATGGAGAGTTAATAGAAGAGGAATGGCCTGCAATATTCGCCAAACGACACGTTAAACCCAAGGAACTGGATTTAAGCCAGCTAAAAGCTGTATGGAAAAACGACATTCAAAATGAGTACGGCGAAGGCGCAGTCATTGGCACACTGGCTTATGCCGCCAGGTTAATGGGCATTCAAACCGACTACCAGGCATGCCTTGAGCAAGGTAAAACCTGGTGGGAAAATCGAAATACAGCTCGATTCGACTAGCTATCAACCGCCTTCTCTAATAACGACAACAAACGACGAGCCAGAGCTTCAAATGCCACTGCCTCGTCATTTTTTGTGTCTGCACTGAACGAAAACAGCAATCGCTCTATCTCTTCACGACTCATGTACTGAATGGTTACCGGGTTTAACATGGTGTTCCTCGACGCCTCTTAATAGGCAAAATAGGCTTTAGACACTGTAATAATAACCAGTACTTTAATGATTTTATTGAAAAAAGGCAATCAGGGTTTCTTAATGAAGTACTCAAACACCCCATGCTCATCTTCATTCTGACTTAAAAATTCAAAATTAAGGAAAGTACAAAATTTCTTGATGTCTCGCGTGGTGGATGGATCAGTGGCCAGCACTCTTAATACCTCTCCCGACGCCATTTCCTTTACTTTCACATGCAGCATCATTACCGGCTCAGGACACATGAGCCCGGTAGCATCCAACTCTAAATCAAAATTCGACATATTAATCACTCAGTCATCCAATGCAGTGTTTTTCTTTACACAGCTCGGGCAAATTTGCTTTTGGCTACTGGCAAGCCACCCCTGCATCTGCAAAGCGGCCACGGCGTCTTCTTGTTGATGCTCACTATATTCCACAAACTCCAGCTGACTGGCCACGTGGCATTCGTCACAACTAACATCCAGTCGCCTTAGGCTAAATTCCTTCACATCAGGGCCCTGACAACTAGCCACCCAAGCACCGCTCGGATTGATTAGTGCCTCAACTGTAAGCACTTCCAATTTTAAGCTGGTGCTCATGGACCCTTTTACTGGCAACAGCAAGTGCTGGGATACTTCGGGCAGACCACCCTTACCCTGTACTTCATACCCACCATTAGAGCCAGCTTTAACAGCCAAAGTATCGGCCAACACCCCGTGCCCCTGGGAATTCAGCAGCTGAATCTTGCCCGCCGGGGTCTTTTCATAACAAATATACGCAATCATGATTAAAAAATTGTTTCTAAAAGCTGCGCAGCATACAATTTGCGGCTGCTATGTAAAGAGCCAGGGATTAAAAGATCTTTAAAACCTGCCCTGCACTGATATTGAAACGCTTTTTGGAAATTTCTTAATGCGCGCTAGCCAATTTTTAATCGCTACATTAAAAGAATCCCCGTCTGATGCGGTTGTAACCAGCCATCAGCTAATGCTGCGAGCCGGCATGATACGTAAACTGGCTTCCGGTCTATATACCTGGCTACCTTTAGGGTTACGCACCCTTAGAAAGGTTGAGGCCATCATTCGTGAAGAAATGGATGCCGCTAATGCCATGGAAGTATTAATGCCCATGGTACAACCCAGCGAGTTATGGGAAGAAACCGGCCGATGGTTCCAGTACGGCGGAGAACTCATGCGCATTAAGGACCGCCACAACCGGGACTTCTGCATTGGCCCCACCGCTGAAGAAGTCATTACTGATTTGGCACGCAATGAATTAAGCAGCTACAAGCAGCTGCCTAAGAATTTCTATCAAATTCAAACCAAGTTCCGTGATGAAACACGCCCTCGCTTTGGCATCATGCGTGCCCGTGAGTTCCTAATGAAGGACGCCTACTCGTTCCACGCCGACCAAGAGTCACTCAATCAAACCTATGAGCGCATGCACCAGGCTTACAGCAATATCTTTACCCGCCTAGGATTAGATTTCCGCCCAGTTGATGCAGATACCGGCTCCATTGGTGGTGCTAAATCCCACGAGTTTCATGTACTGGCCTCATCCGGTGAAGATGACATAGCCTTCAGCGACTCCTCTGATTATGCTGCCAACGTTGAGCTTGCTGAAGCCCTTGCGCCAAATATTGAGTGTCCAGCAGCCAGCGCCGAACTAACCTCTCTGGACACACCCGACCAGCACAGTATTGAAGAGGTTAGCCATTTCCTTAACCTTGACCCTGCACAAATCCTTAAAACCCTGATTGTGGAAGGCGAGCTAAGTGAAGCGGACCAGAAACAAGGCATCAAGGCACCGCTAGTGGCTTTGGTTTTACGGGGCGACCACGAGCTTAACGAGCTTAAAGCCGAAAAACTCGACGGCATTGCCGGCCCACTGGTCTTTGCCAGCGAGGCACAAATCCTAGAGAAGCTGGGGTGCAAGCCAGGCTCCATTGGCCCTAAAGACTTAAAGATTGAGGTCATCGTAGACCGCAGCGCAGCCGTGGTAGCCGACTTTGTATGCGGTGCCAATGAAGACGGCAAGCACCTAGGCGGTGCCAACTGGCAGCGTGATATTACCTACAGCCTTATCGCAGATATCCGCAACGTGGTAGAAGGCGATGCCAGCCCAGACGGCCACGGCACCCTGAATATTAAGCGCGGCATCGAAGTGGGGCATATTTTCCAGCTGGGCGACAAGTACTCACAAGCTTTAAAAGCCAGTGTGCTAGATGAAAACGGCAAAGCCAGAATCATGCAAATGGGCTGTTACGGCATAGGCGTGTCACGCGTAGTGGCGGCTGCCATCGAACAAAACTTCGATGACCGCGGCATTATCTGGCCCAAAGCCCTGGCCCCGTTCCAGATCAGCATTGTGCAAATTGACGCTCACAAGTCCGCCGAGGTGGTTGAGCGCAGTGAAGCCCTTTACCAAGCACTGAAAGATCTAAACGTGGAAGTCTTCCTGGATGATCGCGACAAAAAAACCAGCCCCGGGGTTAAATTTGCAGACACCGAACTCATGGGTTTCCCCCACAGAGTGGTCATGAGCTCACGAGGCCTTAAAAACGGTATCGTGGAATACAAAGGCCGTACCGACGAGAAAAATGACGCGGTTGAATTACCTGGTGACGACATCCTTGATTTTATCAAACAGAAGTTAGCACTGTAATATGCCTCAGCGCCTGCTTTTAATACTCTTGTTAATCCTCTCACCCACCCAGGCCCATGCCAAGGTGGATGCAGAGTTGAGAGGCTATTTAAAGCAGGCCATCGACAATACTCGCAGTTTTAGCGATCGCTTCGAGGCAGAAGTATGGCTGGTGGATATGTCCGCCCGCCTCTCCCGCTACATCAAAGATAAAGCCTTCCGCGTAAAATTCTTACAAGCCCTGCACCATGAAGCCAATAAACATGACCTGCCACCTGAGATGGTATTGGCGCTAATACAAATAGAAAGTGCCTTTAAACCCTATGCATTATCCCGAGTGGGTGCACAAGGTTATATGCAAATCATGCCTTTTTGGCGCAAAGAAATTGGTCGAAGCTCTGACAACCTCATGGACTACCAAACCAATTTAAAATATGGCTGCGCCATTCTTGCCCATTACCTCAAAAAGGAAAAAGGCAACTGGGTACGTGCACTGGCTCGCTACAATGGCAGCCTGGGGAAAACCTGGTACCCGGAAAAAGTCATGAAAGCCTGGCAAAAGCGCTGGTTCGTACAAAGCATCTAATCCCCGCCATTTACTGGCACCATGGGCCTTTTTGGGCTATTCCTAATGAATGACAACCATCATTTAAGGATTAAACGTGGGCTCATTATTCGAAAATATTGGCGGTGAAAACGCAGTGACGGCGGCAGTTGATATATTTTACAGTAAGATCATTAACGACACCGCCCTTGCCCCCTTCTTTGACGGTATGGACCTGGAACGTCAAAAACGCATGCAGCGCTCATTTTTAACGGTCGCCTTTGGCGGGCCCAATAAATATTCAGGGCGCGGCATGCGCGCTGCTCATTCACGCCCTGTGGCCATAGGCCTAGAAGAAAGACACTTTAATAAAGTGGCTGAACACCTACAGAAAACACTCATTGAGCTTAGTGTGCCGCACAATTTAATTCAGGAAGTGATGGCCATCGCCGGATCCACCAAGGGCGACGTGCTTAACCATTAATTTGATTGTTAATTACACTGGCAATCGGCAACCCAAGGGTTGCCCGTTTTTGGCGCTGAAAGTCAGCTAACACAGGATCGAGAGATTCAAACCAACTCGATCCTTGCATCAATACCGCAAATTCCAACTGATGGTGCTCATGAATCAGCTCGGTTAATTCCCCCACTGTGACAGAAGCTAAATTTACAATCAGAAAAAATCTATCACCCCGATTTTCCAGCCAATCAGCAGCAATCAACGAGTTAATCACTTGCTCCCACTGATCGCTATCAGGCAAGGACAAAGAGGTTACCAAATCTTCCCGATCGACGCCTAATTTTATATTTCTACAGCTCATCAACTGCAAAACCAACAAGGCCCAATCCAGTTGAGACGCTTGCACACCCTTGTATTTTTTATGTATGAAAGGAAGCGCTCTTACCAATTCAGCACCTAGCAATACCACACTCCAGGCTACAAACAACCACAACAAAAATAAAGGCACCGCAGCAAACGCCCCATACACAATTTGGTAACCAGGTAATAGCGTCACTAGGAAAACAAACAGCTGCTTGGCTAATTCCAAGGCTCCCGCCGCCGCCAAGGCCCCAGCCAGGGCATGCCAAAACCGAACCTTACAACAAGGCAAAAGGTAATACATACTGGCCAACACTAGAGTTGATAAAAACATCGGCAGCAGCTTAACCAAATGGTAATTAACGTGATAAACCGCATCCACATGCTCAAGCCATAAGCGGGACGTTATCAGATAACTACTTACAAAGAAGATCGCGGCCAATAGCACAGGGGCTAGAACAATAAACAACCAATACATGATAATTCTTCGGCCCATGCGCGCACTGGTAACCCGCCACACATTGTTGAACGCGTTCTCTACCGTTAGCAATAAACTCAAGGCGCTAAGCAATAACACAGCCAGTCCAATCCAGGTAAGTTGGCGAGCTTGCTCGCTAAAATTACTAAGATAACCTTGCAGGGCCTCTCCACTTGAGGGCACAAAATGCTGAAAGAGAAAATCTTGAAACTGATTGGCAAAAAGCGACGATCCAGGCAGCCAGGTTGAAACAACATAGCCGGAGGTCATCAAGGGGACAATGGCAAACAAAGTAACGAAGGTTAATTGTGCCGCATTTTTTCGATTTTCATTGCGTTCAAAGCGCGCCAACAACAAATATAAAAAACGTCCAAATTGCCACACATTCACACCCCACAGCCTGCCAGAATAAAGGTACAATACGCACTTTTAATGACATTTCAATGGAACAAACATGACAGTTGAAATTTGGCACAATCCGCGCTGCTCGAAATCCAGAGAAACGTTAAAATTACTGGAAGAAAACAACATCGCCGCCAATGTTTTTCTTTATTTGCAACAGCAACCCAATGCGCAGCTTATTGCTGAAGTGCTAGGCAAGCTGAATTTGATGCCCCGGGATTTATTGCGTAAGTCAGAAGACGCTTATAAGGCACAAAACCTTAAAGATAAAAGTCTATCCGATCAATATTTAATCGATGCCATGGTAACTGAACCGAAGCTTATTCAACGCCCTATTGTGATCAACGGCAAACAGGCACGCCTCGGTCGCCCTCCAGAACAGGTACTGGAGATTTTATAGTGGCCACCCCCTACATATTGGTTTTATATTACAGCCAGGCTGGCTCCGTAGCGGCCATGGCGGAACAAATGGTGCGTGGCATTGAAAAGGTCTCAGGGTTGGAGGCTCGCTTAAGGTGCGTACCCAGTGTCTCTACCGATACTCAAGCCAGCAAAAATGATATTCCAGAAACCGGCCCACTGTATTGCACCGAAGAAGACCTCAGAAATTGCCGCGGATTGCTTTTAGGCAGCCCGGTGCGCTTCGGCAACATGGCCGCCGCACTAAAATATTTCTTAGACGGTACCAGTAATTTATGGCTCACCGGTGAGCTAGTTAATAAACCGGCAGCTGTTTTTACCAGTTCGTCGAGCCTACACGGGGGACATGAAAGCACCTTATTAAGCATGATGCTGCCGCTGCTGCACCACGGCATGGTACTAGCAGGCATTCCCTATACCGAGCCCGCGCTCATGAATACACAAACAGGGGGCACACCTTACGGCGTGAGCCATTACGCCGGAAAAACCAACAGCGCTATACTCAGCAAAGATGAAATTGAACTGTGCCAGGCTCAAGGCCACCGTATCGCCACACTGGCTAAACAACTTAGCAACATCAGCGAATAAAATGAAATTGCCTCATGGCCAAATTTTAGGCCGCCGCATCTCGACACCCGCTAAACAACATGGCAAAAATTATGAATAAAATGAAATTATCTTATGGCTTGGCGCTACTGTGTTTTGCGTTTCAGTTTATATTACTGGCGGTGGGAACCTTTGATCGCCCGGACATTGACCTCAGCGATGCATCGTTATTTTTTACAGGTTTACTCATTGCCACCGTCAAAGCGGTGCCTTGGCTGGTATTACTACCCGGCTTAATAATGAAAAGCCCAAAGATCATGGCCTGGATGAGCTATGTATGCCTAGTGTATTTTATTATCTGGATATTAGCGGCGTTTGGTGAAAATCAATCGACTCTTGGCAGTTTGGGCGTATTAATAACGTTCATCCAATTTAGCGCAGCCACCTATTACACGCGACTGAAAAAGAATACCCATTAAGATCGCAAGCGGAAAGAAAAGTCTTACCGCTCACCATCGATGATAACTGGCTACTGCCAGGTATCATCCCCATCGTCTGGGGCTATTTCGGTTGTGACGCTATTGCCACACTTTTTACACTTGCCTTCGATGGCAATTTTGCCATCTAACTCGTATTCAACAGGCTCTGTCATACCCAGATCCACCTGCTGACATTCATTACACCAGGTTTGCTGTAAAAAATCGGCTTGCTCTTCTGGGTCACGCAGGTAAAAATCGCGCTCTATTCTATCCATCATTTTCTCCAATTTAATTTTCAGACAGGATTGTATATGGAATACCC
>Ga0209184_1001958_pt1 | contig 11635 bp, 7 predicted proteins | sample EN8Hudsemesocosm_2_FD_184627 | JGI IMG/M metagenome (GOLD analysis project Ga0209184, IMG submission 184627) | Methane-oxidizing microbial communities from mesocosms in the Hudson Canyon - EN8C Hudson Canyon (SPAdes) (version 2) | ecosystem: Environmental > Aquatic > Marine > Cold seeps | place... | reverse complement strand
ATTGCTCATCAGTTAATTGAGGGTGTTTTTGTGCAATCTTTTTTCTGATGCCTTTATGAAAAAAATAGTTTTCAATATAGTTTATCCGCTGTTTACGTTTGAGTTTTTTTTGCCAAATAATAAAAACAGACAAGGCAATTATTAAAATAATCCAATGCATAATATTGCCTATAGCTTAGAGAGGTTTGATTTAAAAGTTGTTTGAATTAATTTCACAGCATTTTCCACACCGTTACTTGCACTAATGATTGGACCTATTTTGCTGGCATTGTTCTGGTGATTTTTATTAGTAAGTACCGTGATTAAACGTGCTGCTAATTGTTTTTCATTAGCCAGTTTTGCGGGCAATGGTTTAGGTGCCAAACCAAGCTGCTCTAATGTACAAGCCCAAAACAATTGTTCATCCATAAAGGGGATGACAATGGAGGGGCGACCACACAGTGATGCTGAATGCGTAGTGCCTGCGCCACCGTGATGTACAACAGCCGCACAGTGTTTAAATAAACTTTGATGTGGATGCCTGCCAATAAAGAAGATATTGTGTTGTTGACTGTTTGCGGGATATTTCTCTGAACTGGTTTGGATAATTGCACGGCAACCAGCCAACTGCGTAGCTTTTACAAATAGTTCCATACTCCATCCTGGTACTGCCTGTTGTAGGCTACCAAATGTCATATACACAGGGGCAGGGCCAGAATCTAGAAACTGTTGTAAATCTTTATCAATATGCCATTGATCATTTTCTGTATTCATATTAAGAAATCCACAGGCATGATGTTGTTCAGGCCATTCATTTTGTGTGGAGCAGAAAACAGGATCAACAGCAACCAGGTTCAATTGATCAGAACATAATAACTGGGATAAAACATGTTTGATTTTAGGCAAACCTTCTGAATTCCATAGCCTGGTTAGTTTGCCTTTTAAAAACCAGTCAAAACCATATTCCAATAACTGCCATTGCAAAGGATTGAGATGTCTACCAAGATTAGGAAACCTAAAGGGGGGGTGGCTGGCGCAGGGAATAACCGTGTGGCAAAAAGTGACACTATAAAAGGGCTTGTTTTGTTTAATGGCCGCAATTTTTAGAGGATATAGAAAATGGTGGCCAATAACTAAATCATTCGTTTCAGCTAATTGTTGAGAGGTTTGGTAAATAATTTCTTCATAAGGAAAGAAAGCAATATCCAGCAAGGTTTCTAACCATTGTTTCGTATTCATCCTAAAGGTTTGTTGGGCAAATGCTTCAAGATCAAAATTGATTTGTTCGGGAATTTGTTGATAGCTAATATTAAATGCTGCACATTCTTTAGCATAACTGCGGTTATCCAAGCTAGTAACAGCCAAAGTTACGGTATGTCCTGCTTTTTGCAGTCCATCGGCTAATGCGATCATGGGTCTAATATCGCCATTAGAGCCCCAGGTTTGAATGCCTATTTTCATTGTCGTATTATTATCTAGTAGTGGGTGGAATCTGTTGATAAGGCTATTTCAAAAACTTATCCATTATTGGGGCGCAGGCTTTAGCCTGCTCTTGCTCTAAAGAATGCAGGTTAAAACCTGCGCCCCAAAAAGACTGTTACTAATGAGTCATATATTTGTTTAAGCTACAGGTTTAACCCACCACCTATTATTTTATAAAAGTTGTGTTATTGCCTGTGCCAGCAGTTTATCCAGATTAATACAGGCACTCGGATGACTTATACTGTCTGTACTCCAGATTTCTTTAACCCCGGCCTGCATAATATGTTGTTCTGCATCATCACAAAATAAGGGATGAGTAATAACGGCGTAAACTTGTTTTACCTGATGTGTATTTAACAATAATCTGCTAGCTTTAGCTAATGTTCTGCCTGTACTTGCCATATCATCAACGATAATGACGGGGCGGTTGTTAAAATCAAACTCGGGCAAAGTCATAACAACCTGTTTGTCACCTTGACGTTCTTTTTTTGCGACTAAATAGTCAAAATCTATTTCTTTTGCAATCGCCGAAACCCATTGTTCTGATTCAGCATCTGGCCCAAGTAATACGGCATTATCAAATTTCTGATTGAGAAAACTGGCTATTTGCTCGGTTGCAATAAGACTGATTGCATTTACGATGGGGATTGCCTGGTTTAATCTTGAAATGCGATGTAAGTGTGGGTCGACTGTAATAACATCATCAAATAGCGCAGCCAACATTTCTCCGATAATATGCTGACTAACTGCTTCCCCTGGTTGGTTGGCAATGTCCTGACGCATATAACATAAATAGGGCGCAACCAGTGTGACCCGTTTTGCTCCCAACTGTCGAACTGTTTTTACACAGAGTAATAATTCAATTAATTTATCATTGGGCTGATTTAGGCTGCGACAAATGACAACATGCGGGGGGATATCGGTAGGCAAACGTAATAAGCTTTCAGCATCGGGAAATTTATGCAGAAAGACCTTTTCCACTTGAACATTAAGTCTATCACCTAAGCGCTGCGCCTGGGGCATGTAATCAGAAAATGCAAGTATAAGCATAATGGCTATCCTAAAATGTAATCAACGGTTTTAAAACCTGAACATCATCGCCAATGGAATAGCCTGTATTTTGAATTGCCAGGTTCTTCGCAAACATAAAATCAGCCTCAAATTCAGCATGGATACGAAATAAAGGTTCACCTTTTGTGACGCTATCGCCTAGTTTTTTTAATAAATCAACACCTGCTGTTCTTACCATTGGAGCACCCGCTATACGGGCAATCTTTGCAGTTTGGAAATTATCAATATCAGTTACCACACCATCACGATCAGCACAGACCTCATAACTAAGTTGACCCGGTTGCAAATCAATTAATTTTTCACCTTGTGCCTTAATAATCTGGTTCATTTTGGCACAGGCCCTACCGGATTCTAAAATATCTCGGGCAATGGCATAGCCTTGTCCACCTCGCACATCAGGATCAAATTCAAGAATTCGGCCTGCTAGCGTTAATGATTTCTGACGTAAATCAACGGGCGCATCGGTGTCATTATTCAAAACTTTCATGACATCCCTTGCTTCAAGTGCGGGCCCAATGCCTAATCCAATAGGCTGTCGACCATCTGTAATCATCACTTCCAAATGAAGATTTAGCCTGTCTCCGACAAATTCAAATAACTTTCGTAAAGCTAATGCCTGTCTCATATGCCTAACTTTAGCGGTGGGTCCGACGGGAATATCTATAATCAAATGTGTTGAGCCTGCCGCTAATTTTTTTGACAATATGGAGGCAACCATTTGCCCTTGGGAATCAATTCCTAATGGTCTTTCAACTGCAATTAGCAAATCGTCAACGGGGGCTAGTTTTGCGGTGCCTCCCCACACCAAACAACCGCGTTCTTTACCAACAATTTTTAATAACTGCTCAGGTGAAAGATTTACATTAGCCAGCATTTCCATGGTGTCTGCGGTACCAGCAGGTGAAGTAATTGCACGACTTGAAGTTTTAGGTATTAACATGCCATGTGCTGCAACAATAGGGACAACCAGCATTGATGTTCGGTTACCCGGAATTCCGCCAATACAATGTTTATCTGCAACCAAGGGTTCATGCCAATTCATCCGTTCGCCAGAATTCAACATGGCCTGAGTTAAATATAATAATTCATCACGATCAAGGTTGTTTTGGCCAGTTGCTACCAGAAAAGCAGCCAATTCCATTTTAGAATAACGGGTTGCAGCAATATCATTAGAGATATCCTGAAAATCAGCCTGATTAAGACGTTCACCATTAATCTTTCGTCGTACTGCATCCATCGATTTGGGAGGTTCAGCATGATTAACGGTTACAAATGCACCTTCTTTTACATTAAAGAATTTAAATGCTTGCTGAGAAAGGCCTAGTTCACCAGGCTGTACAATTGAGTTGTCATCCACCACATTCAGCACTGCAAGTAACTGGTTACCATTGCTACTTACCAGTATTTTAGATAAGGCCTGAAAACCTTCTGCTCGATAAATGCTACATTCACGGTTCAAATAAGCAACATTCTCATGATAGGTATCAATTCCTACGCGACGTAATGCTAAAGTATTAATGCTCATGCTAGTTTCCTGTGTAGATACGTGGCATTGTGGTGGATAGGCCAAGCAATTCAGTCTCTGTTATTCCACACTATTAATTATAGGTAGTTTTTTAGTTAAATGAATTTATATTCAGGGATTATTTTGTAAAATGGCTTTGAATAAACTGCAGCTTAAGAACGTACAGGAATTAATTTAAGTAATTAGATCTTCAGCCTGTATTTTAAAAGCAGTCCTAAGCCGATAAATATAGGATGTGATGAGGTACGAAGCGCATCTTCCTGGAACCTGATTCGCTTCCTATTGTCAGCACATCTTATGTCAAAATGCTTAACTTATTGGCCGTGTCTTTTTGGATAGGGCTTAAAGCAATATGATGATTTTTGAAAAACTGTTTATTTGTTTGCTATAGTGATTAGTAGTGATAAAACAAAATAGCCGGCTAAGGTGATGTGCTTCAGGGATTACAATTTTAGCTATAGGGTTTATTGCTAATGTCGCTTTAATGTCATTAGCCTAATGCTATAGTAAGTTGTTCGCTTAACAAAAATCATTTAGCCAACTATTAAAGTAGCTTAACTGAATTAACACTATGTAAGGATTGGACTATAAAAATAATCAATCATCTATCCGATAATATACACAACGGCTGACTCATGATACGAAATAGCTTTCTCGCACTCACGGTTTTACTTTTATCCTATGGGTTTTGGCTTAGTGCCGACTTTAAAGCGATTGTAGCGGGCATTTCTATTTTTTTATTCGGCATGATGTCTTTACAACAAGGCTTTAAGTCGTTTACAGGCGGAGTGTTAGAAAAAGTTTTAAAAGCGATCACTAATAGCCTGGTTAAGCGCTTATGTTTTGGCATCGTTACCACGACAATGATGCAGTCCAGTTCTCTACTGTCCGTACTGGTCATCTCATTTATTAGTGCGGGTTTATTAGATTTAGCTGCAGGTATAGGGATTATTTTTGGAGCTAATTTGGGTACCACAACAGGTGCCTGGTTGGTGGCCGGGTTTGGCTTAAAAGTTAAAATATCTGCTTATGCCATGCCCATTCTAGTATTTGGTGTTTTATTTATTATTCAGAAATCAAAAAACCTGCAAGGCCTGGGCTATATTCTGACTGGGATTGGTTTTTTATTTTTGGGCATTCATTACATGAAAGAAGGTTTTGATGCCTTTAAAGCGACTATAACCTTGTCTGATTATGCAATGATCGGGTTTCAAGGCTTGATTATCTTTGCAGCCTTAGGTGTGGCCATTACGGTGATTATTCAGTCCAGTGGGGCTGCTATGGTTCTGATTATTACTGCATTGGCGGCTGGGCAAATAAGCTATGAGAATTCTTTAGCGCTTGCTATTGGCACCAATATTGGAACGACTATGACAGCAATTTTGGGTTCCTTAAGTGCCAATATCAAAGGTAAGCGATTGGCAGGGGCTCACTTGGTGTTTAATCTGTTTACTTCTATAGTCGCTATTATCTTTCTCAGTCAATTTGTGTGGGCTGTAGACTGGTTTTGCGACCTTGTTAATATTGCAGCAGATGATTACACGCTTAAACTAGCGACTTTCCACACTTTGTTTAATGTGGTGGGTATTGTCTTGATGTTACCCTTTGTTAACCCATTAGCCCGATTATTAGAGCGGCTTTTGGTTGATAAAGCAGGAGCCGTTGATAAGCCCAATTTTTTAGAGGACTCTGCACTTGAATACCCAGACACTGCAGTGGAAGCCGTTAGAAGCGAAACTGAACATTTATATGATAATGTGGTCCATATTATTCTAAAAACCATGGGTTTACATAGACGAGATGTTTTTACTGACCAGCCAATGAGTGGTATTGTAGAGCAATATCAAAAACTACCTGATTATGACCTTGATGATGCTTATCAGCGGAATTTTAAAGGGATTTATAGTGCAATTATCCATTTTATCTCACAAGCAAGATTTACCTGGGAAATGGAGCAATCGGGGCGTTTATACTGGTTAAGAGAAGCTAATTTGAAACTGGCTGAATCATTAAAAGGTGTTAAGCATCTGCAGAAAAATCTACAGAAAAGTAATGTATCGCAAAATACTTATTTAAAACAGGAATACGATAACGTCCGTTGTCAGATTTCTTCTTTATTAAGAGAGATAGAACTGTTTAAGAACGAGAAAACAGTGAGTGAGTTTCCTTTATTATCTCAAGATATGTTAAAAGCACAATTGAAAGAACAGAATCAACAAATGATGGAAAATATTGAAGTTCTTATCAGAGAGAACAAAATTTCAGCTGAAATGGGGACATCTTTGATGAATGATAGTGCTTATGTCTATGACATACAGTCCAATTTAATAAGTATGGCTGCAACTGTGTTTATTAATCAATCAACTGTATCAATAGATGTTGAGCGTGAAATGGTGTTATCAGATAGTGAGTTATCTGAAGTTGTTGAATCTTCTCCTGAGTAATTTCAGAGACTGTTTTTATACTGTTTTGTTAGGGCAAAGCGATGAATAAAATTAAACTATTAAGTAAGTTACAATCATTTTTTGATGCAGATGAAAGAAAAAGACTGCAAAGTGTAGATGAGATAAAGGATGTCTTAGGCAAATTAAAGACTAAACTGGAGCATTCTAAAAAAAGTTATTCATTATGTACCAATGAAGCGTTTAAAAAAGCATTATTGCTGGAAATAGATGTGATTACTGCTCAAATTGAAAAAGGGGAGCGCTATTTACAAGAGCTTGTTACTAAAAATGATACCTGATTACCCATGAGCTTCCGGCATAATATATGGAAAATAATAAATCCAACGGCCACGCGTTATCCCCGAGCTTTGTTATCGGGGATCCATTCAGAGTAAATTAGATTCCTGCTTAGAGAATGCGGGAATGACGGGGAAGAGACGTTGGCTTTTTTGAAATGGCGGAGACTCATGGGGAACCAGGAAATGATAAATAATTGATAGTGAGTAGAAAATGATTGAATTATATCTAGATAGTGTTGATGTTGCACAAGTTAGCCGCTTAAACTCATGCTTGCCTGTATGCGGAGTTACAACAAACCCATCCATTCTTGCTAATGCGGGTATAGGGCTTACACAGGCCTTATCAGAATTATCTGCTGTGCTAGGGGATAAAGCACGTTTTCATGTGCAAGTTGTGACTGAAACGGTTGATGAAATGTTAGCTGAAGCCATTGCAATAGATAAACTGCCTTTTGATATGGTGGTTAAAGTGCCTGCAACAGAGACGGGGCTGGCTGCAATAAAAAAAATTAAACGACGAGGCATACTGGTTTTAGCAACGGCGATTTATAGTACCCAACAAGGTTTTCTTGCGGCAATGTGTGGTGCTGATTACCTAGCGCCCTATGTTAATCGTATGGATACTATGGGGGGCGACGGGGTCGCTGTGGTCGTAGAATTGCAACAATTACTGATGGTAAACAACATCGATTGTAAACTGTTACCGGCCAGTTTTAAAAATACCAAACAAGTGATTGAGGTAATGAAACTGGGAGTAGGGGCGATCACTTTACCTGTTGATGTGGCATTGCAAATGATTTCTCATCCAGCCGTTGACCCTGCTGTTGAAAAGTTTAATCAAGATTGGCGGGATACTTTCGGAACCATGTTATCTTTTGAAACTTAGGGAGAGGGGAAAATAGAATCACCCAAAATTATGATTGAATCTAGCTAAGGAATAATACAATGGGGCGCAGTCCTTTAGGTTGCTTATAATATGCAGCCTAAAGGTAGTTGCCTAAGAAATAAGGCGATAAATATAGGATGTGCTGAGGCACGAAGCGCATCTTCTGAAAGCCTGATTCGCTTCCTATCATAAGCATATCCTATGTCAAAATGCTTAACTAAGGAACCTTAAAAGAATGAACTTACCCGCTTTAAAGCTCCACTACCATCAAGTTTAAGAGTAATGGTAGTGGAGCGCAGTGCTTTAGCCTGCATTAGGCAACTCGCAATAAATAAACCATTACTACTCATCGTTCCTACGCTCCAGCGTGGGAATACAGCTTGTGATGCTCCTGCGTCACGGAACGCTGGAGCGTTCAGTAATGAATTCCCACGCAGAGCATCACTGCCATTAAGTTAAGGGATTAGTCCGTTGGGGCGCAGTGCTTTAGCCTGCATTCATAGCTAAAAATAGCAGGCTAAAGCACTGCGCCCCGATATGCTTATTTTTATAGCCAAATTATCATGATTTGGTATGAATATTTTTATGATATCCCTTAATGGCAGTGACGCAGAGCGACAATGTCATTAAGTTAAGGAAAATGTAGGTTGGGTTAGCGACAGCGTAACCCGGAAAGTCTTTGAAAAATGGTGGATAACGCTAGCGCTCATCCACCCTACAACAGATAATATCCGCTCAACTTAATGGCAGTGAACCAGAGCGAGGGAACGAGGACTTAGTTAAAGAGCGATAATGAAATAAGATGAACAACAGAATATTGTAATACCTTGAATATAAAAATAACCTTAGGTCAGTTTTCCATGCAAGACATTGTTATTCCTAATTCAGCTGCTGGATTCAGAATCAGCTAGATAATAATTGTTTTTGCCACTTCTCTTAACCTTATACATGGCATCATCAGCAAGTTTAACTAATGCCTCTGCTTCTAGGCTATGGTCAGGGTAAATTGAAATGCCAGTGCTGCAGCCGATGTGTAACAGATGCTGCTGATATAAACAGGGGGTTTTTAATGCTTCAATCACTTTCTGGGCAACTTGTTCAGCATTTTCCGCGTGATGAATTCCATTTAAAATGATAAGGAACTCATCCCCACCGATGCGGGCAACAGTGTCCTGATTACGGACTGTGCCGGATAGATGTTGAGCAACTTTTTTTAATACTTTATCACCTGCTTCATGACCATACTCATCGTTGATTTGTTTAAAGCCATCCAGGTCAATAAATAAGATCGCGGCTTTGTTTTTTTCTCGCTCAGCATTATTTATCGCCATATTGAGTCTGTCCTGAGCTAGATTTAAGCTGGCTAAGCCCGTTAAAGCATCATGAGTGGCTAATCGGTGAATTTCGGCTTCAGCTTTTTTACGTTCAGAAATATCAGAGCAAATACAAAATACTGCGGTTTGACCTTCATAGGGGATGCGAGTGAGTGATACATCGGCAGGGAATAATGTCCCGTCTTTTTTCTTATGCTGCCATTCAAAATGATGATAGCCCTTTTCTATAGCGATAGAGATCATCTCTTTTGCTTTATCAATTGAAGCTTGGCCATCGGGTTGAAGGTCTGGAGATAGAAGCCAGGGAGGAAGGCCAATTAATTCCTGTTGATTATTATATCCAAACAAGCGTACTGAAGCTTCATTGGTCAATATAAAATCACCCTCTTTAAAAACCCGCATTGAATATTCTGAGGATTCGAAAATTGAACGATATTTTTCCTCACTTTCTTCTAGCATCTTATGACTGATTGCCAGTTCAGATGTTCGACTCCGCACCCTTTGTTGCAATACACGGTTCCAGAACATAAATAGTACAAGAATAGAAAGCCCTGCACTAATAATCAACACTATTATTTGTTCGTGAGTAAGTTGCCACCAGGCTCTATGTTTTACATCCAGTCTGATCCATTTATCAAAAATGTTTTGTTTTTCTTCAATACTCAGCATTTTTAAGCCTTTTTGCAAAATCTGTTGCAGTTCCGGCCAGTCTTTACGTACCGCGAATGCCCAGCGGTAATGGTAACCGGTTTTTCCAACGACTTTTAAGTTAGAAATCCCTTCCTTTTCTATATAGTGGGTAGAGGTTGCCTGGTCAGCAATCATTACATCAACTTGTCCAAAAGAAACCTTGCGTAGTGCAGTTTTAATATCGGGAGAGATATCTAATTTTATCTTGGGGTATTGTTTTTTGATATAATCATGGATTGCATACCCTGAAACAACAGTAACGACTCTGTTGCCCATATTCTCCATGCTTAATTGGTTTACTTCATCCCGCCGAGTAATGATGATGCCTGGTACATCAAACATTGGTGAGGTAAATAGCATGTATTCTTGTCTTTGAGTTGTTGGGCTGGCCGCGCCCCACATATCAATTTGATGATTTCGTGCTTGTTTAACCACTTTATCCCAATTGGCTAATTGTTTAATCTCAAAATGAATACCTAGTTTTTTTTCTATCAGGCTGACATAGTCGGCCGCTAGCCCTTTGTACTGATTGTTTTTATCAAAAAACTCTATGGGGGGGTAGTCGGGGTCAGGAGCAAGTCGAATAACAGGGTGAGCATCTAGCCATTGTTGTTCTTTATTGCTTAATAAAACTTTATTTTTATTGATTAGAATACTTCCTGCCGGAAGTTGCTCAGGTTTAAGTCCGAAGCGCTGTAATTGTAGCTGATCAAACATGAATCGATTTGAGCCACTTTTAACCACGGGGAGTTCAGTCCAGGGTTTACCCTCCAGGAAATCAGCAAGCTGATTTGCAACGGCTTGGCCTTGAGCATAACCACTGATTAACAAGCCACCCACAATGCCGTGGTTTAAATTAAAATCAAGCAAGCCATACACGGGTACTGGTGAGGCATTAGTTATTCTTTTCGTACTTTCAGCCGGCTTATAAAAAACTTTTTCACTATCTCTAAAATATACGCCTAATAACACAAGGCTATTGTCTGGCAAGGTGGATAGTTTTTTTTCAAGCTGTGGTAGCGGAATGTTTTCTGTATAGTGAATGTTAAGTTGCGACTGATAAGCTGATAATTGTTGCTTTATCGTATTTGTCCAGGCTATGCCCGTAGGCAGGAAGTCATTTACAACAAATAGTTCTTGAGTTTCAGGGTGTAGGGTGAGTGCTAAGGCGAGTGTTTTTTGTGCGTCAAAGTTTTCAGCAACCCCTGTTATATTTGGGTGTCCGTGTAGTTGTTGGTCTTTAAAGGAGTTGACTCCACAAAAGAATATAGGCGGGTTTCCAAATAAGTCTTTATGTCGACGAATAAAGTCAAAAGCATTATTATCAGAAACGATGATTGCATCAAGCTTTTGCTGTTTATATTTTTGGCCTAAAAATCTGACTAGTTGTTGTTCATACAAGGGGGTATATGGGATACGCTTGGTATCCATATATTCTGAAAAGAGCTCTACGGTATGTTGCTGCTTGTTGAACACATCATAAATCCCTCGTTCTAAATCTTCAACCCAACTTAAGCCTGAATGATAGGAGTTAAGTATCATTACTGATTTATGTTGATCAGCAATAGAAATCCCTCCTGGCAGAACAGGCTGAATACATATTAACAATAAACTGGATAAGAAAATCCTGATTAGACCCATAGAATAATCATACTCTTTTTGTTGACTTAAAATTTAATCATTTACTGTATATTAATATAGTCACTTTTCAGAATGATTTTATGAAGAACCCTGCAATCTTTTTAACCACGGTTTTTTGGCTAAAGGATCTACATCAAATGCCAATGACTCAGGCTTATGTAATAAACCCGACTCACCTGATGCATTGGGGTTTAGTTGTCTTTTTTCAATAAAATCGACTAGCCGTCTGGTGTTGTAAATGATCAGTACCTGATTTCCAAAGCGGCTGTTATATATTTGATAGG
>Ga0209184_1001949_pt1 | contig 11679 bp, 9 predicted proteins | sample EN8Hudsemesocosm_2_FD_184627 | JGI IMG/M metagenome (GOLD analysis project Ga0209184, IMG submission 184627) | Methane-oxidizing microbial communities from mesocosms in the Hudson Canyon - EN8C Hudson Canyon (SPAdes) (version 2) | ecosystem: Environmental > Aquatic > Marine > Cold seeps | place... | reverse complement strand
AGATCCTGTTGTAGAAGCTGATCCAGTTATAGAGCCAGATCCTGTTGTAGAAGCTGATCCAGTTATAGAGCCAGATCCTGTTGTAGAAGCTGACCCAGTCTTAGTGCCAGATCCTGTTGTAGAAACTGACCCTATATTGATGGTGATATCCCTTAGTTGGGATGCGCCTTTATTGAGACAAGATGGCAGTGCTTTGAGTTTCTCTGATATTCAAAAGTATAAAATTTACTATGGACCAAGTGCGACTGCATTATCCTCGGTTACGGAGATAGCTGACCCCTCTAAGGTTGTACACTCTTTTACAGGTCTTGAACCGAATACGTATTATTTTGCAATTAGTACAGTAACTAAAGACGGAATGGAAGGGGCTAAATCCTCAATATTGAGTATAGATCAAAATGGACTGGTTACAGTGATAGAAGCTGATCCTATTGTCGTAGAGCCAGACCCTGTTGTAGAAGCTGACCCTGTCGTCGTAGAAACAGACCCTGTGGTTGAATCAGACCCTGTTGTTGAATCAGATCCTGTTGTGGTGTCGGATCCAGTTGTTGAACCAGATCCAATAGTAGTAGTTAGTCCAACCTTAAAAAATATTACCCTGAGTTGGGTCGTGCCAACTCAGCGTGAGGACGGTAGTGCGCTTAGTCTTACAGATATCCAAAAGTATAATATTTACTACGGAACAAGTGCGCTTGATTTGTCTTCGCTAGTGAGTGTGGTTGACTCATCACAAAAGACATATACATTTTCAGATCTGGTTGCTGACACTTATTACTTTAATATTAGTACAGTGACGAATGATGGAATTGAAGGGGCAAAATCAGCAACCATTAATTTAAATGTAGAATAATAGTTCTACTTCAGTGTTTGGCCTTTCTGGCCAAGCACTTTTTTCAATATCTCTCTATGTAACAAAAAAATCCATATTAGGTATTACATTTTCAGGGGCATCCCTTTATAGTGCGACAAAATTAGCAAGACTCTTTTTCCAGATAGAATATTTAGTCTGTTTAATTGCTTAAAACTAAGAGTCGAAAATTAAAGGTAGCGAGCTGAGATACCCTTATGGAATTCAAGAATATTGATCAAATTGAAAATGCAGTCAATGCACAGCAGAATGAATTTGTGCGTTTAGGAGCTGGCCTAGTATTCATGCTAGGTATTATTTTATATGTTGTGCTCGACTCTCAGGGAATGAAAGGTAGTTTTGTTTTAACCATATCAGCCATGATTGGCGGTTATATGGCAATGAATATAGGTGCAAATGACGTTGCCAACAATGTTGGGCCTGCAGTAGGTTCAAAAGCCTTAACCCTGATGGGGGCGATTATAATCGCGGCAATATTCGAAGCTTCGGGTGCTTTGATCGCAGGTGGGGACGTAGTTAGTACAATAAAGAAAGGCATTATTGATCCCAGTAGTATTACAGATACGAGTGTTTTTATTTGGTTAATGGTCTCAGCGCTACTTTCTGCAGCTGTTTGGCTTAACTTGGCTACGATTTTTGGTGCTCCGGTTTCAACAACTCACTCAATCGTGGGTGGCGTATTAGGTGCGGGTATTGCCGCAGGCGGTTTTGGCATCGCAAATTGGAGTAAAATGGGCGCGATTGCTTCTAGCTGGGTTATATCACCTGTATTAGGTGGCGTAATTGCAATGACTTTTTTGTATTTCATAAAGAAGAAAATCATTTATCAAGAAGATATGTTAGGGGCCGCACGTAAATATGTTCCAATATTAATTGCTTTAATGGCTTGGGCGTTTAGTACATACTTAGCCTTAAAAGGCTTGAAAAAAATATATAAAATGGACTTTCAAACCGCAGCTACTGGTGGTGCTGTGGTTGCTGCAATATTTTACCTTGTCGCTCGTCCTCTCATATCAAAAGCTTCAAAGAAACTGGAAAATACCAGAGAAGGCGTTAATGGCTTATTCACATTACCGCTAGTGTTTGCTGCCGCATTGTTGAGTTTTGCGCATGGTGCGAATGATGTCGCTAACGCAATTGGTCCACTAGCGGCTATTACTGACTCTATTACGAATTCCGGGATCTCAACAAAAACTGATATTCCTTTATGGGTTATGATGATTGGTGCGATAGGTATTGCGCTTGGTTTAATGCTTTATGGGCCTAAATTAATTAGAACTGTTGGTTCTGAAATTACCGACTTAGATAAGTCACGTGCATTTTGTGTCGCGATGGCCGCAGCAATCACAGTGATTATTGCTTCTCAATTAGGTTTGCCTGTTAGTTCAACACATATTGCAGTGGGCGGTATTTTTGGGGTTGGATTTTTACGGGAATACTTAAAAACGAATTACGCTAGTAAGCTACATAAAATTTTAGATCATCACGAAGGCGAAGAAAAAGTACGTATACAAACTTTTCTTGATAACTTTAAGAGTGCATCTGTGGAAGATATGGAAAAGATGCTGAAAGAGGCCAAGAAAAATAAAGCCGAACTTGGCTTGAATAAGAAAGAGCGAAAGCGGCTTAAAAAAGTTTATGGTGAGAAGTTAGTTAAACGTTCAGCTTTCAAGAAAATTATTGCTGCCTGGTTGATTACTGTACCTGCTTCAGGGTGTTTGGCGGCTGCTGTTTTCTTTATGCTTAAAGATCTACCTATTAGTTGATTGTTTAAGTACTTTACTCGTACTTGATTTAGAGCTAACGTAGTTTAAATGATGCTTGAATTATAGGATTTCTCTGATTGGACTTTCCTAAAATATTATCACTTAATATCTGAGGTTAACTATGCCAAAGCAAAAAGCGCAATTACTCATAAGTGACTTACATGAGCGGTTTGGTGATGAGCTTACTAGTCCCCAGCAGCTAGCGTTAATGTCACAACTTAAATCTCATATCCATAATATGGATGAGTCTGAGCCTGTTGAGCCAGGTTTTTTAGAAACAATTGAAGTGTTTATCGCTGAGATTGAAAGTGAGCACCCTAATGCTGCAACAGTTGTGGGTAAAATTTTGGAGACGCTCAAAAATATTGGGGTCTAGTCTTTTTATTGATTAGTAAGCCTTTGCTGTTGTGTTTTTATAAGTTTAATAGATATGATTTTCTTATAAACTAAATATTAGCAACAAAGGCCTATTAGTATTTCTTGTAAGTATTATTCTTTTATTTCTTTGTATGTTCTTAATATTTCTTTTAATGGCCGTTTTGCTTTAAATCCAAATGTGTCATTAAACGTTTTGCCATTTATAACCACCGGATATTTGAAGTAATTGACCAAATAAGAAGGGAACATCTTCAAATCCAGAACGCTCGTAATTAATTTAGGTAAAACAGGCGGAATTGATGGAATGGGAATTTCAGAACACCCGCAATGTTTTAATGCATCTTGATAAGAAATCCAGTCACTAGGCGCAACATTATATACGCCTCTTATTCTCTTTTTATGAGCTAAGGTAATTGCGTCAGCCATATCATCAATATGAATGAATTGCATAATGGGTGAAAACCCAATCAGGGTGGGAGCAAACCTACTTGAAAGAAGGCGACTCATTGTATTCTTAACGCCAGGGCCGACAATGTTGCAAGGGCGCAAAATAGTAATGTTCAGGTCTGGGTAACGCCATAAATAAATGTTAGCAAGGTTTTCAAGCTCGACAGAATCAACTAAATCCATGGTTAATTCTGCCGCTTTTAAAGGTGCTTTTTCATCAATTAGCGCTGGGTTGTAGGGGGATGCGCCATATACATGATATGTAGAAAGAACAATGACGTTATTGATGCCGTATTTATGGCTTAGATCCAATAATTTCTGGGTGCCTAAAACGTTTGCATTGTAACGACTCATTCTCGTCTCTTCACTTGAAGAAATTCTTCCTAAGTGAATGACGCTATCAAAGTCATAGCGCTTGAATAAATCTTCAAATCCGCGCTTATTGAAATCTATCTTATAGCTTGGAATGTCATCGCTATGGTAAGTTAGTTTTCTGAAATCAACGGCGACTATCTGGTAAGTGTCCCGCAAGCGATTGATTATTTGCTGCGATAAGGAGCCTGCAGCCCCGGTGACTAAAACAGTTTTCTTGATTTTTTTGGTCTTTTTAAGCGTGTTTTTAGTTTTTGTGCTCATTGAAATATACCTTCTCGTTCTTCAAGACCCTTCGCAATTAAATCATTAATTGAACTTTTTACTTTCTCGACACGACGTGTCACTTGCTCTTCGGTCAAATCTTCATTTGAAAAGTTAATGGGTTTACCGAAGTTCAAAATGACCTTGGCAGGAAGAACAAAAGGGAAGGCGACAGGAACGTAGGGGATGCCTAAGAGTTTTGCGAGAGGTTTAATATCGGCAAATGCAGGAATAGTCTCCTCACAACCAACAACGCCAACAGGAATAATCGGAGTGTTGTGTTTCATGGCTAAATGCACAAAGCCATTACCAAACCTTTGAAGTTGATAACGGTCTTTATATAACTTACCTGAGCCTCTGATACCCTCGGGAAAAGCAACTATAGCTTCGCCGTTTTCAAGCATTTTTGCGCAGTTGTCAGGGTCACCTAATACAGCGCCAACTTGGTTTAAGAAATTTCCAAGAAAGGGGACTGTAGGGAAGAAACGTTCAATCATTGCTCTAGGAAGGCGTGGCGCTTTTTTCCTGTTAGCCAGAGCGTAACCGATTAATGTCCCGTCAATGGGTAACTGTCCGCTATGGTTTGCAATGATTAATACTGGTCCACTATCAGGTACGTTTTCTATGCCTTTCGTCTCGACTCTGAAATATTTATGGTAGATATTCGAGAAAAGGGAAAGTACGATTTTATTTGTGTCGGTGTTGAAGCCCCATGGGTCATACCCTAAAGAACCGACAGGTTTGTCAATTTTATCTAACTGCTGACTCAGTTCTTTAGAAACTAGTTTTGCTTTCAAAAATGACTTTAAACTCATTGCATATCCTTGGCGAAAGAGGAACAGTTTGCCACACTTCAGGTGTGAGTTGACTAGGCTAAATATGGCACTAAAATCAAGGGGGACATTATTCCATAAAAGCGATAACTCTGCTTTGTCTATTTGAGAAAAAGATAACTATTTAGGTGTATTTTAGAGTGTCTATATGGAGGTATGAGCTTTGTATAATTAACCTTTATTGATCTAAGTCATCACTTGAAAAAAAATACCCTGATAAGTTGAATGTTGTCGTTGTTATATTTTAATAAATGCAGGCTTAAATGCTTTTTTAATTAGATAAGGAACAGGTATGGAATCGTTTGATAGTGTAGAGCGCTGTGTCGATAAAATTATTGAAGCAGTTGGTAATAATATTGTGCTTGGCTTGCCATTAGGTCTGGGTAAACCAAACCGGTTAGTTAATGCAATATATGAGCGTGTAAAGAACAATTCAAATTTAAAATTAAGAATAATAACGGCGCTTTCTTTGGAAAAACCTAGACCAAAAGATGAATTAGAAGCCAAATTCTTAGTGCCATTTATTGAACGGCTATTTGGTGACTATGAAGAGCTGACCTACGCCAAAGCGGTACGTACAAATACCTTGCCCGAAAATGTTCAAGTGTCAGAGTTTTACTTTAAAGCTGGTGCAATGAAAAACTGTGCCAGCGCACAGCAGAATTACATCTCCAGTAACTACACTTTTGTGTCGCGTGATCTGCTATTAAATGATGTAAATGTGCTGGCTCAAATTGTTGCTGAGAAAGAGGTTGATGGTAAAAATTGCTTCAGTCTAAGTTGTAATACCGATGTTACATTAGATGCCTTGCCTTTAATTGAGGAGGCGCGAGCTAAAGGCAAAAAAATTATTACCATAGCTCAGGTTCATGATGACCTGCCATTTATGTATAACCGAGCCATTGTTGATCCTGAATATTACGATATGGCTATTCGCAGTCCTGAATGTCAAACGCGTTTATTCGCGCCACCAAATATGTCAGTACCAAACCCGGATTATATGGCTGGTTTGTATGCGAGCACCCTGATAAAAGACGGAGGGACCTTGCAGATAGGGATTGGTTCATTAGGGGATGCGATTGTATATGCTTGCCAGTTAAGGCATGAGCATAATGAAGATTATCAGGCGCTGATTAATGGAATTAATGCCGATAACGATATGATTGAACAGACGGGTGGAAAAGGCGTTTTTGAAAAAGGCTTGTATGGTTCAAGTGAAATGTTTGTAAACGGTTTTATGCACCTTATTAAAACCGGCATCGTAAAGCGAAGAGTATATGATGATTTGGATATACAGCGCTTATTGAATGAGGAAAAAATTACTGAGTCTGTCAATCCAAATTTGATTCAATGTTTGTTAGACGAGGCTGTAATTGGACATCTGCTTAGTCACTCTGATTTTATTTATCTACAGCGTTGGGGGATATTTAAAGAAGGAATATCCTGGACTGATGACGGAATTTTAGTGGGCGAAAAATGCTTATCATTAGATCTGAATCATGCAAGTAATTTACAAGCTATATGTGATGACTGTTTGGGTGAAAACCTTAAAGGCGGTGTTCATATGCATGGCGGTTTTTATTTGGGGCCGCAAGATTTCTATCAATCACTAAGAGATTTATCTAGAGAGGAAAGTGAAAAGATCTGCATGTCGAGTGTTGGTCACATCAATCAATTGGATTATAACCAGCCTTTATTATCAGCCCAAAGAAAGCATGCTCGGTTTATTAATACCGGCATGATGGTGACCTTAAGTGGTGCTGTTGTTTCAGATGGTCTTGAAGATGGTACGGTTGTCAGTGGTGTTGGCGGGCAATATAATTTTGTTGCGATGGCTCACTCTTTACCGGATGCACGCTCAATTTTATGTGTTCGTAGTACGCGTGGTAGCGGTAAGACATTGCAATCGAATATATTGCCGCATTATGGGCATATTACGATTCCTCGTCATCTAAGAGATGTGGTCGTGACAGAGTATGGTATCGCTGACTTATTAGGAAAAACAGACGAAGAGATTGCGATTGCGCTTATTCAAGTTGCTGATTCACGTTTTCAATCTGAGTTGCTGAATGAGGTGAAAAAAGCAGGAAAAGTAAGAGAAAGCTATGAGCTTCCTGAGCGTTATACTCATAATTTACCTGAAAATATAGCTAAATTTGTCGGTGAATGGCGTGGTAAAGGGTATTTTCCAGCCTTTCCTTTAGGCTCTGATTTTACTGATGAAGAGATTGCATTAGGGAAAAGCCTTAAAGATATAAAAGCCTTAATGAGTCGGCCGCGCGCCATGCTTAAGGCTGTGATTCGTTCCTATGCGCTTAAGGTTGATGAGGCTGAAGCTAAGCCATTCTTGGACAGGCTTAGTTTGTCTCACCCTGACTCAACCAAGGAAAAAATATTACAGCACTTACTGTTACTTGAATTAGAAGAGAATGGTTATTTGAAATCGATGTGATTTTAAATAGCAATCTAAAAGCGCGAGTTTAACTCGTGCTTTTTTTTGCCAAAATTTTGTCAATGACGTTGTGATTTGCTGTTTTTATGTAAATCTGAAATAGTGTTGCTCTATTTATCACCGTCTTTCATATCGTTATAAAAACAGGAAAAAATATGAGAAGTGTATTTTTGGTGGGTGCGTGTCTTTTGTTAGGTGCCAATTCTGTGATGGCTGATGACATCACGCTGGCCAGTGCTATAAAAGAAGGCGATACGAAGCTAAGTTTCCGTACCCGTTATGAGGATGTGAACGAAACAGCGGCGCATGAAAAAGGAGCACAGGCGCTTACTTTAAGGTCTCGGCTGTCTTTTGAGACGAAACAATATAAGTTATTTTCAGCGCTTCTTGAGTTTGATGATGTGATTGCAATTCCTGATGATGATAATTACAACTCCACTAGTAATGGTCAAACGGATGATGCTGTTGTTCTGGATCCTGAAGGAACAGAGTTAAACCGTATTTGGCTCGCTTTTGATATCGCCAATACTTTGATTAAATATGGTCGTCAAAATATCTCGTTAGATAACGAACGCTTTTTTGGGAAAGATGAATGGCGGCAGAATGAGCAAACCTTTACGGGCGTTAGCCTTCTTAATGAGAGTTTAAACTATTTAAGGATAAGGATGGCTCAACTTAATCAAGTTGAAGGTGTTCAAGGTGAATCGAGCCCAAACGGTCATCGTGACTTTGATGCAAAAATAGTTAATATTGAATATAGAGGGTTTGTGAATAGTAAGTTAGCGCTTTATGGGTATTGGCTGGATAGTGACTATTTAAACAATCAAGAAGATACAATGACGTATGGGTTACGTTTTTCCGGGCGTATAAAGAATGAGCCTGAAATAGACTATGCATTCGAGTATGCAAGACAAAGTGACTCAAATGATCATGAGCAAAGCTATGAAGCAAATTATAGCCTGTTAGAAGCCGGAGTTGTTTATAACAAGTTCAGGCTAGGGGTGGGGCAAGAAATTTTAGGTGCGGATGGTTTAGGGTATTTTGTTACCCCTTTAGCAAGTTTGCATAATTTTCAGGGTTGGACAGATCAGTTTCAAAATCAAGGTTTGGGAAATATTCTTGGTGGAATAGAAGATCGCTATGTGAGTTTAGGTTTCTCATGTGCTGAAAACTTTAATATCACAGGTGTTTATCATCAATACAAATCAGATAGTCAGCGTTTTGGTTTGGGCGACCTTGGTACTGAGTGGGGGCTGGAAGCCAGTGGAGAGTTAAATGAGTATCGTTTTAATTTGAAGTATGCTGAATATTCCAAAAAGAACTTCGGTATCGATACTGAAAAACTTTGGTTGAGTGCAGGAGTAAGTTTCTAAACTGATTTTGTATATCGTTACTTTCTTGAACAGCGCAGTATAGAGAAGCTTTGTTGCCCGTCTTTTACTTCTGAAACTGGCCAAATAGCATTGGCGTAGGAGCGAATTGCTTCGTTTTGCGCTAAAATTTGCAGCTCTTCAGCAATGGCTTTACTTGAGCGAGAAATAAAAAATGTTGTTGTTTTTACAGTCAGCACTAACTCTTTCAGTTTCTTACATGAGTCTGGGTTGTTTGCATAAATGATGCGATGGTCTCCAGGCAATAGCTCTACAAATGAACAAGAAATAAGTGTTAAAGGAAGTAGTAGAGTCAATATTATGGGCAGAAAGTTATTTTTCATGTTGAGTTTCAAAAACCATAAGCGATAATGCTTCTTTTCTAAAAGATAAGATGAGTGATGAGTTTACAGTATAAAATTGTACCGGTAACTGCTTTTGAGCAAAACTGTTCTGTTCTTTGGTGTGATAAAACGAAAGAAGCAGCGGTTGTAGACCCTGGTGGGGATATTCCTAAAATATTAGCATTTGTTCAATCAGAAGGGCTGACGCTTAAAAAGATAATTTTAACGCATGCACATATTGATCATGCCGGTGCGACTGCAGAATTATCTGAAGCGTATCAGCTACCAATAGAAGGTCCTCATAAAGAAGACCAATTCTGGATTGACTCTTTACCTCAACAAAGCCAAATGTTTGGTTTTCCAGTAGTCAAAACGTTTACGCCTACCAGATGGCTTGAGCAAGATGATGTCATTAAAATTGGTGATGAAGCTTTAAGTGTCTTTCATTGTCCGGGGCATACACCTGGTCATATTGTTCTCTATCATGCTACCTCAAAATTAGCTGTTGTTGGTGATGTGTTATTTCAAGGCTCTATTGGCCGAACAGATTTTCCAAAGGGTGACTTTGATACTCTAGCGAATTCAATTCGTACACATCTATGGGCTTTGCCAGATGATGTGCAATTTATTCCGGGTCATGGTCCCATGTCCACAATAGGGCATGAAAAAGCAAGCAACCCTTTTGTAGGTGGTTACGGTTAAGCACTGTTTATTGTTTTTACAGTTTCCATTTTATATTTAATTATGTCGATAACTAAAGGTCTTTGAATGTCTCAGATAGTAAGAACCCGAATTGCGCCCTCACCAACAGGTGATCCACATGTTGGTACTGCTTATATTGCACTGTTTAATATGTGTTTCGCGAAACAACATAATGGAAAATTTATTCTTCGAATTGAAGATACCGATCAGGCGCGGAGCACACTGGAGTCAGAAAAAGATATATTGGATTCATTGCGGTGGTTAGGGTTGGACTGGGATGAGGGGCCAGATGTAGGGGGTGAATTTGGCCCATATCGTCAAAGTGAGCGTAAAGACGATTACCGTGCATATGCGGAACAACTTGTGGAGCAGGGTGATGCTTTCTATTGTTTCAGAACGCCTGAAGAACTTGATGTTATCAGAGAGGAGCGTAAAGCAGCAGGGCTAAATCCGGGAATCAAAGGAGACCTTGAACTTTCTGCTGAAGATGTGAAAGCACGCTTGGGCAATGGTGATGCACATGTTATTCGTATGAAGGTGCCTGATGAAGGCACATGTGTCATTAGTGATATGTTGCGTGGCACAATTGAAATTGATTGGTCTCAAGTGGACTGCCAAATTTTATTGAAATCAGACGGAATGCCAACTTACCACTTAGCAAATGTCGTTGATGATCACTTAATGGAGATCACACATGTTATTCGAGGTGAGGAGTGGATTAACTCAGCGCCTAAGCACCAACTCTTATATAAGTACTTCTCTTGGACGATGCCAGAACTTTGTCATATGCCTCTATTGAGAAACCCTGATAAAAGCAAATTGAGTAAACGTAAAAACCCAACCAGTGTTAACTACTATGAACGAGCAGGATTTTTGCCTGAAACGATCGTAAATTATCTAGGCCGCATGGGATGGTCAATGCCAGATGAGCGAGAAAAATTCTCATTAAGCGAGATGATTGAGCATTTTGATATTACCCGTGTTTCTTTGGGTGGGCCAATTTTTGACGTTGAAAAACTTAAATGGTTGAATGGTTTATGGATACGCGAAAATTTAAGCGCGGAAGAGTTTGTTAGCCGGACTAAAGAGTGGGCTTTTAACGAAAAGGCACTACTACCTTTAGTTGAATTGGTTCAGGGGCGTGTTGCTACTTTTACCGATATACTACCTTTAGCGGGCTTTATGTTTTCAGGAATGCTTAACCTTGATCAAGCAGATTTTGAGCATAAAAAACTAGAAGTAGGGCAGGTGAAGCGCGTGCTTCAATTTACGTTATGGACATTGGAAGCACAAAGGCACTGGGGTAAAGATACTATTTTTGCTGACATTAAATCACTCGCAAAAGTAATGGAGCTTAAGTTAGGTGATTTTATGCAGCCTATTTTTGTTGCAATTGCGGGGACACCGGATTCATGGTCGGTTGTTGAGTCAATGGATAAGTTAGGTCCTGATATGACTCGTGCCCGTCTTCGTCATGCAGTAAATGTTCTGGAAGGTTTTTCTAAAAAGGAAACAAAAAAAGTAGAGAAAGAGTACAAGGCACTGAGTGCCAAGCTTGCTGAAAAAGAAAGTGAAAATAACTGAAAAATCGACTTGACTCAGTAGGGGGTCTTCAATATTATACGCCCCGTTGAACGACGTAGTGCAGGTGTCTCAGTTGGTACTTACCGTACCGAGTTGATGCCACGAGTAGTTTGAATGACTACAAAGGGGCCATAGCTCAGCTGGGAGAGCGCGACGCTGGCAGCGTTGAGGTCTGCGGTTCGATCCCGCATGGCTCCACCAACTATAGTTCAAAACTGTTTATGTCCCCTTCGTCTAGAGGCCTAGGACACCGCCCTTTCACGGCGGTAACAGGGATTCGACTTCCCTAGGGGACGCCA
>Ga0209184_1001946_pt1 | contig 11721 bp, 11 predicted proteins | sample EN8Hudsemesocosm_2_FD_184627 | JGI IMG/M metagenome (GOLD analysis project Ga0209184, IMG submission 184627) | Methane-oxidizing microbial communities from mesocosms in the Hudson Canyon - EN8C Hudson Canyon (SPAdes) (version 2) | ecosystem: Environmental > Aquatic > Marine > Cold seeps | place... | reverse complement strand
TTAAAAGTAATCCACCAGGAGATAATCTTTCCACTAGATGGTCCAATATCTCTTGTCGACGCCAGCGGCGAAAATAAATTAACACGTTTTGACAATAGATGACGTGACGTTGGGTTTTTGCCACTTTGTCTAATTGCAAAACATTTACCTGCGCAAAGCAGGTTTTATATTTAATTCCAGCCACCAACTCGGCTTGATCCGAGTCGGTTTTGGTAAAATAATTATCAATATAGTGCTCACTAAGGTTTGTTAATCGACGCTGCGAATACAAACCAAGGCGAGCCTTATTCAGGACCGGTACACTGATATCAGTACCGGTTACCATATAATCATCTACTTTATTGAATGGTCTCAATACTTCCTGTGAAAGCATGGCCAAACTATATACTTCTTCACCACTCGAACACCCTACACTCCAGATATCCAAAGGATTTTTTTTATTAAACTGCTCTTGTCGTTCACTTATAAACTTGGCGACGTATTTAAATGCCGCCGCATCTCGAAAGAAACGCGTCTCTTGTACCGTTAACCGATCCACCAGTTTCAACCATTCAATCTTGCCCAAGGGCGAATTGATAATATGGTCGTAAAAGGCTTGGTAATTATCAAAATCCAGCTCGCGCATGCGCTGCATTAAACTGGACTGCAAATATGATTTTCGCTGTTCGGTAACAAAAATTCCGGTGCGGTTTTCCAGCAACTCTCGCCATAACAAGAATTGCTGTTCGCTCATATCCGGCAGGGCTTTTAACGACCACCCTGCTGCCGACACTGCATTCACCTAACTAGACGTTAGATTCAGGCAGCTTGAAGCCGGCTACGGATTCACGCAACTTGGTGGCCATTTCGGCCAGGTTACCGATGGACTTGGCGGTTGCCGTCGTACCAGCAGATGTTTGTGAGGTAATCTCTTGGATTACGTTCATCGTATTTGAGATGTGACCAGCAGACGATGCCTGCTGGCGGGCTGCGTTGGAGATGTTTTGAATCAAATCTGCCAAGCTTTTGGATACTATTTCAATCTCTTCAAGTGCCACACCCGCATCTTGTGCGAGTCGAGCACCACGTACCACTTCCGCGGTGGTATGTTCCATTGAGATTACCGCTTCGTTGGTATCGTTCTGGATGGTTTTAACCAGTGCTTCAATCTGCTTGGTTGCCGCCGCTGAACGTTCAGCTAGACGCTGTACTTCATCCGCAACTACCGCGAAGCCTCGACCTGCGTCACCGGCCATGGAGGCCTGGATTGCAGCGTTAAGAGATAGAATGTTAGTTTGATCGGCAATGTCGTTGATCAAGGAGATGATGTCCCCGATTTCCTGAGAAGATTCACCCAGACGTTTGATACGTTTTGAGGTTTCCTGAATCTGCTCACGAATGTTATCCATGCCGTTGATGGTGGCCTGTACCACTTCGGCACCTTTGTTGGCGATGGTTACCGACCGTTCTGCTACCGAGGTTGATTCAGATGCGTTAGACGATACTTGGTCGATGGACACCGCCATCTCGTTGATCGCCGCTGACGCGCCTGCAATTTCTTGTGCTTGGTGTTCCGCCGCGTCTGCAAGGTGCATCGCAGTAGACTGGGTTTCTTGTGCTGCCGATGCAACCTGTACAGCTGTCTCGTTAATGGCAGTTACCAGCGCTCTCATTTGGTCGATCGCGAAGTTGATGGAGTCGGCGATGGCACCAGTAAAGTCTTCCGTTACCGTTGCCTGCGTGGTTAAGTCACCATCCGCAAGGTCGGCTAATTCATCTAGTAATCGCAAGATCGCCATTTGGTTGGCTTCGTTTTTGGTTTCTTCTTCTTTAAGAGTAACCTGAGTATCTTGATACGTGGTGTAACCTACGCCGCCCAACATGGCCAAGGCGATAATCGCTAATAAATAACCACCAGACTGCAACAGCGTCCAGGAATCGGCACGTTCTTCGTGACGATTTTCTAGGGCGGAGGTTTGAGATAGCATGGCTTGAGAAGAGTTAAATATATTGTTGGCTGACTCACGTACCTGGAACAGCTCAGGGGAGGTTTCAAGAATTTCATCTACCGAGCCGGCTACGAATTCAAATAGTTCGGAGATTTCTGCCAAGGAATCGATGGCTTCTTCATCTACTACCGGCTGAATGTGCATGGCCACGTTACCTTCGATCATGCCGTTCAGTACACGTCCAAACAAGTTAGCATCTCGACCAAAACTGTCTGCTGCCATTACCGCATCATCACCACCGGACAATACTTTGTTAACCGAACGTACAATACGTTCTGCTAACCACGACTGACGCTGGGCCACCGCCACCTGTTCGGCTGGGGCATCGTTATCCAGTAAAATTTCTACAACTTCGTCGTATTCTACTTGTAACTGAGGAATGGTTTCGGAAAGGGTCGCGGCTACTTCGTGCAAGGACAATACAGTGTCGCGAGTTTCAATAATTCTGTCGGCTGAGCTACTGGCTTCCAACCACATTTTCTGAAGTTGTTCGATGCCCTCAACTGGGCTAGCTGGTAAACCTGTTTCTGGGTCACCGTTCATGATGTAACCCCAACGAACTTCAAAGTTCTTACGAGCAACACCTAACAATTTAAAGGCCTCTTCTTTACCGGCCGCCGCTTCTACCGCGTTTTTCGCGATCTGCTGGGACAGCACTCGTAATTCAGAGGAGTGGGAAATGTATTCTTTATCCTGGTCGGACTTGTACTGTACAAATACAGTTATTGCCAGGAAGGTCAAAATAAAAACTACGAAAGCGGCGATAAAACCTATTCGTGCAGTGTTATTTGATAATGTCGAACGGATTGCACCGCCTGCACTCGCTTTCATGTATACACTCTCCGCAACCGTAACTATCTATAATTATTCTAATTTGCTTGAATCTGTCTGCCACCAACTGGTAGCGAATATTCACTATACAGTAATATCCATATAGTGCTCACCTTTTGCCAAGACCTTCGATCTGTCGGCCTCCAGCGAATATTGCTAAACAGCGATATCCATATAGTGTTCATCTTTTGCTAATGCGTCAAAACTAAACACCGGCCACTGTTCACCATCACGCTGATACACACCGGAAATGAACGGCAGGGTTTTCTCTGGAATATCCGAGGAAGTTACTTCCTGCCTCGAATCCACCGGAAAGTGCTGCATGCCTAACACCGCATCCACCACCAAACCATTTAACAAGTCACCTTTTTCGATGATCAGTGTTCTTTGTGTACGCAAAGATGTTGCGCGTCCACCAAAAAACGAAGCCAAATCCATTATGGGCACCAAACGGCCACGAACATTAGCCACCCCTTGCACCCAATGCTTAACACCGGGTACTTGGGTTAACTTTGGCGAGGTTAATATCTCGCCAATATCTGACATAGGCGCCACATAGCGCTTACCTGCCAGAATAAATCCCACGCCACGCCAATACTCAACCGCCTCGGAGGGAGACGGCAAATCTGCCGCATGAGAGCGACAGCGTTGAGCAATATTTTGCAGCAGCGCAAATGGATTCATTATTAAGCCTCGTCAATGACGCTCTGAATGGTTTGTGCCAACTGATCTTCTGTAACCGGCTTCACTAGGTAACCTTTTGCACCCTGACGTTGACCCCAAACTTTATCGGTTTCCTGATCTTTGGTGGTCACAATAATCACTGGAATGTGAGCCGTTTTGGCATCCTTGGTTAGCTGGCGAGTAGCCTGAAAACCGTTTAGGCCTGGCATTACGATATCCATCAATACCACATCAGGTAATTCTTCACGCGCCAAGGCCACACCATCAGCACCGTTTTCAGCTTCCAGCACTTCAAAACCCTTGGCTTCAAGCATGGATTTTAAGGTGAAAGTTTCGGTAGGTGAGTCATCTACAATTAACACGCGCGCCATAAAAAAACCTCAGTTCAAATTCAATATTATAAATAATTGTTCATTTTCAGAGCACATCCATCACACATCGCTTTTAATTACAGCGACCCATGGCTCCTGATAATCCATCCCTGAAACAGGTTTGATTAAACCTGACATGAATCCAGTTAATTCACGTGATGACTTATAATCGCTTACAAGCAATCCGCTAAGCACGGGTTAACCCCCTGTTTGCAGCTGCTTATTTCACGTGCTGACGTATGGCGCCAAGCAACTCATCTTTGCTAAAAGGTTTAGTCAAATACTGATCCGAACCTACAATCCGCCCCTTGGCTTTATCAAATAAACCATCCTTACTGGACAGCATCACCACGGGCGTATCTTTAAAATTACTATTATTTTTTATGAGCGCACAGGTTTGGTAACCATCTAAACGCGGCATCATAATATCCACAAATATAATCTGCGGATGGTTATCGGCTATCTTAGCCAACGCATCAAAACCATCGGTTGCTGTGATGACATTGCAGCCCACTTTTTTCAGCAGTGTCTCAGCGGTTCGGCGAATGGTTTTACTATCATCAATCACCATTACTTTTATATTTTCGAAATTATCCGCCATAAATCTGCCTATTGCCGGTCGCCCATCTATTATATTGTCAGTGACAAACCTAACAGCCACATAGCAGCTCTTTTTATCATACTCATGCACTGCATTCTATAGGCATTTGGGCCGAATCAGTCATAACGCTCGTTTTTAATAATTTGCACGGTACAATAGCAACTATTATTAGACAATTGTTACGTTTACAAAAGGTCATACAGCATGAGCTTGAAAGTTGCCGTTATCATGGACCCAATTGAAGGCATTGCCTTTAAAAAGGACACCACATTAGCATTGTTAGACGCCGCCCAGCGTAAGGGCTGGCAGCTGTTTTACCTGGAGCAGGCCGACCTATCTCTGGAAAACGGACGGGCCTTTGCTCGCATGGCACCACTTACCGTAAAGATGGACCCAGATAACTGGTTTGAGCGTGGCGAGGCTGTCTGGTCACCTCTATCCGACATGGATGTGGTGTTAATGCGTAAAGATCCGCCATTCGATAATCAGTATATCTATAGCACCTATATTCTAGAGCGAGCTGAACAAGAAGGCACACTCATTGTGAACAACCCGCGCAGCTTGCGTGATTGCAACGAAAAGATATTTGCCACCGAATTCCCCCAATGCTGCCCCGAGGTTTTGGTGACTCAAGATGCCAAGCGACTAAAGGCATTTCATCAGGAACATGGTGATGTGATCTTTAAACCTCTGGATGGCATGGGCGGCACTTCGATTTTTCGCCTCAAAGAAAACGACCCCAATGTAAGCGTCATTATTGAGACGCTTACCAAGTACGGTGCCGAAACCATTATGGCGCAGAAATACATCCCTGAAATCAAGCAGGGTGACAAGCGCATCTTAATGATTGACGGCGTGGCAGTGTCCCACTCCCTGGCCCGTATTCCTGCCAAGGGCGAAACCCGTGGCAACATTGCCGCTGGCGGCACTGGCGTTACTCAGGGGTTAAGTGAACGCGATTTATGGATCGCCAATCAGGTAGGCCCGACCCTTAAAGAGAAAGGATTAATCTTTGTGGGACTGGACGTGATTGGTGACTATCTAACCGAGATCAATGTCACCAGCCCCACCTGCGTACGTGAGATCAGCCGCGATAGCAATCAGGACATTGCCATGATGCTCATGGACGCTATTGAGAAGCGTCTTGAAAACCGCGCATAACGGCGATTTAAGGCCACTTTAAGCCTGTTTGAGGCAGGGGCTATTCAATACAATGGCATAGCCTTTGCCATCACTATCAGGCAAAATTACAATGAGTAGAATGCAGTTAATTAGAGCGTTAAAGAATGAGCGTTAAAGAATGAGCCAGGCCGTTGCCGTAAATGATTATGATCGTTTTAGTTTTGCCATATTTATGGCAGCTTTGGTGCACCTGCTCATTATTTTTGGCATTGGCTTTTCGTTACCTGAAAAACAAAATAGCGCCACCACGCTGGATGTGACCCTGGCCCAAAGCCATGAGCAAAAAGCTCCGGATGAAGCTGACTTCTTAGCCCAATCCAATCAACTAGGCAGCGGTACCCTGCAAGAACGCGCGCAAATGACCACCAACGAACAAGCCGATTACTCAGCCGAAGAAATCCAACACACCCAACGCTTACAACAAATGGCCAGTGCGCCTAAAACCCGCCCCCAGGACAGCCATAGCCTCACCAGCACCCTGTCAGACTTGGAAGTTCACAGTCGCCAGCTGGATAAATTACAAGCTCTGGAGCTACCTGACGGACAAACCAAAAGTTTCTGGGAGCGCAGCTTGGCCATCGCCAGCTTGCAGGCCAAGCTCGATAATCAACAGCAAACCTTATCCAAGAAACCACGTACTCGGCGCCTAACCGCCAGCTCTACCCGCCAGAGCACCGACGCCTTGTATATGAACCAATGGTTAAGAGAAATTGAAGCCATCGGCAACCTCAATTACCCCAGCGAAGCGAAGCGCAAAAACATTAATGGCAGCCTACGTTTAATGGTGGCCTTACGGGCCGACGGCACCATACATGAGTTAAAAGTTCTTGAGTCTTCGGGCCATAAGGTGCTGGATGATGCGGCCAAACATATCGTACGCCAGGCCTCTCCCTTCGCCCCGTTCTCGGAAGAAATGCGTAAAAAAACCGATGTGCTGGAGATTATTCGTACCTGGCAGTTTAAACAAACTCAATTTTCGACCAATATTTAATCATGGATAATACCAACAACTTCAAACACCATTTTTTGCTGGCCATGCCGCAGCTTAATGACCCGTGGTTTTCTCACAGTGTTTGTTATATTTGCGATCATGATGAAAACGGCTCCATGGGGCTAGTGATTAACAAACCCCTCAACATGGCTCTGGAAGATATTTTTTCGGAATTAGACATCAGTGGCGATGGCATTCCAGCTCAAGCGGTTTTACAAGGGGGGCCAGTGAGCCCCGAACAAGGCTTTGTTCTGTATCAAGGGGCAGAGTCTGACATGCAAAATATGGAAATTGCCAAGAACATCCACCTCACCACCTCTAAAGATATTTTGCAGAATATTGCCGATGGCGCGGGGCCTGAAAATCTCATCGTGTGCCTGGGTTACGCAGGCTGGGAAGCGGGACAGTTGGAGGCAGAAATAGCGGCCAATAGTTGGCTCACCATTCCTGCCGACGAAGACCTGTTATTCCATACCCCCATTAAAGAGCTGGCTCAGGCCGCCGCCAAGAAACTGGGGGTTGATATCAATCTTATCACCAGCCAATCAGGCCATGCCTAACCCTTAAACCACATTTACCCCTACTAAGGATTCACTTTGTCAGGCGTTGTCAGCAACAAACTTAAGTCCATCATGTCGTTTGATTACGGCAAAAAACGTCATGGCATTGCCATGGGCCAGCGCATTACACAAACCGCCAATGGCATCACCTGCATCTCGGCCAAAGATGGCAAGCCTAACTGGGATGAATTGGATAAAATTGTGCAAGAGTGGCAACCGGATGCTTTTGTAGTAGGCCTGCCGTTAAATATGGACGGCACTGCCAGTGACATGTCCAAGCGTGCCAACAAATTCAGTAACCGATTACACGGCCGTTATGGCAAACCAAGCTTTACTATTGATGAACGCTTGAGTACCTTTGCCGCCAAAGAGCAGGCTAAAGATTTGGGCCACAAGGGCCATTATAAATCTGACCCGGTGGATGAAATTGCCGCGCAAATTATTTTGCAAACCTGGCTAGAAGAAAACCCATTACAAACAGATGATTAATTAGGTCTGTGTTTTTGTACTGCTCGCTACATCCACTTACACACACCCGGAGCCATCATGTCGTTACCACAACCAGCTGCACTACTAGATAAGATGACCCGTGACCTGCAAAACCTCACCGCCCAAGAACAAAATGAGGTGGTAATGATAGGCATACATACAGGTGGCGCCTGGGTGGCGCAACAGCTTCACCAGAGCCTAAAGCTGGATAATGATCTGGGCTCATTAGACATCAGCTTCTATCGGGATGACTTCACCCAAAAAGGCCTTCACCCACAAATTAAAAGCTCCACTCTGGGTGATATTGAGGGCAAGACGGTGATTCTGGTAGACGATGTGATCATGTCGGGCCGTACCATACGTGCAGCCATGAATGAACTATTTGATTACGGGCGCCCGGCAAAAATTATACTGGCGTGCCTGTTAGACACTGGCCGACGTGAGCTTCCCATCCAGGCCGATGTGGTGGGGGAAAGAGTTACCCTGGCAGACGATCAGCGCATTAAACTCAGTGGCCCAGAACCCTTAGCACTTTCCATGGCCACCATAGCGAAACAAGGCAGTCCGGCATGATTCACGGATCCTTTACTAGCATTGCAACAACGCTAATTTTTGCCCAAAGCACCAACGAACAAGGCACACCAGCATGAGTCTCATTACTCCTAGTCACATTCAACTGAATGAAGAAGGGCGCTTAAAACACTTCTTAACCACAGAAGGCTTGAGCCAACCCCTGCTCACCGAAATTTTGGATACCGCCGACAGCTTCATCAGCACTCAGGAACGTAATGTTAAAACCGTGCCTTTGCTGCGTGGCAAAACGGTGGTGAACCTGTTTTTTGAAAACTCCACCCGTACTCGCTCTACTTTTGAATTAGCCGCCAAGCGTCTTTCGGCCAACATATTAAATTTGGACATTGCTCGCAGCGCAACCTCCAAGGGCGAGACCCTCATGGATACCTTGTGGAATCTGGAATCCATGTACAGCGACATGTTTGTGGTGCGTCACGCAGATTCGGGTGCCGCTCACTTTATCGCTCAACACATTACCCCCAACGTAGCGGTGATTAATGCAGGGGACGGGCGTCATGCGCACCCCACTCAAGCCATGCTAGACATGCTCACCATACGTCGCGAAAAAGGCCCATTTGAAAACCTTACCGTGGCCATTGTGGGTGACATACTGCATTCACGGGTGGCACGCTCACAAATTTATGCGCTTAAAACTCTCGGCAGTACCGACATACGGGTCATTGGCCCCAACACCCTTATCCCCAAAGACATCGAAAGCCTAGGAGTGCGCGCCTACAACAACATGGCTCAGGGTTTAAAAGGGGTGGATGTGGTGATCATGCTGCGCCTGCAAAAAGAACGTATGCAGGCAGCCTTATTGCCCAGCGAAGCGGAATACTACCGCCTGTTTGGGTTAAGCACAGACAAGCTGGCGCTGGCCAATCCAGGCGCCATCGTCATGCACCCAGGCCCTATTAATCGCGGGGTGGAGATTGAAAGTGCGGTGGCCGATGGCCCCCAGAGCGTGATCCTAAAACAAGTGAGCAATGGTATTCCCATGCGCATGGCGGTCATGGCCATGGCCATGGGTGGACAAAACCAGACTCGACAGGAGGAGGGTTAACCATGAAGGTACAACCTCAAAATACAATCGTCATTCAGGGCGGCCATGTATTTGACCCTCAGCATAGTCTTGATGCCGTGATGGATATCTTCATCGAAAATGACACAGTGGTGGCGCTGGGCACTCCACCACAAGGTTTCATTGCTAACGAAACCATCAACGCCCGTGGCAAGATGGTATTTCCAGGGTTTATCGACCTCAATGCCTTTCTGGGGGAGCCCGGATTTAGCCAAAAAGGCACTATTGCCAGTGAAACCCGCGCCGCCGCACAATCTGGCATTACCATTTTGTGCAGCACACCAGATAGCAAACCCGTCATCGACAGCGCCACCTTGGCTGCCCTAGTACAGGATAAGGCCCAGCAGGCAGGCTATTGCCGAGTACAACCCATAGGGGCGCTAACCGCCGGTTTACAAGGGGAACAACTGAGCAACATGTTTGCTCTTAAAGATGCGGGCTGCGTGGCCTTGAGTAATCAGGACGCGTCCTTTCAAGATAGCCGAGTCATTCAGCAGTGTTATCACTATGCCGCCGGCTTTGATATTTGTGTATTCAGTACCCCGCTGGATACCGCTCTCGCCCATGAAGGCTGCATGCATGAAGGACCTACCAGCACCCACCTGGGTTTGGCAGGTAATCCGGTGAGCGCCGAGATTTCCAGCATGGCTCAGCAATTAATTTTATGTGAAGAAACCGGCACCAAGCTGCACTTTAGCCGCATCACCAGTAAACAAGCATTGGATATGGTCATTAGTGCTCAGCAGAAAGGTTTGGCGGTTACGGCAGATGTGGCCTTGGGGAACTTGTATTTTAACGATGAAGACTGCGCCGACTACAACAGCTTAATGCATGTGACCCCGGTTTATCGTAGCCAGCAAGATCGCCAGGCCTTATTACAAGGGGTGAACGATGGCTACCTGTCTATTTGCTCCAACCACCGCCCTCATGAATTGGCTGCTAAGATGGCACCGTTTGCCGCCACCGATGCTGGCATCAGCGTATTAGACAGCTTTGCCGCGGCCATATTCAACCTGGTTGATACTGGCAAGTTGACGCTGGCAGCCGCTATAGGCGCACTCACTGCTTTACCCGCCAAGGCCATCGATCAACCTGCCGGGCAAATAATACCCGAGGGCCGAGCCGACCTTTGTATCGCTGATATGAAACAGGCCTGTGAATTAAGCACTGAAGATTTGGCATCCAAGGGTCATAACAACCCCTGGTTAGGCGAATCATTGGTGGGCAAGGTGACCTGTACCATTAATGGCGGCCACATCGTTTATCGCGCCTAAAAAAAGGGCTAAATTAATAGCCCTGGGTTTTATTGCTCTAGCGTTAGGCCCTTAGTGGCCGATGCTAACTGGTCCGGGTCTTCCGAGGCCATCTTGATCATCAGCCGCAAATCGTTGGCACTGTCGGCATGGGTGAGGGCATCTTCATAGGTGATCTCACCGGCCTGATGCAGGTTAAATAAACCCTGATCGAAGGTTTGCATACCCAGCTCCCCAGATTTGCTCATTAATGCCTTCAGTTCATGCACCTCACCCTTGCGAATTAAATCCGCTGCCAAAGGCGTATTAATCAATACCTCCACCACCGCCCGGCGTCCCTTGCCATCCGGAGTCGGAATTAGTTGCTGAGCCACAATGGATTTCAGGTTTAACGACAAGTCCATCCAGATTTGAGTATGTAAGTCGGATGGGAAAAAGTGAATCACTCGGTCCAGGGCCTGGTTCGCGTTGTTGGCGTGCAGGGTGGCTAGACACAAGTGACCGGTCTCGGCGAAGGTGATGGCGTGGTTCATGGTTTGCGCGGTACGCACCTCACCAATCATGATCACATCCGGCGCCTGTCGCAGGGTATTTTTAAGGGCGATTTCAAAACTTTCAGTGTCCAGCCCCACTTCACGCTGGGTGACGATACAACCCTGATGCTGGTGAATGAATTCGATGGGGTCTTCGATGCTAATAATATGACCACGACTGTTTTGGTTACGGTAACCTATCATGGAGGCCAGAGACGTAGATTTACCGGCCCCGGTGGCGCCCACAAACAACACTAAACCCCGTTTGCTCATGGCAATTTCTTTGATGATATCGGGCAAGCCTAACTGCTCTATTTGCGGAATACGGGTCTCGATGCGACGTAATACGATGCCCGGCAAGTTACGCTGATAGAATGCGCTGGCACGAAAACGCCCTACGCCACTGGCAGATACCGCAAAGTTAAGTTCCTTGGTTTTCTTAAACTCATCACTTTGGTCTTTGTTCATTAAACCAAAGATCATTTCGTGAGTTTGTTCCGGGCTTAACGGTGACTTGGTCACCGCATGAATACGCCCGTGCACCTTCATGCTCGGTGGCATACCGGTGGTGATGAACAAATCCG
>Ga0209184_1001941_pt1 | contig 11748 bp, 13 predicted proteins | sample EN8Hudsemesocosm_2_FD_184627 | JGI IMG/M metagenome (GOLD analysis project Ga0209184, IMG submission 184627) | Methane-oxidizing microbial communities from mesocosms in the Hudson Canyon - EN8C Hudson Canyon (SPAdes) (version 2) | ecosystem: Environmental > Aquatic > Marine > Cold seeps | place... | reverse complement strand
TCAATAGGCAGTTAACTTTTATTTGCACATTATTTTAGTCAACGAACATTTTCCGTTCGGAGTTAAAGTAAATTAATGAAGGTGTAACGGCAGCAATGAGCTTTATCCTGACCGACAACTGAGCCACTAAAGCGGTCATAGAGACTTTAAATCACAGCAATAGCCCTTTCATAATACCTCCTTATGTGCCACGTTAATTTCGCCATACTCTAGACATTTAATATGTGATTGAAAGCTTAAAGCAACATTCAGATTTAACTTACTAGACTAACATAGTAAATAAGTGTTTAATGTATCTAAAAAAGGACTTTAACTCATGAAATCAATAACTTTCTTACTATATATAATAATCATATCTATCTCCTTTGATGCATTTTCATTTGATAAAATAACCTCAGAACAAGCTTATGATAAAGCACAAATGCTTAGAGGGCAGGCTGATTCTATAATTGAAAGTAATTCAAGCATTGCAAGCCTAATTAAAGCTGAAGAAATCCTTGTTAAAGCTCTCAACTTTGTCCGCCAAGACAATATCAAGGCGATGTATGGTACTAACCAGTATTTAGCTGCTCGCCAGTGGGATATTCTTAGAGATTTAATTAAAGTGAACAGTTTGCAGAAGGACGAAGTTGAGGCTTTGAAGTACCTAGCAGATTTATCATTTTCAAATAGATTATATTGGGTTGCTGAGGATAAAGCCGTTGTCTCTTTATTAGGTGAAAATACACTATTTCAAAATGTGTTATCTAAAGAGAAAGCGTGGACTAGAATTCAATCAACAAAAAGTTTTGCAAGCATATACAGTGAAAATATCAGTGATGAAGAAAAATTAGCGGGTTTGTCTTTACTTTGGTCTGAGGTCAAGCAAGGCTTTGTTTTTTTTGACCAAGTTCCTCAACTCAATTGGGATGAAAAATTTAAAGAGTATATACCTAGAGTTCTTAAAACGGATTCAACCCAAGCATATTATGAAGAATTAATTCGCATGGTTGCACAGTTAAATGATTCACATACTAATGTTTATTACCCTTCCGAGTTGTATAAAAAAACATATTCTCGCCCCCCATTGAGAACCGCTTTAATTGATGGAAGAGTTATTGTCACAGAAATATATAGTGAATCATTACTTAGCACAGGAATTGCGGTTGGTGATGAGATATTAAGGATAGATGATCGAGAAGTTCATGAGTACGTACAATCAGAAGTAAAACCATTCCAAAGCTCATCAACACCTCAAGATTTAAATGTTAGGGCATATAAATATGCTCTATTATCAGGTGACAGTGAACAGAAAATAGCATTAAAGCTAAAAAATAAAGAAGGACATCAAAGTGTTATATCTGTTTCACGAGGTGGATATCGAGATGAAAAGTATCCATCAACGAACAGTTTTAACATTATTGATGGTAGATACGGTTATTTTAAAACTAATTCATTCTCATCAAACGAAACTGTTGAATACTTTAAAGGAATTATTCCTAAATTGGAGAAATTAGAAGGGCTAATCATTGATATTCGAAATAATGGCGGTGGCTCAAGTGATGTAGGGCTTAAAATTTTAAGTTATTTAACAGAGAAAGCACTAGAAGGCTCAACATCATTTACAAGACAAAATCTTTCAGTAGAAAGAGCTTGGGGAAACACTTCTACATTGTGGAAAAACTTGGGTAATTCTACGTTTAATGCTAACCATGAATATACTTTTCAAAAGCCAGTCATTGTCTTGGCTGGAGCACAAACATTTTCAGCAGCAGAAGACTTTTTGGTTGCTTTTAAACAATCTGATAGAGGAATTGTAATAGGTGAAACAACAGGAGGAAGTAGTGGTCAACCATTATCTTTTTCGTTACCTGCTGGTGGAACGGCAAGAGTTTGTGTGAAACGAGATAAATATCAATCTGGTGAGGATTGGGTTGGGGTGGGTATTGCTCCTGATATAGTTGTAAAACCTTCAGTTATAGACATTCAAAACAAAACAGATACTGTACTTAATGCAGCCTTACTAAAATTAAAAAAATAATTTTAACCATAGGGTTTTTTGTTAGGTAGCGTTTTTTATTTTAAAGCAAAAATATTTATGGATAGACCTAACAGTCCACAATAAGAACTAAGCGATCATATCAGGAAACCTTGCTTATGATTGTTTTAGGTTCACAGTTAATATCAAATGATGGGAGGTCAACGGCAGAAATGAGCTTGAAGCAGACCTTAGGAACATTAGACAGCTTACTTCTCCTTTGCGCACTTTGAAGAAAATAAGAAAACGACAAGAAATACAACACAGCTGACATTAGATAATAAGCGGAAAACAATGCTTTGGATTAGATTTTATATCGATAACGCCTAAATAACCGTTGGCTTAAATAAAGCGACAAAGGAGCAAAAGCCAACTGTTACATTGTCCCACTTTAAATTATTATGCGTCTACTGATCTTAAAATTTCTATTACTTTATGTTGCAAGTCAATTGGTTCTGGAAACAATTTTTTAGAGTACAACCAATTGGTATGACTTCCAATTGACACCCAACCTGTACGAATCTTGAAACCAGAATTAACATAAACATCACCGTCATCAAGGATTTGCTTAATTTTAGAGGAAGAAAGAGTCCATTTATGCCCGCCAATTTTTCCTTTCCTACGTTCATCGATATGACACTCAATACCTAGACTAGTCTTTTTTAACCAAGTTGTTTGCTTAGTTGTTTCAAATATTTTTAAATCTGGAACATTTAAGGTAGGTGTTACTGACAGGTCTATCGTTTCAGACTCTTGATCATCTTCTTTTATGAACGTTTGCCAAGCTAGCCAAGCGGCAAACCCTGCAATTCCTGTTTGCGCAACTTTTGAAGTTACATCAATAATATCTAGAAAACATTGCCACATACTCGATCTCTCCTTGACGCATATAATCGCGAAGCGATGGCCAATTGTTATTTTCCGTTTGCTTGTTATACATTTTTACGCTCATAATCAGATTTACAGTTCCGGCAATTCCATAATTTTCCAGTATACATTCCTTCAAATTCATGAAGCCTAATCTGTTTTTTATCTGAGTCATGGCATTTAGGACAAAAAGGGCCAATTAATTCATCATCACTTTCTTGATAGTAAACACCGTCTTTGAAAGTAAGAACTTCTTTTAACTTGGCTTCTGATTTGAGTTTGGCAATATCTTCTTTTAATTGAAGGTTCTCCTCTTGCAGCTCAATTGCAAATTCACGAAGTTCCATTATTTTTTCTTGAGCTTCTACTGTTGCACCTTTTTTCACGAGCTCTAAAATTTCTTTATATTTTGGAAATACCACTAAAACGCCTTAAATATCAACGCCCCATTAAAAGGCTGATAATGGTTTGCTAAAATGTGAAGCGAAGCGGAACCGAGCAAACTGTTAGTAGTTCCGCTTTAATGGCTTGTAAGCACTCGATTAAGAATTAGACAATTGTTTTTGTTCGGTTTGAGGTTGCTGATGATTATTCTGTGTGAATTCAACAAGAGTCTCAATCCTAATTAACCTATCACTAAGTATTTGATGCTTTCCTTGCAAGTCTTTAAACTCACTTTTGTTTTCATTCGCATAATCTTTGATTTTACTAGATAAACTAGAAACATCTTTCCCAAGTTGTTCTGTTTTTTCAGAAAGAATAATCGTTTTTTTTAGTTCTTCGAATAGTTTGCCAAAAGCCATATTTATTCCCTTTTAATTTAAATTACCCAACATCTGCCTTGTTTCTTTTATCTCAACTAAAGCTCTATCTAAAGCTTTATTTGCGCGTGAATTAGCTTCTTTTAAGTTTAACGTTAATTCGACTAATTCATTCATCTCCTGTTCGATCTGCTTCAGATATAAACCTTTTACAGATTGAAAAGCTATAGGTAATGTAAGTAGATTTATTCTAATATTTTCCTGTCTACTGTTATCAAAGCTGGGCAGACTATAAAACCTGACATTTAATCCATGTAACTTATTTTTAAGCTCTTTGAAAGATATTACCCCTATATTTTTACTCTCTATAGTTTTTAGCAATTGACTATTTACATCTGTATCAAATATTAACGCGATACCTGTACTAGGAGGAAGTTTGCTAGCTTTGTTTGAAATGACACTGGCCTGCAATTTGTTTGCAGCAGCTTGTATTTGATCTTGTTTATAATTCGAAGTAACAATAACTATTTTTTGTTGTTGTTCGTAAAGTTCATATATTGCGTCAAGAATAGCTTCTAAATCATTGATAACAAATTCAGGGCTTCCAACAATGATTTTTTGACCAAAATATTGTTCTTTAATATTTTTCTGATTATCTTTAATCCAAGTCATATATTTCCCTATAAATGCATTTATTCTATTAACACATTAAATTTGACATATAAAGAGAGTAATCACAACTACAATGAGTTCTAACAATATATTAGGAGAGAAATTGCCTTGTTTAAACACATGTTTTTTCCTCCTTTCGTATTTGTGTTCACTCACCATAATATTAAACACTCAACAATTCAAACAATTATTGATAGCTCTATTCAACCATTAACTTGAAAGAAGTGAATTTGCCTTGTTTTATGCATTTTGGCGATAACATTAGAAAAAGTACTGCATTACTAACTTTGGTAAAGGTCTCGTTTGCGCACGATTAAGACATGGCAGAAAATACCACAAAAGAGACATTGGTTATTACAGCTAATTGAACAGGTTGGATTAGATTTTCTATCGATAACGCCGTCTTAAACGGAACAAAATAGCTGGTTAAAATACTGAGTAAAGTGAACACAACCAGCCGTTTTGTGCCCTACTTCCTGCAATGCCTTGTTATGTGCCAGCAGACAATAGAGCGATAGTAAACCCAGACCAAATTTGCCCTAAAAACACGATAAAAGCTACCGCATGCCATGCATAAGAAGGAACTTTATTGATATATACATAAAGACAAAGGGCCACCTGAACAATCACATGGAGCACAATAAGTGCTGAAAAGATGGCAAAGTTATCTGCGATTGTATTTGGTACACCGAACAAAGTAGAAATGAGTAATGCGGGTACAACCAAGATCATTAATAACTCAAGGAATAATATTCCTTTTTTACGCCAAGGCGCTATTTCGCTATTTGATAATGAATTTACTACTTCTTTAAATTTAAGAGCCACTGTATCATCCTTGAGTGTAATTAACGTTTATATAAGCGGAAAAACAGTTGGCTAAAATGTTGAACAGTGTAAAAACAGCCAACTGTATTTTTTCCGTTTAATGTTCTTGTTAGGCATACCTATTTCGACATTTTTTCGTATATTGCGATGACATCCTTATTCTCAGATTTCACGGCCTGAATAAAAGCAGTTCTTCCAAGTGCGTCTCTATAGTCTGGATCAGCCCCATGAAACAATAGTCGCTCAGTCACTTTTGAGTTATTTAACTCAGCAGCTAAAAGTAAGGGTGACTTTTTAAGAATACCTAGAACAATATTGACCTCTGCACCATGCCGCACGAGTTCATCTATTATTTTTGAATTCTTGTTTTGATACGCAGCAGCGCTTAATGCTGTCGCGTTAAAATCTATTTCACGCTCATTTACGTCAACCCCACGACTAAGTAGAGCTGAGATTATTTTGGGGTTATTTGTCACAGATGCAGCCCACATCAGTACAGGGCCGTTCTTATTATTAGGTTGGAGTGCCTCTTCTGGAACTTGATATGCATCATCTACAGTTGCAGATTCCCAAAATGCTTCCGTGCTATATTCTTGATGTGGATTGCTTACCTTTACATACGCCAGTAGAGCGACTGCAGCAACAAGAATGAGAATTAATTTCGGATTTACCGAACCCATGCCTAAGTTCCTTATAGTGAGTTGTATGCCTATAATATATTATGTAGACGTCTCAGTAATTTCCATCTACTCGATTGCTTTATAATCTATCGTAGAACTCTATAATTTCAAACTTTTTATTTTTATTTTTAAGCTTTAGCTAGCTTATTTTTATTAACTTAACGTGATTAATGGACTGGTCGATGTGTGTTACTGAGATTTCTTAGTAATATCATAAAAAAACATTAGGAAATATATGGCAAAAAATTAAATGTTAACGTCCGCTGTGCGCACAGAAAAGACGGTTTTATATACTAAAAAACAACCATTAAAAGGACAACTAAGTGCCAAGAGCGGAAGTAGAGCAATCAATACTTAACTCAGATTATTCTGTCTTTCTAGATATGAACAAGTATTGTTATACATATTTTGCACAGAAGTATTACAGGCACATATTGCAATCATGAAAACCAACTTTTGATTACCGCAAACGCGTAAATTAAAAGCCCCGATACGCAAACAAAAAAACCGACAAAGCTAACAAACACACCTGCGTCCACGAAGCCAATAACCTTGTTAATAACAATGCCGACAAATAATATGATGAATCCAATGGCAAGGAACCGTATAGATTTACTCACTCTCGCTGCTTCTGGAACTTTCACTAACCGACCTATGTAATTATGTATAAGCCCTAATAACGGGCAAAAAATTGCTTGCTAAGATATTAAAGAACGAACCAGACATCGTCCGTAGTTCGCTCTATACAGACATTAACCTTTTCAGTGAGTTAAGGTCAAGTTTGTGCCAAAAGCGGTCGGTTAATAAATTATAAAAAGCGAATACTTCCATCGGGAATACTAATTTTTATATCCCCTTCGACTGTTTCGATTTCTATTTCATAATCTGAAACAGTCTTAACGCGTCCCCAGTTAAAATGTGAAACAGTTCGCTTTAGAGAGTCCATCGATTTTAATAATTCACCTAGAGTAATAGCGACTTTTTTCTCACCTGATTTCCAAATTTGAATCATGATAGTTTGAGATTGTGAGTCTAAAGGGACTAAGTTTACGCCTGGGTGAAACGCTATAAAATACTCACCATTAGAAGATAGATGTGCGTTTGTATGTCTTCCCTGAATTGAATAAGTAATATCGCCAGTCACGCATCTACCTTTAAATACTGTCACTTCAGAGTCATCTACTAATGCACAATATTTACGGCTTTCATCATAAACTCTAACTAAGCTCTGATAGGAAATTGGGGTATCGGCTAAGGCAATAAAAGGGGAACCAATAAGAATGAAGGTAATAAAAATATTTAACAAAGTTTTCATCCTGCTTACCTTTTAATATTATCTCTGTGACTGCTATCCGCCTTAGTAAACCACGACCTTTTCAGTAGCTTACAACCAAACCAGTGCCATCAACAGTCATCTCTAATGTTTTACTGAAGCACTATTTTTCTCTTGTTGACTGGATAGACATAAAATAATAAATAAACATATTACCATCTTCATCAGTAGTAGATGAGGAGTTTGTTGAGTTGAATATCCACCATTCTTGTTTGGTCATATCTTGATAAATACGATCCCAACTAGAGCGTTCCTTTTCATTAATAAGGAGTTCACAATATGATTCTTTACAAATCACTGAATTCAACTCAACACCAAAACTATAAGCATGACTCACTATAAAAGAAGATATGTTATGACTAAGGTCAAAGCCCTTATCTAGATCTTCTGGCTGATGATGAAAATCAAATATTTCATCACGCACTTGTCCTCTAAAATTAACAACTAAATTCTCATAGTCTTCTGGCACAAATGCTAACAGCTCTTTGTCGGGAACATCACTTTCATCTAATTCTCCGACTTGTCTATTCAAGGACTTAATTTTTTGTTTTGATTGCCGAAGTTCTTGTTCAAGCATTTTGTATTTTTGTTTGAGATTAGAATCTATTTTCATTATAGATGTTACTTCACTTACGGTATTCATTTCATCATTTGATAACTGACTATATTGTTGGGGACAAGGCTTTTGCTTTGTTTCTGTAGATCCCTCAGTTTTTGCTAAAGTTAAATCATTGTACTTTTCATTATTAAGTTTTCTTTCAATATAATGAGTTCTTTTATCTGAAGGGGTTTGTCTCTCATTTGATAGCAACGTAAGCGTATACCCAATAAGCATACCTACAGCAAGAATACCTATAACTTTGAATAACCCCATTTAAATCCCTTTATTCTGTGTTGTTAATAGAAGTATGTAATTTTTGAAATTTATTTAGGGTGACATTAACCTTTTCAATCGCTTAAGGTCAAGTTTGCCATGAGCAGTCATTGGATAATGCCTTATTATGCGTCGTTTTATTTGGCCGTTACTTAATGTGCTTATAGGTGTTATTGCTAGTTTCATCGATTACGTCACTTGGATATATTGCTATTGAACGTGTTGCGTAATCGTGAACAGCTCTGCGCTCTCGATTGAAAATTATTGCAATCATCGAATACCCGCCCAAAAGAAGTTTCACAACCGATCTTACAAGTGACAAGTGAATCGGTATTCTTCGAAGAGTGGCTCGTTCTCTAATCCTAAATCGGAATAACAACTGTCCCAGTGTACAGAAATAGGCGGTTAAAACTGAGTCGTACAAGAATAGCGCGAGTAGAATAATACCGAATTGAACTGAATTACCACCTGATTGGGGCAATAAATTGACAACAACATGATAGGCGCAGAAAAAAACGAAAATGTAGTCAACTAATGTCCCCAAGTACCTTTGAAACAAGTTAGGAAATTTCGATATCTTATGATTACCGCTATCCATTTGCGGTTTTCCTTGTTCGATTTGTGTAACACTTCCATCAAAACTTGGCTCAATCCTATTCATATTTGAAATCTCCCTTTGGTACACCTAGCCCTAATAATGGACAAGAAATTGTTTACTAAAATGGTTGAAGAACCAACATGGTCACCGTCCGCAGTTCGCTCTTACTTGACCTTAAGCTTTTCAAAATGTTACGTCAACATTGTGCCTATAGCAGTAATTAGCGGTTTAAGATTTCTATATTTATATCACTATAATTATTTTTTACTATTGCCTTGCTGAGTTTTAGTCGGAAATTTGGATTTCATTAGTTTAAGAGCGTAATAAAGTACTGTATCTTCTTTTATTATTGCAATATGCATCCCTTTAATTTCATTTCCATTTTTTACAAAAATTAATTTTTGAGGTGCTATATCATTTTCTGATTTTATTGCTATTTCAATATAGCCATCTCTTTCGATAATATCGTTTGCGGTGAATGTACGCTTTTTAGCGACTTTTCTATTTGTGAAAGAAGCCTCAATATATTCACCAGATAGATCACTTTCAATAATTAAGGAAGCGAAGAAATCTAAATCACCTAATCTAGTAACTCCTCTCCAATTACCTTCCAATTTAGATAAATCAAAAGCGAATGAGTTGAAAGATAATAAAACAAGTATTACAGAACAAGTTGATTTTATTAGGTGCATATAAATTCCATTTTGTGATTATTTGTTATTTGCCTACGACTGCTATTAGCTCTACAATGTCATTAACTTAAGGTTAATTTACGCATTTACAATAAGTTAGCTAGTTGCTAACCTAGCTATGAATTAAAAACATAGAGAAATCACTAATGAGCTGTTCAGTATTTAATTCAAATAGTACAAAAGTTAACCAATAAAATATCAAAGAATTTAAGTGCTATTCGACCTGATCGTAGGTTCTTTCGACAAGACCGTAGAAACAAGACGAATAAGTATCCAATGAATTATAAACGTATGTGTTAAATCCTTAAGTTAATGACATTGATTCGCTCTAAGAAGACATTAAGCTTTTTAGATACTTAGGTCAACTTAGCGCACTTTGTTAGCCTTTCACACAAGTAGAAAAAATTCCAAGCCAGTCAATTATGGTAATCGTCGCTATTACCACAAACACGACATTAAGCAGTAATGTAAAAACACTAATTCGGATTAGATTTTCTATTGATAACACCGTTATAATAGGCAAGCGTCATGCAAAAAAACCAAGACAAACTATCTACCAAAATGAATTATATTGATGAACACCTCCCGCCTAGGCTCAAATTCGCTACACGAAGAGGGGAACCTTTTATTCGATTTTATCAAATTTAAATCTTTTTGCTACCCGTAAACCACTGACTTTACCGGCATCATCCTTGCGGAAAACTAACGGGTTCATTCCAGATTCAACAATAATAAAGGTCATCTTTTTGGTTGGTACTAAGCGCGAAAACTGAGATTCGTTTTGCGCCTTAATCTTCAGCTGTCCATCAAAAACTTTAAGTTTCACAATGAAGTTACCACCAGTTTTCATTTTATACTGTCCGGTATAAGCCTTGAGTTCATCCAGAGATAAAGTTAACGCATCTATGGTTTTTCGTGAGTGGTGCCCATATCATAATGTTTTGAGATAGACCTCATAATCTCTTGATTAATTGAACGGCCATTATCACCATTACTCATCACTATCATGCCCTCACCTTTATTTACGAAGGCTTTAAACTTATTGGTAAAACCAAGATTTTTGCCACCATGCCCAAAGACAAGTTGATTATTAACTTCACTCATAGCGGGCCCTAGCCCCCAATTTTTTTGGTGCTTAGTGAACATAGATTCTACTGTCGTTTTCTTTATTATTCCGTCTTTCTTTCCGGCCATTATTGCTTGCATGTGCATGATGTAAATAGCTAGATCTGAAGGAGTAGTCCATAAGCCGGCCGCGGCCTTCTCAGGGTAATCATTGTAAATTGCGGGGTGCATTTTTCCATTACGGTCATACGCTGCACTGGCACGCTGTTTTAACGTTTTGGGTAAAGCATGTTGATAGGTACTATTGACCATCCCCATTGGCTTAAGAATTTGATTGTCAGCATATTCAGAAAAGGATACCCCAGTGACATCTTCTACTATTTTTTGCATGACAGTATAGCCACCACCGGAATATCGCCATTTACTTCCTGGAACCTGATTAACTCTAACTTCATGGGTATTTCCTTTGCCGCTTAGCACATCCGTTGTACTTGGTATTTCACTACCGGTTGCATATCCAGGAAATCCGTGACCACTAAGGCCGCCGGTATGCGTAAGAAGCTGACGTAAAGTAACTGGTTTTTCTTTAGTTAATAAGTCTCCCTCAACCTTCCAGTCTTTTAGGTATTGATTAACATCAACATCAAGCTGCAATTTACCTTGTTCAACCAATTTTAGTGCGGCAAGGGCGGCAACCGGCTTACTAATTGAGCCAGCTTGAAAAAGAGTATTTGTGTCTACCTTCCTTGTACCATTAGCAATACCATAACCTTTTGCCCAATCAATTTTTCCGTTATGAATTACTGCAATACTAAGGCCTGGTACATTTAATTGCTTCATACGATTTACTATTGAAGTACTTGAGTCGATTTCGCCGTTAACCCTTATGTTACTTTTTAAATTATTCTCAATTACCTTAACGGCATCGGTGTTCGCATAAACTGCACTTGTGAATGTTAATAGAGATAGTGAAATAAGCGAAGAATAGAGAAAGCCGGTGATTTTAATTGTATATTTCAATGATAGTTCCTTTATTAAATAGTTTTGTATATCGGAAAAATAATTTCCTTTTTAGTCATTTGTCATGAAATAGGTGACTTACATCCCTTTCATCCCCTTAATTTTCCTGAGAGCACCATCCTGCTTACGGCACTCAAAGAAAGTTCAATTGTCGATACTATTATTATCAGGTAATAAACACAGACTTTGTCATATCACCTATGTCCAACGCTGCATATAGACACAATGACTCCCCACGAGGTGCTAGCCTCCGAACGTGGGTTAGTTTTACAAACCAGAGCCATAATATATGTGTCAACAATATAAAGCAGAGGCTAGCATGACTAAACATAACATACTTTTCA
>Ga0209184_1001939_pt1 | contig 11759 bp, 6 predicted proteins | sample EN8Hudsemesocosm_2_FD_184627 | JGI IMG/M metagenome (GOLD analysis project Ga0209184, IMG submission 184627) | Methane-oxidizing microbial communities from mesocosms in the Hudson Canyon - EN8C Hudson Canyon (SPAdes) (version 2) | ecosystem: Environmental > Aquatic > Marine > Cold seeps | place... | reverse complement strand
TGAAATGTTCAACGAAGGTTTAATCAGTAAAGAACAGGCACTATTAAGGATAGACCCTGAATTATTAGAACAACTTTTACACCCCCAACTAACCCCCAATCACAACATCCCCTCTCTGGCAAAAGGTTTACCCGCTTCGCCAGGGGCTGCCTGTGGTAAATGTGTCTTTGATGCGGACACCGCACAACGACAAGGTCAAGCTGGCGAAGATGTTATCTTACTGCGTGAAGAAACCAAACCAGAAGATATTCATGGCTTTTTCGCCGCGCAAGGTATTATTACTAGCCGTGGAGGCAAAACCTCTCATGCCGCCGTTGTCGCCAGAGGCATGGGCAAGGCCTGTGTTGCCGGTGCAGAAGATATTATCGTCGATGTTAAATCACGTCATGCCGTGGTTGGCGATGTACATATTAGAGAAGGTGATATCATCACCATCGATGGTAGTAGCGGTAATATTTATATGGGAAGAATACCCACTACCCCCCCTGAATTTTCTAACGAACTCAGAACCCTGCTTTCCTGGGCGGATGAAATTTCCGAGTTAAAAGTCTACGCCAATGTTGATACACCCGACAATGCCCGCATTGCCGCTGACTACGGAGCAAAAGGTGTAGGCTTATGCCGCACAGAAAGAATGTTTAATGCAGCAGACAGACTGCCATTAGTTATCGATATGATTATCGCTGATAACAAGGCTGATCGAATAGCCGCACTGGAAAAGCTATTTCCAATCCAGCGTGATGATTTCAAAGAGTTGTTTGAAGCCATGTCTCCCTACCCAGTGACTGTTCGCCTGCTAGATCCACCAATGCATGAGTTTTTACCCAGTGAACATCAATTGGAAGATGAAATTGAAGCACTTAAACAATACGCAACCATTATCAAAGCACAAAGGGTAACGCTTGATTCTCTTCCTTCTCATCTGGCCATGCCCGCGCCATTTGACCAGCTTAGCGAAGAAATCATTAACGAGACCATCAGCAAAAAGTCGGTGATGCTTAAAAAGGTTAGAGACTTGTTTGAGGTCAACCCTATGCTTGGACATCGAGGCGTTAGACTTGGCATGAGCTACCCAGAAATCTATCGCATGCAAATACGCTCCATTCTTGAAGCAACAGCTTTATGTATCAGGCAACGTATCCCCGTTGAACCTCAAATCATGGTGCCTCAAGTGATTACCGCTCAAGAACTTAAAAAAGTGAAAGAAATGGTTGATGAGATTCAGAAAGATATAGAAAGCCAGTTTAGAGTTGAACTAAACTTTAAATTTGGCAGTATGGTAGAAACAGTCAGAGCTTGTACGCGAGCGGGTCAATTGGCAGAAATTGCCGAGTTCTTTTCTTTTGGTACCAACGACCTGACTCAAGCCACATTTTCATTTTCTAGAGAAGATGCTGAAAATAAATTTTTACCCTTATATAACGAGGCAGGATTACTACAAGACAACCCTTTTGAGGTTTTAGATATTAAAGGGGTAGGCGAATTAATGAAACTAACAGCCGAATTAGGCAGGAGCGCTCGTCCCGATATGAGTATTGGCATTTGCGGCGAACAAGGCGGCCATCCAAAATCAATCCGCTTCTGTCACAATATAAAACTTAATTACGTTTCATGCTCCGCACCACGCATCCCGATTGCCAGACTGGCAACCGCACATGCAAAATTACTAGAAAACGAAGAAATCGGGTAATTATCCAGTACATCAGGAAATAAAATCCTGAGCAGATAATACTCGACTGATAGCTCATCACAAGGGAATTGTGATGAGCTTATTCAGCTCTCACAATCAGCTTTCCAAGCTGATATTGCACTACTGATCACTAACAAAAGAACCAAAAGAACTTTAAGCAGACTGTGGCTTATTATTTCTTCGATAAAACCGAGGCTGATATTTCACTCGCTTAAGATTTAACTTACGCTGATTAATTTCAACCTCTGAAAGCAATTGAAATATATCGGCAGGCATGCCAACAGGCAGGTCCACCAAGGTATAATAATTTCGCACATCTAATCTTCCAATCCGATTTTTATCTACCCCAGACACCTCAATTAAAACTTTTTTTACTTCATCAACAGTAGCAGCATGCTTACGCCCAACATCCAGACGGTATCTCACTGATTTTTGCTTTGGCTGCACGGGCTGGTTTTTTTCGACCCTTATTTTTTCGACAACATTTTTTTCAATTGCCGGAATAATTTCACGCTGCTCGCTACTCACTAAATCGGCATGATTTAACAAAGACAAAGCCGCTGCACAATCTAATTCAGTTACTTTTAACTGAGCGGATAAACGCCTGATCAGTTGCTGATGAAAAACAAATTCTGGCTTTTCAAAAAGCAACTTTAATTCGTTTTTTAACGCTTCTTCCTTAATATTCGTTTGTTGTATCTGCATGTTTTACAAGCGATCCAGGTTAATATCAACAAACGCCTCATCACGCAAACGACGCAACCACAGCTCTGTTTCTTCTTCTATTTTTCGTTTACGTATCTCTTCTCTCACTCGATTTTTCTTGTGCTCAACACTATTATCTCTATCTTCTCTTTCCTGCACTTGAATCATATGCCAACCAAACTGAGTCTGCACAGGATCACTGATACCATTAATGTCTAATTTATTCATTGCCGCTTCAAAAGGCGGCACCAAATCCCCAGGTCCCACCCAACTAAGATCACCACCATTGATAGCAGACCCTTTATCATCTGAATTTGAACGAGCTAACACTGCAAAATCATCACCATCCTGAATCCTTTCTCTTAGTGACAGCAATCTTTTCTTAGCTTCCGCATCATCTATCAGCTCATTGGTTTTAATTAGAATATGCCGTGCTCTGGTTTTAGTGACTATATGTTTGCTTACACCTTTCAATTCCAGCATTTTAATAATATGAAAGCCACTAGGACTACGAATTAACTCGGCTATATCCCCTTGATCCATTTTAATCACTGCATCAACAAAAAGAGTCGGAATTTCCCCCGTACCGCGCCAGCCTAAATCACCGCCTTTTAAAGCATTGCCTCCATCTGAAACGGCAACTGCTGTTTGTTTAAAATCAGCCCCTTTTGTTAAATCTGCAATCACTTTTTCCGCTTTTCCCTTTGCCTTTATAATGACAGCAGAAGAAGCCGCTTCGGGTATAGCTATCAAAATATGTCCAAGATGATACTGAACCTGCTCTTTACTCACTTCGCCCTGAGTTTCCAGATAATGACTGACCTCCCTATCCGTCACCTTAATTCGAGAACCAACTTCTCTAGCTCTTAATTGATTAACAATAATCTCATTACGAATATTTTCTTCAAAGCTTTGAAAGCCGATTCCCTGACTTTTTAGCTCTACTCTAAATTCATCAACAGACAATCCATTTCTTTTAGCAATATCAGCAACAGAACTACGCAACATTTCATCACTTACACGGATCCCCGATCGCTCAGCCAGTTGACGCTGCAATTTCGCCACCACCAATCTTTCCAACACCTGCTTTCTAAGAATAAAAGCTGGCGGTATCATCACTTTATTAGCTTCTAATTTTTGTACAATACTCTGTGTTTCAAACGTTAATTCTCTATCTAAAATAACATCATCTTCAACAACGGCAACAATGCGATCCAACAGCTCAGCATTGACAGCAAAGCTGGAGAATAATGTCGTTAAAATTAAAACCCTGATCATCTGTTTTTTACTCTTCATTTACTCTTCTCTTTGGTATCCCTTCAGGTTCGTCTCAAGAAAATCATCCACTTTATCACCAAAACTGGTTAAGCCCTTTAATTCAAGCTGCAAGAATAAACCTTCATCCATTTCATCCTCGTCTGTTCCTGTTGTGGTATTTGCATATCGCCTCCAAATAATACGAAAACGCCAGCAACAACTTTCTTTTTCTAGGCCAATAAAACTTTCTTTGGTGGAATTAAATTTTAATGAATACTGCCATCGCCCCACACCATTCCAGCCATCATAAATAGGCCATCTAAAGGAGCTATCTGTTTGAATAATACTGGCTATAGCATCGGGGTTATCTCTTCTATATCGGTAACCCAAGTTTATTAAACGATTCCCCTTATCCCTGTATTTAATTTCAGCCTGAGCTCTGCTTATATCATCGGCATAAGGGTTCCACTGCACTCCCGATGAAAATGATATCTCATTTGTTAATTGCCCACTTAATTCAGCGACAATATTAGATCGACTATTTGTCTCCGGAGCACCCGACAATGTCACTGTTCTGTCCTGGAGGTAAAAGATTTCACCCACACTTAAATTTAACCGCTCTTGCCCTGTATCCGAATCAATCAATCGAGTGGTCATGGCAACCGTGACCTGATTTGCATCCTGCACCCTGTCAACACTACTGAAACGGTTTTCTCTAAATAAACTACTGTATCCAAAGTCATATAAGGATGAATCAAACACAGGAATATCTGCTTGCTCTTGTTCTGGTATATATAAATAGAATAAGCGAGGCTCTATAGTGTGCATAAACCCTGAGTCGGCAAATTTAAAATTTTTCTCGAAAAATAAACCACTATCCACTGAAACAATAGGCAATGTCCTGCTAATACTATCAGCTTTACCATCAATCCGATTGTTCAACTCATACTGAGTATGTTGCAAAGAAAATTTTGGTTTAATAAATGAGCCCGCCGTTTCTAAAGGAAAAGCAATAGAAGGTTTAGTATTAAAGCGATGACCACTCACCCGCCCATCTCGATAAAAATGAATATATTCATTATCCATGGCTAAATCGACAGGCCATTGTTCAAAAGAATGATCTAGATTTAAAGTGACTTGAGGTAGTTGTTGATATGGCCTTGCGCTATCAGCAATATCCTTATCTATTGTTTGATAAGCTTCTGCACGGGCGGTAAATGCGATACCTTCATCATTGTAATTTAAATTTGCCTGGCTTCTTATATGCCTGTCATTAGAGAGTCCCAGTGCATTACTTAGTTCATCGAAATACTCATCATCGGAGACATAATTTAAATCAACATTACTCGTTAATTGACTAGTAAACCGGGTCTGATTTTTAAATTTGCCAGAAAAACGCTGTTCTTGTCGTAAGATATCATAAGGCAAATATTCCAGACCTAACGATCCTGAAGTCATCTTGGTTAAATACCTAAATTGCCCGCCTAACATCCCGCCTCTTTTTGACATATATCTAGGCCAGACAGTTAAATCATAATTAGGGGCGATATTCCAGTAATATGGGATAACTGTATCAAAACCATTACGCTCATTACTACCAAATGTGGGCGGTAAAAAACCTGATAAGCGACGGTCATCCAGAGGAAATGATATATAAGGTGTATATAAGACAGGTAATCCTTTAAATTCCAGCCAGGCATGTTTCGCTGCCGCCTTACCCGTTTTTTTATTCATTTTCAGTCTTTCTGCATGAACAATCCAGTCTTGATTACCTGGTGGACAACTGGTAAAAGCAGCTTCTGTATAACGGGAAAGGACTTTACTATCTCTATAAACCACATCTGCACTCCCCCGAATAGGTCCCGAAGGTGAAATAAACAGCGCCTCTCTAAGCCTTGCTGCATCAGTCCCTAAATTTAACAAAGCAGTCTCACTATAGAGCGACATTTGATCTTCGTTATAAAACACATGCCCCTGAGCATCCATGGTTTCAGAAACCGTGTCGTAACTGGCCATATCTGATAGCACATTTTGATCTGCACGAATAATTTCAACATTACCAAAAAAACTAGTGACTTCCTTATCAAATACTTCAGAATAATCAGCAGTCACATCCATCGGAGCCGTATTTCTTAAATCAGTGTCTGAAAAATAATTATTTTGCGGTGCGGATGGACCCGTACAATTTTCCCAGGGATCAAATTTCAACTGGGAATGCAAGGTTTCAAAAACCTGTTCCTGCTTATAATCGAATGCTGCAGTTAATAATCCAGAAGAATACTCAGGATTACCTACAACTCGTGCCATACCTTTTGGATCAGCACCAATTAAACTACAATTCCAGGTTTCATCCTCTTCGTTTGATTTACAAGTCCAGCCAGGACGCTTTGCTACAGTACCAGGTGGTTTGATATAAGCAGGGCTAGGCACTTTGCTAACTAAGGGGGCTGGCAACGAAATAAACTGCGGCTCTTGCCTCTCAGATTTTACTTGCTGCGTCTCTACAATTTGGTCGGTTGTTTGTTGAGTTTCAGGCTGTACCAGACAAGACCATTCGCCATCTTTTCCCTTTTCACAATCCCATCCCCCACTAGCTGCAATATTTAATTCTGCATATGTAAAAAGGAAAAGAACAAAAAAATATTTGCAATGCATAGATGCTTATCAGTAAAAGTTAGCTTAATAACTCAAAAATCGAATAAAATAGCGGCTTATTTTACCTTAGTTTATAAATTCGATAGAAATAAATTGTATAGCGCTTTAACCGCGAACCTTTCTTTTAAAACTCAAAAATCATGTCAACAGCCGACCCCCGTGCAAATGCAATCATTCATTGGTTAACAAATAACCTAAACTTTAACATCATTAAATTCGAGATTGCTTCCAGTGATGCCAGCTTTAGACGTTATTTCAGGGTCATTCATGACCAAGGCCAGCACATTGTGATGGATGCGCCACCTGAAAAAGAAAATACCGAGCCTTTTATTCACCTTGCTACCTTATTGAAATCGGAGGGCTTAAATGCACCTAAAATTTATCAACAAGAGCTCTCTCAAGGTTTTTTGTTATTAGAAGATTTTGGAAACACCTGTTTTCTAGATCAACTAAATAGTCAAAATGTTACAGAACTATATCAATCTGCATTTGAAAGTTTATTTCAGCTACAATCGAATCCTACCTTATCGAGCAGTCAATTACCTTGTTATGATGAAGCCCTACTAAGCAGAGAGCTGGCGATCTTTTATGACTGGTTTTTAGATCAATACCTTGAAATTACAGTTCCTGCATCTATCAAAGCATCACTTAACCAGCTTTTAATCGCATCTGCCATGGAACAACCTCAAGTCTTCGTACACCGAGACTTTCATTCCAGAAACCTAATGTATTTATCAGAAAACTCACCAGGCATTATCGATTTTCAAGATGCCGTTATTGGCCCAATTACATATGATCTGGTTTCTTTACTCCGTGATTGCTATATTGCCTGGCCTGAAGAAAAGACCTTAAGCTGGATGACACTTTATTTTCAACGACTGAATAAGTCAGAGTTAATCACTACTGACCTTGAAACATTTACCCGCTGGTTTGATTTAATGGGCTTACAACGTCACTTAAAAGCAATCGGAATTTTTTCTCGATTAAATTTACGTGACAATAAGTCGAATTATTTAGCTGATATTCCCAGAACCTTAACTTACGTCAGTCATATTTGTAATAAATACCCAGACCTTGCAGAATTTAATCAATATCTTGTAGAAACAATTTTACCAGCCTATAACAACAAAAAATGAAAGCAATGATTTTAGCCGCTGGACGCGGCGAAAGAATGCGTCCTTTAACGGACACAACCCCCAAACCACTGCTTTTAGCGGCAGGAAAACCCATTATTCAATACACCATTGAACAACTAGTGTCCGCAGGCTTCACTGAAATAGTGATTAATGTTGCGCATTTAGGCCAACAAATCAAACAGGCATTGGGCTCAGGGAAACAATTTGGCGCATCCATTGTTTTTTCTGATGAAGGCGAGACAGCATTAGAAACAGCTGGCGGCATCATTAATGCCCTACCGTTATTAGGTGACGAGGCTTTTTTAGTGGTTAATGGCGACATCGCTAACGACTATGATTTTCGCCTGTTACATAACAAAGCGATAGAACTAGCGCATCTAGTTTTAATTCCCAACCCGGCTCACCACCCTGAAGGCGACTTTCATTTATCCTCAAATGGCATTATCTCAGACACAGCAGAGCCACGCTTAACTTATAGCGGGATCGCGCTTTTTCATCCCAAACTTTTTCAAAATACAAAACCAGGAAAATTAAAACTAGCCCCCTTATTACGAGCAGTTATGCCGCAAAATAAAGTGTCGGGAGAAGAGTTTAATGGCTTTTGGATGGATATTGGTACACCCGAACGCTTGAAAGAGATGGAAAGCTATATAAAAGCGCTCTAACTCACCTTCAATCCTTACTACTTTTAAAATAATTAAACACCCTGTATGAATTTTCTGCAATTATAATAGCTTCAGCGATTTGATTTACTGGTGTCAGTAGTAGAAATACTACTGCCAAGCCAACTACAGTGTTCTACAAAGCGAATTGCTGAAGGCATTTTCCTTACGATATGCCGGGGTTGTCATGTTATAGGTTGAATAGTTATCTTTTTTAGATTTTAATTTATATGGACTTCAAGATTTGCTGTAAATACCGAGTAACCGCGTAGGAAAAATTTACTGTAAAGTTACATATACAAAAAGGGGATCAAATGAATGACCATCTAACATGGATATTTGATGTTGCAGTCATAGAATGGTTAATTATCCTTACCATACTTGTTTCTTTGGCAATTGTGGGCACTATAGTTACCCGTCAGTCATTCAAATCATTCACAAAACTTAATGAGCAGGCAGTTATGTCGGCTTCAGCAATTGAAAGCTGGCATACTAAATCCACGGAAGTCGTCTTCAAATCTCTCGAAACATCGCGTAGCGGACTTTCAAATGAAGAAGCAAGTAACCGGCTTAAACAATATGGCCCGAACCAACTCCCAAAAATAAAGGCACGCGGCCCACTGATACGATTTTTCTACCAATTCCACAATGTTTTGATCTATGTATTAATGTCTGCAAGCGCTGTCACCGCGTTGCTCGGGCACTGGATAGATGCCAGCGTGATTCTTGGCGTGGTCATAATAAATGCAGTTACCGGATTCGTTCAGGAAGGCAAGGCTGAAAATGCTTTAAAATCTATACAGCAAATGCTTTCTTCAAATGCAATGGTTATCCGTGATGATCTACAATTGACGATTCAAGCTAAAAAACTGGTGCCAGGTGATGTTGTGTTATTGCAATCAGGCGATAAGGTCCCGGCAGACCTGCGACTATTCCGTACCAAAGGTTTGCAAATTCAGGAATCCATTTTAACTGGTGAATCAGTTGCTGTTGAAAAGATAATAGAACCGGTCCCGCTGGAGACTGTGCTTGGAGACCGACTCTGCATCGCTTATTCTGGTACGCTAGTTACTCATGGACAAGGTGCTGGTGTTGTCGTTAGTACGGGTGCTCACACAGAGCTCGGTCGCATTAGCATACTGGTGTCAGAAGTCAAAACAGTGACAACGCCGCTGCTACGCCAAATGGCCCAGTTTTCCCGTTGGCTTACTCTGGCTATACTTAGTATTGCCATTATTACCTTCTGCTTCGGCACCTTGGTTCGAGATTATGTGATAACTGAAATGTTTCTCGCAGCCGTTAGCCTGGCGGTAGCAGCTATTCCTGAAGGGCTGCCCGCGATCATGACGATTACACTGGCTATCGGTGTACAAGGAATGGCTAAACGTAACGCCATTATTCGTCGATTGCCTGCCGTTGAGACCTTAGGGGCTGTATCGGTGATTTGTACCGATAAAACCGGAACTTTAACTCGTAATGAAATGACTGTACGAATGATAGTTTCCAGCAGCAGCCTATTTGAACTGAGTGGTACTGGCTATGACCCTCATGGTTCGATATTACAGATGAACAAAGCGGAGTGTGCGAATGAAAACGCCATCCTACTTGAGTTACTTCGCGCTGCAGTCCTCTGTAATGATGCATCACTGGAACAAAAGAATAATGAATGGTTAGTTCATGGTGACCCTATGGAAGGGGCCTTGCTGGTAGCGGGGCTAAAGGCGAGCCTGGATATAGAAACAGAAGCAAAACAATATCCTCGCACTGATCTAATCCCTTTTGAATCCGAACATCGCTTTATGGCAACTCTTCATCACAGCCACACGGGGGATGCATTTATCTTTCTTAAGGGAGCCCCTGAGCGAGTGTTGGAAATATGTAGGCATCAACGATCTATCGATGGTAATCAAGTATTAGATAGGCATTATTGGTTAACGCGTATAGAGGAAATTGCAGAGCAAGGCCTGAGAATATTGGCAATAGCGATCAAACCAGTCGACTATAACCAAGTCGAGCTAAAATTTAGTGATGTAGAAAATGATCTGATTATGTTGGGTATATTTGGATTGATAGACCCTCCTAGAGAAGAAGCCATCGAGGCCATTCATGTTTGTGAAAAGGCAGGTATACGGGTAAAAATGATTACTGGCGACCATGCCGTTACTGCTCTCGCTATAGCCAGGCAACTCAATCTCACAAATGTAGATAATGTCCTCACCGGTCAGGAACTGGAGTTAATGAATGAAGATGAATTGCGTCAACAAGTACTAAATATTGATGTGTATGCACGTGTAAACCCTGAACATAAACTGCTATTAGTCAAGTTATTGCAAGAGCAAGGTCTAATCGTCGCAATGACCGGTGATGGTGTAAACGATGCACCCGCTTTAAAACGGGCTGATGTTGGTACCGCCATGGGGCAAAATGGAACAGAAGCTGCCAAGGAAGCAGCAGAAATGGTGCTTGCTGATGATAACTTCTCCTCGATCATGCAGGCAGTAAAAGAAGGGCGAACGGTATACGACAACCTTATAAAAGCCATCCTCTTTATCCTGCCGACTAATGGGGGTGAAGCATTAATTATCCTTGCTGCCATCCTGTTTGGCTTCCATCAATTACCGTTAACACCAGTACAAATACTCTGGGTAAATATGGTAACAGCGGTGACATTAGCACTATCATTAGCCTTTGAACCACCTGAACAACATGTCATGCAGCGCCCTCCTCGTGACGCCTATGAATCGATACTTAGCCCTTATCTGATCTGGAGAATAGTTTTTGTCTCAATTATTTTAATGACGGGTACATTCGGGCTTTTTTTATGGGAAATGGATCAAGGAGCCAGTATTGAACATTCACGAACGGTAGCGGTAAATACTCTGATTATGTTCGAGATTTTTTATTTGTTTAATTCACGTTATATTACCGCATCGGTATTTAACTGGTCTGGACTAACAGGAAACCGTTACCTGTTGATTGCTATTGCAATACTCTTCATATTTCAGCTAGGTTTTACCTATCTTCCTTTTATGCAGTCATTATTTGGTAGTACGTCAATAGAATTCTATATATGGTTACGAATTATATTAGTCGCCTCATCAGTACTATTTCTTGTTGAATTGGAAAAGTTTTTAGTGCGCCACATCGGTATAAATAGATAACGAAACTGACAACAGCCTTCCTAAGGAGTCAAACTAATGCCTATGTTTACGCCATCAACAGCTCTCCACGTACGGGATCACCCATTAGCCTGCTGGTGTCAATAGGCAAAAGCAATTCCTTTAGCAAGTTCTACAAGCTGATTTTATAGTTACCACGCTATCTATATCAGATTGTATGCTTTATCTCTTGCACCTGTTTTTCACGTTTTGTCATTATAGAACTTAAGTGAACTTAAGGGTCAGGTCTTTGATTTATGATTATCTTTTAACCTATGCTTTGATGGCGGAATGCGCTATCGCTTTTCCACCCTACCTTACTAATTCTATATCAATTGTTTAAAACAAAACCTGCTAAGGGCTGGATTTTTAAGTTAATGAAACAAAATAAAGCTGTTTGCCAAACCAGAGCTTACTCATGGAAAAAACATCACACAGGGTCTTTCCTTGCAACAAAACACTGGGCAAAACACTGGGGGTCAAGTCTTGACTCTTG
>Ga0209184_1001935_pt1 | contig 11773 bp, 10 predicted proteins | sample EN8Hudsemesocosm_2_FD_184627 | JGI IMG/M metagenome (GOLD analysis project Ga0209184, IMG submission 184627) | Methane-oxidizing microbial communities from mesocosms in the Hudson Canyon - EN8C Hudson Canyon (SPAdes) (version 2) | ecosystem: Environmental > Aquatic > Marine > Cold seeps | place... | reverse complement strand
TTAAGTCTCCATTTTTTTAGTCTAAACAAGCAACCATTACTTTTCACCTTTAATATAACGCTCCTTTTCATGCGATAAATCATATTCCTCTTTCACTTCTTTAAAGGCCTTATCAAAACCTTCAGCCAGTATTTGACCTGTTTTACTTTTTGAAAACATCGGTTTTAGTGGGTATGGCCCCATAGGAGACCTGATATATTTGAAGTTATTGATAAAATTAAGCTTATGAGCATCGAATCGAGCGGCACTTATTGTAGGCCAATAGACGGCGTCAATCCTTTTCAAAGATAATTGAACAAGTAAGCGTTCCAGTGCATTTCCTCCCGCCAATAGCTCAAACTCAATATTATTCTGTTTAAACCATGGCGTCACAACACCATATATAAAATAGCCAATCACTAAGTCTTTCAAATCATCCTTATTTGATAGACTATTCAGGACTGAATCCTTACGAACAACAATAGTAGGCTGAACCATATCTAAAATAGATTCAGGAAAAATAAACCTCTCCAGACGGGAAGGTGTAGGAATAAACGCGGATGAGCCATCAATACGCTTTGCTTCTAACTCTTTCATAACACGCGCTAGAGGCATTTTTATCCAACGAATTGAGTTCCCTGCTTTTTTAGCAACTCTTTCCCATAGATCAACGACAACCCCTTTAGGCTGAGCATCATCCGCCGTACCAATAATATGAGGAGAGGTAAGAAAGTAACCCACCTTTAACTCTCTGGCCTCCACTGCAGACATATCTAATAACAGTAACCACAGTAGGATGTGAAGTTTCATACCTTAATCGTCCATTGACTGAATTTTAATCATAGGCTGAAACATCTTGATTATCAAAAATCATAATGGATTTTTTCGTATTAGTTTATAACATGTTATTTGCCAGTAGACGCTAAGCTCGATCGTCTTTAGGTGAGTCCATTACCACATAAGTTGTAATGGAGTTTACTTGTGGTAAGACACCCAAAACATCAGTATGAAATACTTTATACGCAGCCAAGTCTATCGTTTCCACTCGTAAAATATACTCAAACGACCCCGTAACATTATGGCATTCCCTAACTTCAGATGAGAGTGTTATCGCATCTTGAAAGGCTTCTTGTGATTTTTTGCTATGGTCCGAAAGCCCCACTGCAAGGTAGGCGGTAAACCCTACCCCTAATGCCGCTTGGTTAAGCACCGCACGATAGCTTTTGATAATCCCTGAACTCTCTAGGTCTTGCACTCTGCGAAGACACGCAGAAGGTGATAAACCAACTCGATCCGCTAGCTCAATATTACTAACCCGACCATCCTTGACAAGTTCACGCAATATCTTTTCATTTAACCTATCTATATTAGTCATTAATTGCAATCACCTCTAAATATAGCGCAAATAATCAATTTAATTTCGTAAATAATTAATTATAGTTGCAAACATACTTAAAGGGCATTTATTACATGACTTACGATCTAATTACAGCGCTTGCTACTTTCGCTTTTGTGTCATCCATTACGCCAGGTCCCAATAATTTGATGCTTATGTCTTCAGGCGCAAACTTTGGCTTTCGGCGCACTATTCCACACATGATAGGAGTGGGATTTGGTTTTGTTTTCATGCTTGTCTTAGTCGGTATTGGCTTAATGCAGGCGTTTGATGCCTACCCGGCGAGTAAAGAAATATTGAAAATCATCAGTATTATTTACCTTATATATCTGGCATTTAGAATTTGTACAGCTGCAGCGCCTCAGCTAGAAACTGAAAATGACTCTTCACCGCTGACATTTATACAAGCCGCTTTGTTCCAGTGGGTAAACCCTAAAGCTTGGACGATGGCTCTTACTGCAATAAGTGTCTATTCACCTTTTCGTAACATGGAAACGATTGCAATCATTGCCTTAATATTTGGTTTTGTAAATCTACCTTCGGTTAGTCTATGGACAGTACTTGGGCAACAACTACGACGCTTGCTAACGAATCATCGGCGACTACGTGTTTTCAACTTTACCATGGCGACAATGTTACTGAGTTCACTTTATCCTGTTATTACAACAGGATAAAGTGAACTAAAAAAAATGCATTTATACTACGCTCAAAACCATCATCAGGAGAAAAACGGCATTTATTTTTATCCTCGTCCAGTGATATATTTTAAGTTGATCAAGTGTTTGGTCTTTATGGTTCAAGGCAATATGGGAATAACTTAAGGCGCTATCGAAACAACGACAGTCGTAATTCGAACGCCCATTTGTAATAGCCTTTTAAAAGCTAATAAGTCCCTAGGAATATACTCATACTACAAACTCGCTATTGGCAATAATTATTTTACATCAATGATAAGATGCTTAACCAAGCGCTGGATTAACCCAAACTATTTGACCTCAACGATATTTCTCCAATATTTTTTGATAGGTGCCATTCTCTTTAATTGCATTTAAGCCATGCGCAAAACGCGCAGCTTGATCTTTATTCTCTAAAGGAAAATTTGCATACCGCCAAACTTCTTTAAGGGGCTTAGGCAGAATTCTTAATTGATCACTAACGCCCAATTCTTTAGCTTCATACAGCAACACGTTTTCATCACCAATAATGAGATCGACCCTACCTTTTAAGAACTTCTTAATAAGTTGTTTGTTATCTTTAGCTCCAGAATCTTTCGATATAAAATCTGCACTATCAAAGTCAGTGGTATAAGCATAACCACGCACCCCCCCCACTATCTTACCTTTTAAGTCTGACAATTGTTCGAATGTAATATCCGAATCTTTTTTCACCATAAACACAGTGCGCCCGTCCTGAATAGGGCCTATCATCATATAGCGTTCAAACCGAATTGGTTTACCAACCCAAGGGTAGCTAAAATCGACTTGCCCTTCTTCTGTTAACTTTACAATTCTAGCCCAGGGGTAGGCACTTAAATTGAAAGGCACTCTTAAAAAGTCCATGGTCGCCTTTACAATATCAACATGAATGCCGGTCATGTTTCCATTATCATCCTTGAATGTATAAGGTGGGAAGTGTTGATCAACTGCGACCCCCCATGTTTCGGCAAAACTAGTAGGGATAAACGTAGTTATAAAGAGGAAAAGATAACCTGCAATTATTTTTTTCATTAAGACACCTTTTTATTGGAGAGATCTAACTTGCTTATTGAGAGAGTTCTAACTTCCATATAAATGCTACTAAGCAAAGTATAGTAAATAAATTTAAATACCCAAAAAAATAACTCGTCTCAATTTGAATTTACTAAGGCACAAGAATAACCTTCCCTATATTTCGCCGCTGCTCAATATACTGATGCGCCTCCGCTGCTTCAGAAAATGAAAAGGTGGTATCTATATGTGGGTTAATCCAGCCTTCAGCATGTCCTTTTAATAACTCCTGCATCCAAATGTTAATCTTTTTGTGTTCATGCCAGAGATGCCCCATATTCACACCAAACACGCCTTTATTCTGGTCCATCAAACCGAATGGGTGATAAAACGGTGTTTGCGCAACCATTTTTAATAATTTTAGTTTACCTTTAATACCTGATTCAGCTACGGAAGAAATCCCAAACATCCCCAAGCGTCCAGTATTACTTAGAGCACGGTAACTCTCCCGTAAATTCTTACCACCAATCGGGTCAGTAATTAAATCTACCCCCCGGTCATTAGTGAGTGCTAGCAGCTCTTTTTTCCAATCTTTGGTTCGATAATCAATCGCATGATTCAAGCCTTTTTCTTTCAGGAACTCATGCTTAACGGCACTCGCCGTTCCGAAAATAGTTGCACCAATTTTATTTGCTATCTCTAGTGCAGCCAAGCCTACTCCGCCCCCAGCATTGTGGATCAAAACTGTTTCATATGAATGCAAACTCCCCATTGCCACGAGCAACTGATACGCCGTTAAATAATTAACAGGAATTGCAGCAGCAGCTTCAAATGACAGAGACTCAGGTTTTTCAAATATTTGATGCAATGGCACTACCACCTGCTCTGCCTGACCACCAAACTGAGTTAATGCAAACACTTCTTTGCCTAGCCATGTTTGGTCAATATTTGAACCTATTTCATCAATAACACCAGCCACTTCGTAACCAACCGTACAAGGCATTTTAGGGGCGTCAGGGTAAAGGCCTTGCCTTGCCATAATATCAGCAAAATTCAAGCCTGCAGCTTTAACGGCAATACGTACTTCGTTTTCACTCGTTGCAAGATCTGCACACTCCTGAACCTGTAATACCTTCGGTTCACCCGCTTTGGTAATCACAATTTTTTTCATAGAAATTTCACTCTTATTTTTATCAGTTTGTACTTCAATTTGACGTTAATTGTTTTTTAATAATTTAGATACAAAAATGTGGCGGTGCCTTAAATCGATACCCCGCAGACTCAAGTAACTTTCCAAAGCGTATCAATTGCTTTTCAGAGTAATGAGGGCCTGCAAAAGATAAACCTATAGGTAAGCCTTCGTCGTTCAATCCTGATGGAACGGTTAGAACAGGTAATCGCGTAACGTTGTAAGGCATAACGAAACTAAAACAATAGTCGGTATAGTGAAGTGTATCGCCATCGATTGGAATTGGTTTATGTTTTTGGTTATGTTCGAATGCCGGCCCTGCTGATGTTGGGCTTAGCAAGAAATCGTAATCTTCAAATAGTTTTGTGAACTCTGCCGTTAGCTCTTGCTGCTCCAATTGTGCTGATGAGAATTGCTTAAAGTTCAAGCTTAACCCTTGATACAACTCCTGCCTAGCTTCTATCTTGGAACCTTTCAAATCTCGCTGAAATTTCAATTTGAGTAACTGCCGCATTGGCCAGCTAAAATCTTGACCAATGACAAATCCGAATATTTTGGCCCAAAGCTTTAATAACCTACCCAAAAGTTGGCGATCTATTTTAACCTTCTCTATTTTAGCGCCAGCATTTTCTAAAGTTGCAATCATTCCCTCTAAGGCTTTTTTTGTATCGGCGCTACATTGAATGCCAAGAATTTCATCAAACCATCCGATTCGAAAATCACTTAGTTTTTTGTGTTCTGGAAATTCTCTATCTATTGGCAAGTAGCGCAAATAATCCCATCTTGGCCTGTAACAGATATCGTAAGCGAGTTCGATATCTACCATAGTTCTAGCTAAAGGACCGGTACTATTCATGTCCAAATAGCCTACATTTCTATCTGGTAACGGTGGGACATGACCATCATTAGGATGACCGTTTTGCGTAGGTTTCAAACCAAATAAACCACAATAATGAGCGGGATTGCGTATCGATCCCGCGATATCACTCCCAATTTCAAAAGTGGTCATGCCTGTTGCAACCGCTGCGGCTCCACCTCCAGTACTACCTCCGGTTGATCTGGTAAGATCATACGGATTGTTAGCCGTCGGAAATAACGGGCCAAAAGTTTGCGAATCAGCAAGCAGCGTAGGAACATTGGTTTTGCCTAATAAAATGGCCCCTGCGTTTTTTAGTCTAGAGACTAAAATTGAGTCTTCAGTTGGCCGGTAGTTTTTTAAAGGAGGGTAATTTACTGTCGTTTTGAAGCCTTGAACGTTAAAGCATTCCTTAACCGTAACAGGCACACCATGAAGTGGGCCAAGAGACTGACCATTCAAAGAGAGTTGATCTAATTCCTTCGCCCTAAAGAGGCTATAATCCTGGTCTTGAGCAACGATGGCATTTATCGCTGGATTAAACTGACTTATTCTTGCTAGGTAGGATTTAGTGAGTTCTTCTGCGTTCACATCGCCAGACTGGATGTTAATGGCATGTTGTGCCGCACTGGTATAGATCACGTTATTAGCCTCTTTGTTATTGTAAGTTATTTCTCATAAGTGGCAGAGAACTATCCTAAAACCATTTATTAATACATACTTTGCCTTATGAGCCAGGTTATTGACCAAAATAGCCAACTTATAATTCACTCATGCATCTGGATATAAAATGAGAACAACTTCTTCCTGGTGGTTGCTGAACATGGCCGAATATCTTCGCCGCATGAAACTGCCCGTTAAAACCCTGTTTGATAAAGCAGGAATTTCTTTTCAGTCGCTTATGTATTTCAATACCCGATACCCACAAGATGGTGTGACTAAACTCTGGGAGCTAGTAGAACAGCATACTAAAAATGAAGAAATTGGTTTTTTGATTGGCCGACAGATTAATGTCGCTGGTTTTCCTGTTCTTGGATTTTCACTAATTTCCGCTGTTGACTTGAGAGATGGGGTGGAACGATTCTTTCGCTATCAGCGCGTCATTGGTGAAAGCGCCAATATTAATCTAACATTCAAAGGAGAAGAAGCTTACCTTTCATTCAACTTTTTTGGTGATGATATTCCAATTAGTAAACATACAAATGACATGGCACTATCGGCGACTGTTTCTATGATTCGACTACTCGCTGGCGATGACTGGCAACCTAAAGAAGTTCATTTTGTTCGTGCAAAGCCAAAAAAAGAAGATGATTTTGTTAAATTCTTTAGGTGCCCTATTTCATATCAGAAAAACTTAAATGTTATTGTTATGAAAGCGACAGACTTTACACCCAGCCAACATGAAGAAAATAACTTTGATACGGTTATGCTTGCTGCAGAGTCAAAAGATAGTAAACAGCCAATATCTGATTTAGTCGCTATGTATCTACAACAACATATTCAGGACCATACACTAGACCGTAACAAGGTAGCTGGCGCACTTAATATGAGCCCAAGATCATTACAACGAAAGTTAGCAACAGAAGACACGTCTTATCAGACGTTAATCGACCAAGTGAGGGAAAACAAATCAAAGGAATATCTATCGGTTCCAAATTTATCCTTAACAGAAGTTGCTTTCTTATGTGGTTTTTCAGACCCTACGGCCTTTAATCGTGCATTTAAACGTTGGTTAGGCTTTTCTCCAGGCGAATACAGGCGGCTATTAGCAAACTAAAAATTTGAGCTAATGTGATAGAAAGCATTGGTTTAAGTCTTGCATTATGCACGAACTTAACAACTCTAGGATGCTAATCCATTAAACATTCAAGCAAGGTCTTATACTCTCCTTCCAAAGCCACACTTTTACCCGTGTGGTTATCAAATAGCACATAAGTGCCATCAGTATCCGCAATAACATCACCGGTTTGCGCAAGTAAAATAACCTGATGAATAATTAAGCTTTTATTCCCCACACGCGTCAATTTGGTTGTAATTTCTAATTCTTCATGAATTAAAGCCGGTCGACGGTAGTTAATGTTTATATTCACAACAACCATACCCAATTTTTCACCGGTAATAGCATTAATCACCCCTCTTTCTTCAAAAAACTGCCAGCGGGCCTCTTCTAGAAATTCCAAATAACGGGCATTATTAACGTGCCCATATACATCAAGATGGTAGCCACGAACACTTAGTTTGGTGGAGTGAGCCATAAAAAGTCCTTAGTAAAAAGCAGGAGGGAGGTTTCAAGTATACCTTGTCTGAAGTATATTATTGCGACTATGCAAGTACAGAAAAGTTTAATTAGATAGGAACATAAAACTTTGAGCTATATCATCCTAAAAAACATTCACTTAAGCTGCGTACTGCTAACTTTTTTATCTTTCTCAATGCGCAGCTATTGGATGTTTACCCAGTCAGAAAGACTGAATAGACGATGGGTTAAAATCGCCCCTCATATTATTGATACAGGTTTGCTTACCAGTGCGGTTGCACTGGCAGTGCTACTTCAAATATCACCCTTTGTTTATACTTGGCTGCTCGCCAAAATAATAGGGCTTTTAGGCTATATTTTGTTTGGTACTGTCGCCTTGAAAAGAGGCAAAACAAAAAAAATAAAAGTGATTGCATATATGATGGCAATGCTTTCATTTGCTTACATCATTTCAGTTGCCCTCACCAAGTCACCATATATTTTTATTTAATCTAAAAATCGTTTCACAATAACATCAATCTCGCCGCTGTCTTTCATTCTTTTGAGAATGGTCAAGTAACGTTTTTTAAAATCATTTTTAAAGGGATATCTTGTACCACTGCTTGCAAAACCAAGATACCCCTGCTCAGCACTGATCATGGCGCTTTTAAGGATGCTTTCACCATCATACCGCCCTTCTTTCATTAATTTCTTCAACTCCCACTGAATAGAGATAGCATCATTCATATAACAATCGACTTGCCCTGCAATAAGTTTAAGCAAACTATTAGGTGTGCCTTTAGTCTCTTCTACGGTAATTTTCCCTGCTTTAACAGCTTGCCAAAATATACTCCCTCCAACCGCAAAACCGGCATTATTCCCAACTTTCAAACCATAATAGTCTTCAGGCCAATTTGGTCGAGGTTTTGCCAATACATTTTTGTGGCAGTACACAACAAGTTCTTCATCTAGAATAGGCATATCAAATTCCATAAAAGGCCTTTCTGCTCTTTTATAGGGGGGGAATAAAGCGAAAATATAGCCTCTTTGAATCTGAGTTAAACCTCGTTTCCAATCCATCCCTTTAAGGCTCACCTCAAACTCAGGCATTTGAGCAAAAATTTTATCCAGAATAACAGTATAAATGCCGGTTAAGCGCCCGCTGTCCAGAAAGGAATATGGGGGGTAGCTGTCATCACCATAAATAGTGACTTGAGTTTGTGCACTGAGGTAACTGAAGCTTAAGCAGAGACAAAGAGCGAGTATTATTTTTTTCATCTTTTTTCCTCAACAAACTTAAAAAAGCTTTCTACATATATAGCTCAGCTCTAAATTAAGTCAAATTCAACCCAAGTTAGCAACTTGCTCTGTTGAATGCAGATTCAATATGCTCATACTCAAAACCCCTTCCTGAGAGAAAACGTATTTGTCGGGGTTTTTCGCTTATATCACCCAACCAGTCACCAAAACGTTTTTGGCGAGCCAGTGAAGCAGACTCAAACCAATCACCATCAAATGCTCTATAGGCTTGTTGAACCAAACAGTCATTCACGTCTACTTGTCGAAGCAGGTTTAATATTTTCCTAGGTCCCTGTCCCCGACCAAAATGGTAACGAAACATCATTTCGACATATCGTTCATCACTTAAGTAATTTTCACTAATTAAATCTACGAGTACTTCATCAATTGTGCCTTCGTCATAAGCTTTTAATAGCAGTTTTGTACGCAATTCTTCGACGCTATGCTCTCGTCTTGCCAACATAGTAAAAGCTTTTTTTTTGATTTGAATGTAAGCAGGTGACACCTTGATGATCTCTTATGGTAATAAAATGAGTATTTTTTTCAAATAAACTGGATAAGACGAATAAAAAGTTTACCGAAATAAGCCTTTCAGCGTTAAACTGTCATACTATTATAGCGTTTGTCTGTCAGTGCATGAAGACAATTTTGGAGTGAGTCTTGTATTAGCCAATCCGAATAAGAGACCAAATATAAAGCTCGCTCAGAATAATCTCACTCATATATACATTTAATTACAGTGAGACCTATTTAATAAAATAGAACCTAACGATCCATGCAAAACGATTTGTCTGATTTAAGGAATTCGTTTTGGTTTACATGGAAAACCTATTCATAAGAGATTAAAAACAGATACACAGGAAGCACCATGGCCACTTTTTTATCAAAACTATTCAAACCTAAATGGCAGAGTAAAAATACCGATACACGCTTGGAAGCAATCAAAACGCTTGATATCAACCAGGATTCAGACCAACAAATTTTACTCTCCTTAGCTGAAAACGACCCGGATTTACGCGTACGCACAAAAGTCATTTTAAAACTCAGCAATAGTTTACAGCTTATCCATTTACATAAAAAAGCCAAAACTGACACTTTACCTGTTATCGAACAACGTCTTTATGAACTTGCGAATGCTCAATCATTAACCCTGTTTGATTTAATTCTCGATATTAAACTACTCACAGAAATGATTATTAAGTCTGACAACCCTGACACATTCATTCGCGGCCTGGCACGCATTGAAGACCCAGAAGCACTTTATGAAATAGCCTCATCAAGCAAGACCAGTAAAATCCGCCAAGCAGCTGCAGAATTGATTGAATCAGAAGATCAGTTAACACGCCTTAGTGCTTCTGCCAAATCTAAAGATAAGTCTGTTTATAACATTGTTAAGACTAAAATCTCAAAAAACAAAGCCCGCCAACAAGCACAAGATGAGCAGAAACAAACCATTGATAAACTACTCCAGTCTATCGAAGAACACGCACGCACTGAAACGACTAAGTTGTATGAAGCAAAACTTAATAGCTTAACTGTTCGCTGGGAAGCACTAAAATTAGGTACTGACGCTACACAACAACAACGTTTTGATATTGCTAATGCTATTTGTACCGAAAAACAGCAACAATTAGTCAAAAAGAAAATACAAAAAGAAGAAAACGAAAAGTTGATTCAAACTGGAGGAGACGAACAGGAAGCAACCCTATTCACACTGTCTGACACCTTAAAACGCTTTCGGTCTGAACCTGCTTCAACGCACGATATTTCTGCACTTGATGCACTAATCAAAACGCAAGAAACCCGTTGGTTAGAGGCTACACGCCAAATTAAGGTAGATAAAAACCAAAACAAGCACTATCAACTACTCATGACTGAGTTGCGCCACTACTTCACCGCTTTAAAACACTTTAACGAAAGCACACCTGCAATCGAAAGCATCATTAGCGAGATAGAAACGAGCAAAATTGAAACGACCTCAAAAGACCAAAAACGTTTCGAGCAAAATACCCACAATTTGAAACGCAAACTCAGTTATATTGACTGGCCAGACTCTTACGCCATTCCCACATTATTACTAAAAAGCCAAGAAGCACTAGGGCACTCAGCGGAGCTTAAACAACAATTTGCAGAAGATGCCAAAGCAATCCAAGCCAAAGTTACCAAACTGATTGAAAAGATGGATAAGTCTTTAGAAGACCGCCAAATCAAGCAGTCTCACAAAATCCATAAAGACATTCAACGTTTACTTAGCCAAATGGGTGCCAAGCAGGGTGAAACTTTTCATAACCAGTTAATATTACGTGTAAAACAACTAAATGAACTACGTGACTGGCAAGTCTATGCCTCAAACCCAAGACAACTCGAACTTTGTGATGCCATGGAACGTTTAGCTGAACAAAATATGGAACCGCGTGAAAAGGCTGATCAAATCAAAGCCATGCAAAAAGAGTGGAAAAGCTTAGGAGGTGCCGCTGACCAGTCTTTATGGCTTAGATTTAAAGCAGCATCTGACAAAGCTTATGAACCTTGCCAAGCCTTCTTTGATGAGCAGAACAACCTTAAACACAACAACATTGAAAAGCGAGCTAAACTCATCGAACAACTCACCGAGTTTATCACTAATAATGATTGGAACAATGCAGACTGGAAAGCCGTTGAAACCATCAACAGACAGGCTCGCCTTGAGTGGAAACATGCTTTCCCTATTGATTTCAAGACTAATAAAGCACTTCAGAACCAGTTTAATGACTTACTCGGCAAACTTGATAACTATCTTGATACAGAACGCAACAAGAACCTTGCACTCAAGAATGACATCGTTGAAAAGGCGAAAGCACTAATAACACTTGAAGATCTTGAGCAAGCAATCAAACAAGCGAAAGCATTACAACAAGACTGGCAAATCATCGGAATCACTTCACACAAACATGAACGCGATTTATGGCAAGCTTATCGCGATGCTTGTGACCAGATTTTTGCACGAAGAGACCAAGCAAGGAATGAACACAAAGAAGAGGTTGAAACTTCGATAGCGCAGTCTGAAAAATTCTGCGCTGATATTGACAGCTTTGCTCAGTCTGCTAACACACTTATTTTGGAAGAGCTTAAA
>Ga0209184_1001933_pt1 | contig 11776 bp, 8 predicted proteins | sample EN8Hudsemesocosm_2_FD_184627 | JGI IMG/M metagenome (GOLD analysis project Ga0209184, IMG submission 184627) | Methane-oxidizing microbial communities from mesocosms in the Hudson Canyon - EN8C Hudson Canyon (SPAdes) (version 2) | ecosystem: Environmental > Aquatic > Marine > Cold seeps | place... | reverse complement strand
CTTTCCTTACTGGCCAAAAAATGACTCGCTAAGTCATTCCGGGTACTACTATAAGTGGATTGAGCGTGCCTATCTATCGGGCATGCGATTAATGGTGACGGATCTAGTTGAAAACCAGGTTTTGTGTACAGCGCAAACAATCATAAACCCTATTAGCTGGCTTAATGCGAATAGTTGCGACACGATGAATAGTATTCGTTTACAAGCACAAAGAATTTATGAGCTTGAAGCGTATGTCGATGTACAACAAGGAGGGCCAGGCAAAGGTTTTTTCCAAGTAGTTACGTCGCCTGAACAAGCACGTGAAGTGATCGCAAATGGTCAGTTGGCTGTGGTTTTAGGGGTTGAAGCCTCGGAAACATTTAATTGCGGTGAGAAGGATTCTTGCGATATCAATACCATAGAAAGCGCGCTGAATGAACTGCATGACCTAGGCGTGCGCTCGATTTTCCCTACTCACAAATCAGACAACAAGCTTGGTGGCTCATATGCTGAACATGGCTTTATCAATGTAGGTCAATGGCTAGCAACAGGGCATTTCTTTAATACCAAAGAGTGTGATGCAGAAACTAAAGGCAATTATTTCACCTCAGGTTTCCCTCTTATAGGGGGTAATCCGCTGGTGGATACACTACTTGGTATGATCAATTTAAACCCGATTTATGATGAGGGTATTCAGCATTGTAACCAAAAAGGTTTGACCGATTTGGGCGTGTATATGGTTAACCGTATGATCGATAAAAAGATGATGATCGAATTGGATCATACAGGTGCAGATACCACTACGAGCATCATGGATATTGTTGAAGCGAGAGATTACAGCGGTGTAATCACCTCTCATGGATGGATGCACGAAGCCAAAGATGGCGGCCTTCACTATAACACTAAGCGTCTAATCCAAACCGGTGGTTTTGCAACGCCAATGAACTCTACAACTGATGCGATAGCGGAGAAAATCTCGATAATTTTGGATGAAATAGAACTATCTCCCTACTTGGCGGGTGTTGGAATTGCGACTGATATGAGTGGTTTAGCTGGCCAACCAGGACCAAGAGGAGATAGTGATGTCGATCCACTTAACTACCCCTATACATCGGAATTTGGATTAGTGTTTGATAAGCAAGTATCGGGTAACCGGGTATTCGACCTTAATCAAGATGGCATATCTCACTACGGAATGGTGGCGGATCATCTACAGGATATTCGAGAACAATCTTCTAGCCGAGTTTATGAAGCGGTGATGAACTCTGCGGAGGCCTACTTACAAATGTGGGAACGATCTGAAGGTAATACCAATACCGACTTTGTTAATCCTTTGTAGTTTATCAACAGCCCTCTAGAAACGGGGGCTGTTTCGAATAGATCTCAACTAAGCTAGTCATCCTCGCGTGTGCGGGGCCTTTCAAATCTAAGTCAAATTGCATCATAGACCCTCCTTCTTAGGCGTGACTAAAAATGAGGGCAGCCTCAACTATTGGCTAAAATATTTTGTGTAAACTGGATGGGTAGATGATAAAGGTTTACGATACTAAGTCACTGTAAAACTCTAGATATAAAAATAACAAATATAGAGGTATTTAAAAGTGTTGGTATTCACTGGTTTTGCCTTAGGAACGCTGTCTACCCTTATGTTTATTACAATATGGGGCTTTTGGCGTTATACAACTGCTAAGATATTTCTGCTTATTCAAGTGCTTTTCGTTCCGTTATTAGCACTGCCATTTATGGGCAAAGAATGGTTCTCTTTGATAGATAATCTAACAAGTGCTATTCCTGCTTTATTCTGGCTGTTATGCCAACTCTTATTTGCTTATCGATCACGCATCAATCGGTATTGGATGGTCATTGCCCTCTACAGTATCTTTGCGCCTATTACTGCGAGCTTATTGGGGGCGCTTGGGGTAAATGATAGCAACAGTCTGTGGTCAGGTAATTTACATACAGGTTACCTAGAATACATGGTGATAGGTCACGGTTTATGGGTAATATTCACAAACTGGTCAAATGATATGGTAGAAAATAGACGGCAATCTCGTGCCTTAATGGTAACGGTTTTAGGTTTAACTTTATTTTTGATGCTTTTATCGGAAGACGCTGGTAGTGGTTTTGCTATTTTATTGCCAACAACAGTGATACTTATGTCGTTTATTATTGGCTTTGTTTTATTACAGCGACAGGCTCAAATTGTCTATAAACTCGCCACCAAAAGAGCCGTCGAAAAGTTCGTTGATACCCAACAAGTCCACAACAAAAGACTTCAAGAGCATAAAGTGGGAGAAGACAGCAAGGCAAACAAGAATTTGCATCAGCTTATGGCGAGTGGGTTCTACAGGACAGAAAAACTAACACTAAAAAAGCTTTCTAAGACGCTAGGCCTTTCAGAATATAAAGTCAGAGCGATTATTAATGATGAGCTGGGCTACCGAAACTTTAATGACTACCTCAACAAATTAAGAATCGCCGAAGCAAGTGATCGTTTGAAAACAGAGCCTGAAACGCCGGTGTTGAATATTGCATTTGACCTAGGTTACTTACATGTCAGCTCATTCAATAGAGCTTTTAGAGAAATCATGGCCCAAACGCCAACAGACTACCGTCAAGCATACCATTCTGGATAAGTTCAAATTCATGAACTAGAGTAAAAATAGTCTATTTTGAGCATTGCAGAGGCTAGGTTAATGAAAGCCTGTTTTAGAGTGGAGTTAATTCTCTTACCTTTTATGATGACAAGTCCCACAGTTCCAGCCTCAGAGAGCACTCACTTAAGCCTTTCTTTACAGATACGTGTGGGGTTCGTCCCAAGCAGTTCATTCGACTTAAAAAACTAGCACCAGCAGGACAGCTTTCTTCGTTCACCTACTGCCTACTTTCAGAATTTGCTATCGTTGAGTATATTGAACAACCTACCAGGTCTTCCCATTTTAGCTTCTCGTAAACGTCGGCCACACGAAATAAGGAGATCTTATACTTTAAAAAGAAATCTTTTCAGTTTTCTAAAACCCTACTGACACAATGCTGTCAGTAGGGTTGTTTTATTCTAGCTCTCGTTCGAACACACACCCATAAATCTAAAATAGGATAAAGCAATGAACAACTCAGTAATCGAGTTAGTAAGTTACAAACTAAAGACAGACAGCACTAAAGAACAACTAGCAGCGACTCACTCAGATGTAAATACATTTTTAGTAGAACAACCCGGCTTTATACACCGATCACTCAGTGAAGATAACGATGGCTTGTTATATGATATTGTTTACTGGCAAAACATGGAAACTGCCAAAAAAGCCGGCGAAGCTTTTATGGCACATAAAGCGGGCCAGGCTCTTGTCGCGCTATGCGATGAAAATACGATCAGCATGCGACACATGGAAGCCTTAACAGAAACCAATACTTGTACTGAAGCAGTGTAAGTAAAACCTTGGGCAAATAAGATCATGCGCAAAGCGGAACGCCTGTTTCAGATACTCACCTTGCTACGTAGTCGTCGAGCGGTCATTACGGCACATGAGCTGGCTGAGAAGCTTGAAGTCTCGGAACGCACAATATATCGAGACATTCAGGCGCTTTCGCTGTCTGGCATGCCCATTGAGTCTGAAGCGGGTATAGGCTATCGCCTAAAGCCCAGCTTCAGCATTCCGCCTTTAATGTTTGATGAGAGTGAACTGGAAGCACTTTTATTGGGCGTTCGCATGGTACAAGGCTGGAGTGGTGAAGAAATGGGCCGTTCAGCCGACAGTGCGCTGCAAAAAATCCACGCAGTCATTCCTGATCGATTACACCATAAATACGTACAGCAATCTGAATGGCTTATTGTGCCGGATTTACATCGCATAAAAAGTGCAAAATATAGCGATCAACTCCGTAATGCGATCAAAAGTAAATATGTATTGCAGATTCACTATACCCGAGAAGACGGCGAAGAATCTCATCGTAAGGTATGGCCATTAGGCATGGTGTATTGGGGAAAAACCTGGACACTCATTGCATGGTGTCAAAAACGTCATGACTACCGCATGTTCCGCCTAGATAGAATCAACCAACTGGACAGCATGAACATTCATTTTGAAACAACTCAAACCTGTAATTTACAGCATTATATGGCGCAACAAGGTGAACAAAACGAAAAAGACAAAAGCGACGCCACCATTTACTGCTAACTCTTTAGCAATGAGCTCATAGCCAGAGCCACTATTCTTGACAAGTTTTGTATAGGCCATAAAAAAAGGGACCTGAATCTTCATTCAGGCCCCTTTAGTTTTAACTGAGAAAGTTATTTCACTAGTTTGATCTTACCGAAAACACCGGCGTGGTCAGAAGGATTCAAACCACTTTCGTCGGTCATGTCAGCATTGCTATCACCGACAACTTTAGATTTCAGTTTCGCAATCTCACGTGCTTTTGGATCTAAGAAAATGTGGTCGATACGTGAATACAATTCTGCTTCTTCATCAGAAACGTCAGCAGAAAAGCAGCAAGTGAAGCCGTCTTTTGGCTTTCTCTTAGACATCCATATATCGTTGTAACCCGTACCAACGGCTTGCAAGTATGGAGGGTACAAAGTACCTAAACCAAATGCAGACTCAAATGGTACATCTTCAGGACTACTATTAAAGTCACCCACCAGAATAACAGGTGTTTCTGGCGCTGTTGTCGCAGTGATGACTTGCGTTAACTCATTCATTTGAATCGCTTGTAGGGACATAAAAGGCTCAGATCCGCCCACTTCCAAATGCGTGTTTACAAAACGGTAGTCAGCACCTTTAACGTTTACATCGATCATGTTGTAACCGCGGGTAAATTCAACCTCTGTACCACCCACATTTGTTGTACCGTTAGTTGTAAAGTTAGCGCTGTATTCATTTGAGAAACTAACGTTATCGTTATTCTTTACAAGAACGACATCACGGTCATGCAAGCGAATGTCAGCAAAAGTAGGGTAACCTGTTTCATCGGTGCCCGTCACCATCGGTAGCTCAAGGTCAGCATTATCTACGCTAGCAGCAACCGTGTAATCCAGACCACGTTCTGCAAGTGCCGCCATTAGAATATCTAAATAGTCATATACAACGTCTGATGCAGGGCTTGTACCGCCAACAATTGAGTCCGCAGGGCCAATGAACCACTGAGACACTTCTTGTAAACCAATGACGTGCGGGCGACGACGCTCAATTTCATCCGCCAATGCTTGTGCACGCTCAGGGAAGTTAGTTGCTTGAACTGTTTGGAATACTTCACTTACTGCCAAAGGAATCGCAAGTGGGTTTTGCTGCTCTGGAGGTAATTCAGCTTGCTGCTGGGCAGTGGCTATAACTGGAAATATGTCAGCGCCTAAGTAAATGTTGCGAGACATAACTTTGATTTTGTCATTATCTGAATCGGCTGCTGCCATTTGTGTTGTCAGCATAGAAGCGCCAAGTAATAAGGCGCCCATCTTTTTCATATGGCTCGTGTCTTTTATAGATAACTTCATGGTGTACTCCGCTTTTAGCAATTTAGTTTTACTTTGATTATTTTTGTATGGCACCTAATTGGGAGAAAGATGCGCTGTACCTATGCTGGCTTGAGCGGAGTTGGTTTGCAGTGCAATTTCAGGTCAAAACGTGTTGAAAAGTGTCTATATCGGGGCAATCTGAGGGACTGGTTCTCAATTTAGCCAAATAAGGTTTATGAATAAGCCTCATTTAGCTGCTGAACCAACTCACTTAATTCCAGCTGATCTTCTTCATTCAAAGCACAATGATCCAATACATGGTTAGCAGTTTTGATCACGGCGCGCCATCGGGGTTTAGCGGGCAAGGTATTCACACTTAAGTACTTATCCAAGGTGCGCGTCTTCGCGGTTGCACCGTCAATATACACTCGCCAACAATGGCTTTCTTCCGCCAGATCGGCTTTGGTTTTATGGGTATAACGCTCCCATGCAATCAACGTTGTACTGAGTGTTTTGACAACGATCTCTTTTGGATCAGACTTTTGTAACTGCTCTGAGTCTTGAGGTAAGTAAGTAGACACTTCAGGCTGAACCTCCTGTTCTTCGACGTTAAGTTGCATCAATGTTGATTCGATGTGCTCCATACGTTGCCGGTTTTCAGCAATCTCCTGAGTGAGACTTGTGAGTAAGGTTTGAGTATTGGTACTGGCATTCTCGCCCTTGCCATGGATTATGATGGATAAATAACGTTCATCTTCATAGCCTGTTATCTGAATGGATGCATTGATGGCCAGGGCCTGAGCGCTAAACTGGAGTGGAAACTGGCTTATCCTTTGGCCAGTATTAAGTTGTACTCTAAGCTGTTTAGTCGATGTTTCATCCAGATAGCGTGTAATTGAGGTATCCACTGCATCTAGTTCAGACTGGTCAATATCGTCCATCTCTATCAAGGACTTTGCACCCTTATTGGCAAATTCAATATCCAAATCCTCATTCAATATTAGAATACTCTCTTGAGTGGTATCCAAAGCATTGGCGAGACGTAAATTGGCAAGATTGAGTTGCTGTTTCTGGCGTTGCTGGTGTTGAACCTCATTTTTCAGCTGTTCATTTTCTAATGAAGATAGCAGAAGACGCTTAACGCTGACCTGACTATAAACCCGCGCGGTAAGTTCTTGCTCATGATAGGGTTTAGTCAGGTAATCATTTGCCCCCACATTAAGTGCCTGCACAATATCGTGAACCTGGTGTCGCGCGGTGAGCATGATAACGGGAAGGTTATAGGCATCGTATTGTTGCCGAATTTCTTTGCAAACCTCTAAGCCATTTTTCCCGGGCATCATCCAATCTAGCAAAATAAGGTCGGGTAATGCGCAGGGCAAATAATCTATCAAAGATTGTCCGTCAGGAAAGACTTTAATTTGATAACCGGCTGCCACTAATTGACTGGTAACCAGCTCTCGATTCACTTCTTCATCATCTGCATAAAAAATCAGGGCATTCTCAGTGAGCTTGTTTTTACCTTCCATCGATGTAAAAACACTATTCTCCTTTGATGAGCTGGGTACTTCATTGGCTCCCAAGACTTCTAGCTCATAATGTTTAGCGTCACTCTCTGCCTCCTTACTCTCAGGTGTGAGTCCTGCCCAGGGTAAGGTAAATTCAGCAACCGTCCCCTCCCCTTCATTTGACTTAAGTGTTAACGTTCCTTGATGTAATTCAACGAGCATGCGTGTAATAGGTAAACCCAGGCCTGTGCCTCTAATCTCGTTATGAGACTGATTAGCGTTAGTCTCGAAGGGTTTTAATGCCCTATCTAATTGCTCCGAAGAAAAACCAATCCCACTATCACTCACTTGAATCTGAATTTTCTCATTCTGGCGGTGAGCCGTAATATGAATAAAGCCTTTCTCGGTAAATTTAATAGCGTTACCAATCAGATTATAGAGTATTTGTTGTAAGCGTTGTTCGTCAGCCAGTACTTGATTTGCATCTTCATCGATAGTGAAATCAAGTTTGATCGGTTTATTTTTAATCAATGGTTTAAGGCTTTGAATCGTACTTTCAACAAGCGGCTTTAGATAACTGGCTGACACCTGAATACTCAACTTATCGTGCTTCATGCTGGCTATATCGAGAATATCGTTGACTAAGTTCCCTAAACGCTTGGCACTTGCTTCAATCAAGTTAACTCGATTTTGCGCCCCTTTAGATAGACTAGAGGATTCCTGTTTTATGGTTTTAGCCAGACCCGCGATACCATGCAAGGGCATCCTTAATTCATGAGAGGTGCTAGCCAAAAAGTCATTTTTAAATTCATCCAGTTTAATAAGCTCTTTATTTTGCTCTTGAAGCGTCTTAGATAAAGTCTCGATTGAACGGAAGTTTTTTAAGTAACGCCTGACGAGCCCCGTTAATTGAAACAATACAAACGCTAACACACCGAGATGAGTCAGGTTAGTGGTATGAATAACATAGCTGTAATTGAGCATATCGTTGATAACGGCAAATAGAAAAACGAATAAACTCAAACCAAAAATTTTCGCATGTTTAAGCTTCAATTTTAGCGCCCGCCCCCAGCTATATAAGATACAAGGTACGAAAAGCAGCAATAAGGCTTGAAAGTAAAGATTCAAGCCAGAGTAAGTTTCCACATCAAAGTATAACGCAGCAATACTGAAAGGAACGGCACATAACCAAGCCAACAAAGGCAATTTTCGAGAGGTCGCCTGAGGAAAGATCAATTGAAAATAGCTTAAAAAGAAAGGCAACATGAGATACATCGTAATGTTTTCAGTTGCTTGCAGTGTTTGCCAGTCAAAACTATTAAACAGATAAAGCACGCGTTCATCCATGCTCAAACGTCGAATACCTATGGCAAAACAAAATAGGCTGAAGAACAGGATTTTCTTATCCTTAGGCCGAGATAAAAAGATCAACAAACAGAAAATAGCGGTTCCAAGTAGAATCGTGCCCGACGTGACCGCTTTGAGAATAGGCAAATCCCGAATTAAGTGGACACCGCTGGCATCTGTGATTCTCGGCGCATACCATATACCGCCCCATTGATAATGGAAGTTAGAGGTTTTAATGAATAATTCAATTTTTCCGTTTTGAGGCGTAAATTCATACACATGAGGTAAGTAAGCGGGTCGTTCGTGCGCTTTATCGGTGGCAATAGTGCCATTGCCACCTCGCCTAACGTTATTACTCCATAGCTCATACGCACTGGCCATGTCAGGCAGGTAAATATAAACCTTATCCAAACTCATCGGCACTAATATCTCTTTGTAATATGTACCGTAACCCTTTGGCGAAATTAACTTATCTGTTTCTGGTAGCGCTTTAGCGTCTTGATTCCATGCCCCAGGTACATATACGTTTTGCCATGTATTCGTTTGTTTATCGGCTAAATCATGCGTAAAAGAGTTCCAGGAAAAAGGCCAGTCGCCTTTAAGACTATGAATTTCTCCGTTTCCCCAAGTATTTAGCCGTAAGTCGATGGTGGCAGTATTTTCAAATACGGATTGATTGATTGAACTGGATGGCTGAGCAAAAGCATCATCCACTATCAACAGGCACAGGGTGAGATAAAAACTGTTTAGAAAGAGTTTGAGGATCATTTCGACTGACTACTTAGCATATAATTATTTTTATTTAGTACGGCTGCTTATTTAAGCACTATTTAACCAAATACTGGTTGAACACTTTCTATTGAGCCGTTTTTTATAAAACAATAATAACGTGAATTACGAGTAGAAATCTCGTGATAATTGACTTTGATCTTAAAAAAGAGCCCGTTTATTCACCCTCCCAGACAATATTAGCCCAAAAAGGTTGACCTTCTACGCCCTATGAACGATTACGCTACGCCCCAACCTTCCCTATAATGGCTTTATTGAATTTTGAAACAGTGAACCTTCAGGCCGTTTTCTGCTTCTTCCTAATTTAGTTTAGAGTAATAACTTATAGCGGTAATGGATATTTCGATATCCATTACCGCTTTTTTTTGCCTTGGATTCAGCTATTTGTTTCTGCTAAGGCCTCATTTTTAAGCAAATACGTCCCAATAACTGACCCTGAACCGGCAGGTAAACTAAAAATTTAGACATTCGACAGTCTATCGTTGCCAAATTCTACCCGATTCCTACCAGCTTCTTTTGCCTCATAAAGACATTTGTCTGCTGCGCTAATTAATAGCACCGGAGAGGTGTTAGTTTGAGGTATAAAAGAAGCGACCCCCATGCTTAAGGTTACATTATCAGCAATTTGACTTTTAGCATGAGATATTCCCAAATGCTCAATAGTTACCCTCATACTATTCGCGATTTCAACGGCATCCGCTATATTTGTTTCAGGAAGAATAACGACGAATTCCTCTCCCCCATATCTAGCGACCAAATCAGCGGGTCTTTTAACGGCATCACTCAAGGTTTGTGCGATAAGCCGTAGGCACGTATCTCCAGCCGGATGTCCGTAATGGTCATTAAAGTGTTTGAAAAAATCAATATCGATCATGATCAGAGACAAATAAGTAGATGAGCGTTTTGCACGGCACCATTCGCTCTTAAAAACCTCATCGAATTTACGACGGTTTGGGATATCAGTTAGCCCGTCAATAGACGTGAGACTTTCTAATAAATCGGTTTTCCGTTTCAACTGTAAATGGCTTTTTACCCGAATTTCGACAATCTTTGGGTTAAATGGCTTTGTTATATAATCGACACACCCTAGTTCAAAGCCCTGATATTCATCTTCATCGCCTTTTAACGCAGTTATAAACAATATCGGGATGCCCTTTGTTCTTGGGTTCTCTTTCATTCTTTTACAAACTTCATAACCATCCATCTCGGGCATCATGATATCCAACAAGATCAAATCGGGTTGATGTATATCGGTATAATCCAAAGCCTGCTCACCGTTATTAGCAAATGCGATCCGGTAGCCTTGCCCTTTTAATATACCGCCCAATATTTGTAAATTTTTTTGTATATCATCGACGATAAGAACAAGCTGGCTTTCTTTTTCGCAGTTTTGCATGATGGCTAGATCTCTTTAACTTGATGGTAAATGACAGAAAACTCTTCCAATGAATCAACAACTTGCTCTATGTCGAACGCATCAGCAAAAGCCAGTAGTGAATCGGCATACTTCTTCAAAGCATGAAAACCATGTGTCACCGACAATTCGGAAACTCTAAGTGCAAATTTTTCGACCGCATCAATTTCCACTACGCCTTTTAAATCGTGCCACTGAGGTATGACTTCAGATTCTAATACCCGTTTAAGTTCCGGCAATGCCTTGATATTGTCGACATCAACACCTAAATTTGAGCCATCAAGAGGCTCGCTTATTTTTGTCATTTCATTGATTAACGAATATTTTCTTACTGAGTACTTTAAATATACTGATAACTCAGTAAACAACGCTTGTATTTGAATCGGCTTTAGGAGATAGCTATCAAAGCACTTCGATGCGCCTTTGCTTTCGGAGGCAGTCAGAGCAATAACCGGAATGCTTCTTGTTCTAGGGTCTTCCCTTAATTTTTCCAAGGCCATATACCCATCCATCACCGGCATTTTGATATCCATTAATATTAAACTGGGTAAATATCTTTTTGCGCATTGAAATGCCTCCAGGCCATTTTGCGCCTCGACCACCTCTATACCCGCTGAGGTTAAAGCCTCCTTAACCAAGAAACGGTTCGAAGCGATGTCATCCACAACTAACACTTGGGACGTTTCGAATTTAATACTATTGGCATTCAAAAAGTCATCCATTAAATCAGTATCTGGTTTAATAGAGGCAACATCGACTTTTGCCAACACGACCTGAAAAACGCTGCCCGTATCTACTTGGCTTTTTAGTGAAATCTGACCGAGCATCATTTCAACCAAGCGTTTGGTTATCGCCAAGCCAAGACCGGTGCCACCAAATTTCCTGAATTTTTGGCCTTCTTGTTGTTTAAAAGATTCGAACACCATGTTTTGTTGGTCCCCAGGTATCCCAATACCAGAATCCTCCACGCACATCACCAAATCAACCTTACTACTATCAATGCAAGCCACTTTATAAGCAGAGAGTTTGATAAACCCTTTCTCGGTGAATTTGACAGCGTTGCCAATCAAGTTAAATAACACCTGCCTCACTCTGACTTCATCTAACATCAATACATCAGGGAGATCGCCCGCAATATCCATTATGAAGTTAAGATTTTTTTCCTTCATTTTCACACTGAAAATTTGTTCCATCTCCTGAAATATAGTCGCAAGCGAGATTGCATCATAGTGGAGCTCCAGCCGGCCAGCTTCAATTTTTGATAGATCGAGTATGTCATTAATCAGT
>Ga0209184_1001929_pt1 | contig 11789 bp, 7 predicted proteins | sample EN8Hudsemesocosm_2_FD_184627 | JGI IMG/M metagenome (GOLD analysis project Ga0209184, IMG submission 184627) | Methane-oxidizing microbial communities from mesocosms in the Hudson Canyon - EN8C Hudson Canyon (SPAdes) (version 2) | ecosystem: Environmental > Aquatic > Marine > Cold seeps | place... | reverse complement strand
TCACGTCAAACAAATCGTAACCCTGAACGGTACCACCGGCGGCGGTGTCGATGGCCCGTTGGGCAAAAGGTGTACCTCCGGTTGCGACGTCGGTATTTTCAGATAACACACCGGCCAGTACGTGATTACCATTGATCTGGATAGGCGTATCAGGCTTGTAAGAAACCTCACCGGACAGGGCGATGCCGCCTGCGTTAGTGGCAAAGCTTAAACCGTAAAACTGCAGGTCTTCGGGGAATTCAATGAAGTAGGCCGGATTGTTAACTGACAGAGCGCCAGCGGTGGGGTGGCTGGAGGGTACAAATGGTCCCGCTGTAGGGGAGGTGGCAGTTGTGCTGGTGCCAGCCACAGTACCAGGCATAGTGGACCGGATGCCGTTCACCATGGGCACACGAGAATGTATGTTCATCACATACACACCAAACTCGGTGTTGTTAAGTTGCTCGGCAAAATAACGAGCCGATAAGCCAAACTGGTTACCGTCTTGGGCTTCCACGTCCGCTTGGCGTTCGGCCGCATAACCAGCCGCCAGTGCAGAGGCATCGTCGATGGCGATGGTCACATAGTTACAACCCGAAGCCGCAAAGTCGGCACCAAATAAGGTACCGCAGCCGTCAATTTCGGTCTTGGCCCACTCGTACTGGTAGAAGGCTTCGATGCTCAAGTTCTCGCTGGCCCCCAGATTAAAATAGGCCATGCCCACCGGCAATATGCCTTCTTTCAACGTGGCACCTGGGCGACGCAGAGCACTTACATCAAATGGGTTAGAGGAGTTCATGCCCCCTTGAATGAAAGTACTCTCCCCCCAGCTAACCACCTGGCGACCCAGGCGCACATCCAATGGCATTTCTGCTACATCAAACGAGCCATACACATAGGCATCCAATAAGCTAATGCCAGAAAATTTAGCGTTGTCTGAAAAGCCGCTGTCGCTTAAAGGCTCATTTTCGGCATAACCACTGCCAGAGTTACCGTGGGCGCGGTTGCCATCTGCCAGTTCAGCATCGGTCCAATATTTAAAGCGAGTGAAAGCGCCAAAGTTGTCCATGGTCATTTGTACGTCGTGGGAGCCTTTTAGAATTTGGGAAAAGGTCTCACCCTTACCAAAGTTAAGGTTGCCGTCATCCGTGGTGGCTGAGCCGCCGGTGCCGCCGTTTACGCTGCCAAATAACGCCGTGTCGGCATCTTCGGTACGCCAACTGGCGCCTAGGGAGAGTTGTGAGTTAACCTGCACCGACACACCTTGGTCGGGGCCAAAGTAAAAGTCGGCTGCATGAGAGGGGATTGCCCACAGGCCCCCAATGGCGCTTGCTAACAGACTAATTTTAAAGGGATTTTGTTTCATCACTGGCTACTCTTATTATTTTTTAGAGGGACTTAACACGCGCTGAAAAGATAAAACACATGGGGGCGAAAAAAAAACGCTCCTCATGCCAGCTTGTTGTCATTTCGCGCAAAAGGCTTAGTATCTAGGGAATAAAATTGTTTGGTAGCATCATGACAGAGCAGTACTCGGCACTTAGTGGCTTGTTCATTCCGTTCTTCCGGGCCATGGAAGCGTGCAGTATTGATAGCACGCAGGCGCTGAAGGCGTGTGGTATTGATCGTGTTGCTCTGCAAGATCAGGAGGCAAGGATATCGTCGCAAAAGTTCAATGTACTAGTGGAATATTGCAACCAGCAATTGGACTCAAAAGATTTTTCAATTCAAGTGGCCAAGCAATTTCAACCGAGTATGTTTCATGTATTAGGTTATGCCATGATGTCGTCCAGCAGTTTAAAAGATGCTTTGGGGCGTATCGTAAAATACAAACAGGTGTTATCTAATTCCAGTGAGCTAAGCCTAATCGAGCATGACACTGACCTAGTATTTAACATGACTTTGTTTAATCACCCTGAAAGCGATGAAAAAGTCCTTTCAAGGTGTGTGGTTGAAACCTGGCTGGGCACAATCGTGCAGTTCGCCCGCGAACTGGTTGACCAAACCCTGGCCCTTAAAAAAGTTGTTTTGTGTTATCCAAAACCCAATCACGATACCCGCTACTTAAATGATTATTTTCAATGTGATGTGGAATTTAATGCCAATACCAGCATGCTGGTATTTGACTTACAGCAAGCCAATATTCCACTATTGAGTGGTAACCCACAGGTTAATCAAATTCATGAGAAACTGCTCACTGAGTTATTAAGCCGAGTGAACAAAGATGATCTTACCAATATGGTCATCACACTCATTTGTGATGTGTTGCCACTGGGGGCACCTTCGCAAACGGATATTGCCAATCAGCTCAATATGAGCCTAAGAAACTTGCAGCAAAAATTGCATGATAACGGCACCAACTACAAAGATATTTTAGACAATATTCGAAAAAAACTAACCCTGGGTTACATTACCCAAAAACACTTAAGCATCAGTGAAATTAGCTACCTGGTGGGGTTCTCAGATACCAGTAATTTTAATCGGGCTTTTAGACGCTGGACCAATCAAGCACCTGGGAAATATCGTATGGACACGCTGGGTAAAGATTAAAGAGCGTTTAGCCACTTCAGGATTTATCCATAATACCCATATTGGTTGGAAACTTTAGTGAGTCTAAATAGCATGCAACACAATACATTTAAATAGAATAATTCTTTGGTTAGCACATGACAGAACATTTTTTAATTCTTAGCGAGCTGCTAATTCCCCTTATTAGGGTTATGAAAGAATACAATATCGATTCTTCGCAAGTCTTACAAAAATTAGGTATAGATCCGCTTGTTATAGAAGAGAAACATTCAAGAATTCCGGCGGATAAATTTGCCAAGGTGCTCGATTATTGTATTCGTGAGACGGGCTCAAACGACATTAGTATTAGGGTGGCCAATCATTTTCACCCGGGTATGTTTGATGTGTTGGGTTATGCCATGATGTCATCCAATACCTTGCAGGATGCTTTGGGGCGTATTGCACAATACAAGCGGGTGGTATCCAATACCAGTGAACTGTCTGTGATCGAAAATGAGTCATCCTTGATTTTTGATATGGATGTATTTACCTATGAAGACAGTGATCGTCCGGTGCTTTCAAGGGAACTCACCGAAACATTTCTAGTTATTATCGTGCAGTTTTCCAGGAACTTGCTTGGCCAGGATTTAGTGCCCAATAAGGTGGCTTTTTCTTACCCAAAGCCCCATTACGATACCCAATATTTGGGCGACTTTTTTCAGTGTGAATTAGAATATGACCAAGCCACCAATCAAATAGTATTTGATCTTGAACAAGCCAATATCCAATTATTGGGCAGTAATCCTCTGATCACCGAAAGTCACGAAAAATTGCTTAACGAGTTTTTACGCCGGGTTAACAAAGATGACCTTAGTCATGTGATTATTGCCAAAATCTGTGAAGTATTACCCTTGGGAGCCCCTTCGCAAACCGATATAGCCAAACAGTTGAATATGAGTTTACGTAACTTACAGCGTAAACTGCATAACCAAGGCACCAGCTTCAAAGATATATTGGAAAATACCCGTAAAAAACTCACTCTGGACTACATTGAACAACAAGATCTAAGCCTCAGTGAAATCAGTTACCTAGTGGGGTTTTCAAATACCAGTAATTTTAACCGAGCATTTAAACGTTGGACTGGTAAAACTCCTGGAGAGTACCGCAGCCAGCAGTTAAAAAGCTCCTAGCTACTTTCCTTTTTATCATGTCCAGGCTCAAATCTATCCTTTTGGGTCTCCTCCCTTGCTCAATATAGGGTTTTGGCCCAGATGTGAGCCGCCTAAAGATAGCCAAATGACAACCATCTGGCGCGTTTACACCCTCCCAAATGGCACTATTTATTTGATACTGCCAACATGGCATCTCAGCATCCAATTTACTGCCTATTGTGCACTGCTAGGTATGAGGTTAAAGCCAATCTAATAACAAAGCTTATTCCTTTTGGGCTGAGTACCTGTATCAACGTTGCGGCCTCCATGTGATTACCCTAACTGGGTGAATTGATGGTTAACTCGCTAGTAGTCGTCTGTTACAAATTATAAGAGAGAAGAATAATGAGTGAATTAATTGCAAGCGGTATAAATAACCTGGGTGATTTTATTGAAAGCACCCTAACTAAATACCCTGATAATTTAGCCTTTAGCTGCCTAGGGCAATCCCTTAGTTTTTTTGAGGTAGACAGTCGCTCACGAGCCTTGGCCTGCTGGTTGCAACAGATATCTGGTTTGCAAGCCGGGGATCGCATTGTTATTCAATTGCCCAATATCACTCAGTATCCCATCGCGGCCTATGCCGCTTTGCGAGCCGGATTAGTACTGGTGAATACCAATCCCCTGTATACCCCCAAGGAAATGCGCCATCAGTTTAAAGATTCTGGGGCTAAGGCCATTATAACGTTACAAGATTTGTTGCCAAAGTTAGAAGAAGTAAAAGCAGATACCGATATTGAAACCGTTATTTTTTGTAATCCAGAAGACCTCATAACTCACGACAAACCTAAGGTGGCGGGTTGCATTAGCTTGAATCAGGCCATGGCCGAGGGTGTAAACCTAACCCTGAATAAGAGAGAGGGTATAAGTTTAGATGATGCCTGTGTTTTACAATATACAGGTGGAACCACAGGTGTATCGAAAGGGGCTGAGCTTACTCATAAAAATATTTTGAGTAATGCTGCGCAAACCCTCAATGGCTTGGGTGATACTTGCAGTGAAGGCCAAGAGACATTTGTGTGCCCACTACCGCTTTATCATATTTACGCATTCACCGTAAATATGATGGTATTTTTTAGCCGCGGTAATCTTAATGTGTTGATTCCCAACCCAAGAGATATGGATGCCTTCATAGGTGCTATAAAGCCATTTAAGTTTACTGGGTTTTCTGGCATCAATACCTTATTTGTGGGTTTATGCTCCCATCCAAATTTTAAACAACTGGACTTTTCTGCACTTAAATTGACCATTTCCGGGGGCTCCGCCCTTACCAGTGATGCGGTAAATGTATGGAGGAATACAACTGGGTGTTCCATCTCTGAAGGTTACGGTTTGTCGGAAACCGCCCCGGTATTATGTCTGAACGAACCAGGCAATGAACAAGTGGGTACTGTGGGGGAAGCATTGGTAGGCACAGACATACAAATCTGGGATGCTAACGACCAGCGCGTGTCACAAGGGGAAGAAGGGCAAATTGTGGCTAAGGGCCCGCAGGTGATGAAGGGCTACTGGAATATGCCGGCTGAGACCGATAAAGTCATGAGTAATGGTTATTTTAAAACCGGAGACATTGGCAAAATATTGGACAGCGGTGCCATTAAGATTGTGGACCGTTTAAAGGATATGATTATCGTATCGGGTTTTAACGTTTACCCTAATGAGGTGGAAGAAGTACTCACCCGTCACGAAAATATTGTCGAAGCCGCAGTGGTAGGGCAGTTGGATGATAAAAGCGGTGAAAGCGTTTGTGCGTATATTGCGGTAAATAAAGCATTATCCACCCAGGATATTATTACCCATTGCCGACAAGAGCTAACGGCGTATAAAGTGCCTAAACAAGTATTCATACTGGATGAATTACCCAAGTCCACGGTAGGTAAAATTTTACGCAGGGAACTGCGTAAATAAATTTAGCATTTATTAAAATAAGAAGATTAATATGACTAATACCTTTGATTACATCGTAGTGGGTGCTGGCTCGGCCGGCTGTGTTCTGGCTGCACGCTTAAGTGAAGACCCCAATATTAGTGTGTGTCTGCTGGAAGCCGGTGGCCCGGATAAGGGAGTGTTAATTCATGCGCCCATTGGGGTGGCGGCCATGTTGCCTACCAAGATTAATAACTGGGCGTTTGAAACCATTCCTCAAAAAGGCCTTAACGATCGCAAGGGTTATCAGCCTCGTGGTAAAACGTTAGGCGGAAGTTCATCCACCAATGCCATGCTGTATGTGCGGGGTAATAAGTGGGACTACGATCATTGGAGCGAGCTGGGTAATAAGGGCTGGAGTCATGACGAAGTATTGCCCTTTTTTATAAAGTCAGAAGGCAATGAATATTTTAAAGATGAACATCACGGTACAAATGGCCCGCTAGGGGTGAGTAACCCAAGTGCGGCAAGCGATGTTAACGAGATGTTTATTCAATCCTGTGTTCAGCACGGAATTGAACGTAACGACGACTATAATGGGGCCGAGCAACAAGGGGCCTTCATGTATCAGCGCACCATTAAAAATGGTGAGCGTTGCAGTGCGGCCAAGGCTTACCTAACGCCTAACCTGGATCGCGCAAACCTTACGATTATCACCCATGCGGTTACCGAGAAAATCATATTTGAAGGTAAAACGGCGGTGGGGGTTCGTTATAAAAAGGACAAAAAATTCGTACAGATTAGTTGTAAACGAGAGGTGATACTCAGTGGCGGTGCATTTGGTTCGCCCCAGGTATTAATGCTGTCTGGGGTGGGGCCTAAAGATCACCTTCAGGAACAAGGCATAACCACAGTGCACGATTTGCCGGGAGTGGGGCAGAACCTGCAAGACCACATCGACTATGTGCAAACCTTCAGGGTCTCCAGTAAAGAAGATACCTTTGGTGTGTCACTGCGCGGTGGCATTGAAATGACCAAAGCCATGTTTGAATGGAAAAATAAACGCTCCGGTAAGGTGACTACCTCATTGGCAGAGTCTGGTGCATTTTTCACATCGACCGATGATGCACAGGTGCCCGATGTGCAACTGGTATTTGTGCCGGGCATTGTTGATGATCACGCCCGCAAACTGAACTTGGGGCATGGTTACAGCTGCCACATTACTTTATTACGCCCAGATAGTATTGGCGAGGTAAAACTCAACAGTACTAACCCGGAGGATTCCTTAGCCATAGATCCCAAGTTTTTTGATAACAAAAAAGACATGGAAATCTTAATGCGCGGCGCCAAGAAAATGCAAAGTATATTACAAGGTAAGCCATTGCAGGCTATTCGCAAGAAAATGCTTTACCAGGTGAATAGCGGTGACGATGTACAACTAGAAAAGGACATTCGCAACCGAGCCGATACCCAGTATCACCCGGTGGGCACCTGCAAAATGGGACCTGCGAATGATGCCATGGCGGTGGTGGATAACGAACTTAAGGTTTATGGGCTGCAAGGCTTAAGAGTGGTGGATGCAGCCATTATGCCTAAATTAGTGAGCGGTAATACCAATGCCCCAACTATTATGATTGCCGAAAAAGCAGCTCATATGATCTTGCAAGCGCATTAATACTTGTTAAAAGCCTTTTTGTTTTTAGATACGCCATCTTTTGGTGGCATATTTGAAATGAAAAGGCTTTCCTTTTCTGCCTACAGTTTTACAAACTTTTAGTCGTATTCTTAAGTCATTATTCATTCTGGTATTTTGACACTTATTTGGCACATTAGGATAAGTGCCTGACTTATTGCTCATGTATGGTATTAGTTAAAAATAAGACCATTGACGGCAGTTAAGTTATGAAAACGATTTATTTATTCGTGGTGTTGAATCTATGCACAATTTCCTCATGGGCATTGGCTCCCATGGAGCAACATTTAATGTCAGCTTCGCAAGGTATGTCTGCATTTTATATGCACATGCTCTCAAATGGTGATAGGGCGTATTTGCAGCAGTTTAATCGTTATCAGGATTCGGCCGATGCATCCTTGGCGAGCGTGGAGCACGGTGAACGCGGTCAGTTTTCAAATGCCTGGCGAACGTTAAAGCATGACCTTAAATTTGAATATAACCCGGGAGAGGCCGTATATTTTTCAGGGGCTATTCGCATAGAATACCGAAACTACCTCACCAGTTTGTACCTTCATTTTAAAAATAACCCTATTTCAAATGGCCGCTCGCAGATGAGTGCTTTAGCAAGAATAAAGATTCTGTCTACGATGCTCGCGGCTCGTGCCTTGGATTTAGTGAGTTCGGATTATGGGGCCACTGATATGACTTCGTATCAAAGTAAATTTAATCCAAAGGACGTGGCGCAGACTATTAATCAGGATATTCAGTTTCTGATTTCCAATGAGTCCTCTGTCATAGAGCCTAAAGTTATCCGAAAAATCCATAGTAAATTCAACTTTATCAAATCAAACCTGATTGACTCAAAATCACAAACGGCCTTTTTTTTGATTTACCGAAATATGTTATCCATGAATAAAATGTTAAAGAATTATTAATACGTATATTTAATTTTTGAAATCAATAGAGGGTGGCCACTGTAATTATTTGTGCTTAGGAAGCAGATAGTGGCCTAAAACTCAGTAATTGAAAAATGCTTTGAGTGTGCCCCTAACAAACTTTCCATTTCGTTATAGTTCAATTGATAGCCTGCACCCAGTAGATAAATGCCGTCATTGTTTAATGTAGGGCAGCGTACTGGCATCCAAAACTACCCTAATTAAGTTAATATAAGTATATCCACGCAATTTAGTATGGGACCTCAGTGCTGTATTTAGAGCAGGTAGGTCTGTACTATCCTCTCATTTGCATGAGTCGTTTATGGCTAATACACTTTGTATATATTTTCTAGTTTGAATGCGGAATTATGCGTTGTTAGTTTAATTTGCTTTGTATCAGCGCTGTCCCGTGTGCCTATGAGGCCAGTAGTAGATCAACGTTCAATCCGTACGAGCTCACCCGGTGAGCGATATTTCGGCCACGAGCTCTTGCATGGATATAAGTGTAAGGGAAGTGCATGGAGAGTTTTCCTAGGGCCCTAATACTATTCATTAGACAATCGTTAAAACAAAAAAAGGCCGAACTATTTAGTTCGGCCAAAACACACAGAAAAAGTATGTTTAACTTAACGGCCCATTCTACGAAGCGCCGCCGACGTAAATTCACGGCGTGACGACTTACCGCCCCACACCATGAACTTGGGCTCTTCGTTACTTAAACCGGTTACTAGGTAGCGGCCTGAATTAATATCATGAATGGTTTCGGCGGCTAACCACGGAGTATTCACATCATAAAACTGAATGGCGTGACCTTCCGATAGTTTCCATAGCTCGCCACGAGAATCGTATTGGTCAATAACCGCAGCCCCCCAGGTATCTTCATCAATAAAGAACGTACGTTTGGCATAGATATGACGGGCGCCTTCTTTAAGAGTGGCCTCCACTTGCCAGACGCGGTGCAGTTCATAACGCAAGTAGTCTGGATTAAGGTGGCCAGCCTGCACCATGGAAGCATACTTGGTATTGGTATCCAGTAACTTGTAAGCGTTATAAGGGATGTAAATCTCTTTTTTGCCCACCAATTTCCAGTTGTAACGATCGGGTGCGCCGTTGTACATATCGTAATTGTCAGTGGTGCGCAGTCCATCAGTACCGGCACCTGGTCCATCATAGGCTACATTTGGAGCACGACGAACACGACGTTGGCCAGAGTTATACACCCAAGCGCGACGGGCTTCTTTTACCTGGTCAATGGTTTCGTGAATTAATAATGAGTTACCGGTTAAACGCGCTGGAGCGGTAATTCGTTGCAAGTAATAAAATAGTACGTTGTCATCCTTTTTTGTATCACGGCCACCATTTAAATACTCAGGCCATACTAGGCGGTCTGAAATTTTCATGGGAACAAACGAACCATCGCTTTGTACCGGCATTACACTGCCAATACGCTCGGCCGATCCACCACGGTAGCGAGTAATGTGATTCCAAATAACTTCAACACCGCTTTTAGGGATGGGAAACGGAATGGCCACTTCGAAATTCTCCAAGCCATCACCGCCTTTAACCAGGTTAGCCGAGGTGGCGTTCTTTTTAATCACAGGGTAAAGGTTACTTGGGTACGCACCGCTACGGCGAGTTTGGTACACAGGCATATTGTAATCGCTGTGTTTTTTAAACATGGCCAACTGACCAGCGCTTAGATTGTTTTTATATTTAGCCAGGTTGGCATTGGTAATTTCAAACAGAGGTTTATCGTCTTTGAAAATATTGTCTGGTCGACCACTGTCTGCACTGCGTTCAGTATTGTTGGTATTAAGGCCGCCAGTCCAGGCTGGAATGGTGCCAGCAGTATTGCCTGCTTTAATGGCCCCCATGGGGGTTAGGGTTTTACCCAGCTGCGCAGCCTCGGTGTTGGAAACCTTTGCGTATGCTCCACCAGACAATAACGAAGCACATAGCAGGCTTATTGTGGTGAGCGATGTTTTCATTACTATTTTCATTTTAAACTCCTAATAATTATTTGGCTGGGCTTAGTAACTAAAGCCAACGCTTAGAGAAACAAAATCCTTATCGGAACTTGAATTGTAATCACCACCGTCAAACATCTTGTAAGCCAAGCTTGCCGAATAGGTGTGCTGATAAGTGGCTTCTACTGCCATGGCCAGTGATTGACGACCTTCGGCAAATTGCTGCGCAGGCACCGGAGAGTAACCCTCAACGTCGTGGCTAAAGGTTATAGTGGGTTTAAGGTTAACACCGGCAAATACGTCCGAATAATCAAGGGCCATCAGGGCGCGGTAGCCCCATGCAGTGTCGGTAACATAACCGCCGTCGCTGGCCACGCCCAGATCAAACACAGGGTCGCGGCCATATACAAAGTCAGAGTCTTCAGCGCCATCTACTAGCGTCATGCCTACTTCGGCAATCACAGTCATGCGTGAAGCGCCCAGTACTTGCTCAACAAATTGCAATGCAGTTACTTGAATTTGAGTCACATCCAACTGGTCGTAACCTTTTATCATTCCACCTGCGTCGGCAGCGATTACGCGCTGAGAAAATGGCAGTGCAATACCTGAGGCTACGGCGGGTGCTTCTGTTAATACGCCAAACAATACGTGGTTGGCATTGATCTGGACGGGAGTATCTGGCTTGTAGGATATTTCACCCGACAGTGCGGTGCCGCCCAGGTTAGTGGCGAAGCTTAAACCGTAAAATTTAAGGTCTTCCGGAAACTCAATGAGGTAGGCCGGGTTATTTACATCTAGTCCTGTGGCAGCCACTGAAGGTACAAAAGGCCCACCAACTGGAGAGGTGGCTATAGAGCTAGTACCTGCCACAGTGCCTGGCATAGTGTTACGAACGCCGTTCACCATGGGCACTCGTGAGTGGATGTTCATGAAGTACACACCAAACTCGGTATCGTTTAAGGCTTCGGCGAAATAACGAGCCGATAATCCAAATTGACCGCCATCTTTAGCTTCCAAGTCTGCGTTACGTTCGGCAGCAAAACCCGTTGCCAATGCACCTGCATCGTCAGTACCTGCTAGGCCACCAACCGTGACAAAATTACAACCGGATGCAGCAAAGTCGGCGGCAAACAAGGTGCCGCAACCGTCAACTTCAGTCTTGGCCCATTCGTATTGATAAAAGGCTTCAATACTGAGGTTTTCACTGGCGCCTAGATTAAAATAGGCCATGCCCACTGGCAGTATGCCTTCCTTTAACGTGGCGCCTGGACGACGCAGGGCGCTCACATCAAATGGGTTAGACGAGTTCATGCCCCCTTGAATGAAAGTACTTTCACCCCAGCTAATTACCTGGCGGCCTAAGCGCACGTCCAACGGCATGTCAGCCACATCAACCGAACCATATACATAGGCGTCTAACAGGCTAATGCCAGAAAATTTTGCATTGTCTGAAAAACCACTGTCGCTTAAAGGTTCATTGGCGGCATAACCACTGCCGGAGTTTCCGTGGGCACGATCGCCGTTGGCCAACTCTTCATCGCTCCAGTATTTAAAGCGAGTGAAGGCACCAAAGTTACCCGCGGTGATTTGTACATCGTGGGAGCCCTTTAATATTTGTGAAAACGTGTCCCCTCGGTCAAAATTTAGA
>Ga0209184_1001927_pt1 | contig 11793 bp, 11 predicted proteins | sample EN8Hudsemesocosm_2_FD_184627 | JGI IMG/M metagenome (GOLD analysis project Ga0209184, IMG submission 184627) | Methane-oxidizing microbial communities from mesocosms in the Hudson Canyon - EN8C Hudson Canyon (SPAdes) (version 2) | ecosystem: Environmental > Aquatic > Marine > Cold seeps | place... | reverse complement strand
CAATGTATTTGCTACAGTTGGCACCAACAGTACAGGCAACGAACCTGGTCACTTCGTATTGGTGGGGCCTGATTGGCAAGGGGATTTGCCCACAGGCATGAAGGAAATTAAAGCCCCCACTAACATGGTGTGGATGATTGGCCGTGTGCAAACCAATGGCAAAAACGACATTAAAAATGTGGCGGCCTTCCAGGATCAATTGACCATTACGGCGTTACACCTTTGGCCAAAAGGAAAAGCCAACCCCACCATGACCATTGATACCCTGGAGCAGATGAAAAGTAAGGCCAACCCCAAGGCTGAAATTGATGCCCTCTCGGCCCAAGAATTCTTTAATAGCTTAAGCGTACTAATGGCGCAGCAACCGGCCAGCGAAGAAGATCAGGCGGCAGTGGCAAACCTCGCCAAGCTAGGGGTATTCGCCGGCGCTGCATTTAATATAGATACCTTAAACCCAATCAAAAAATTACTAATAGAAAAAGCCGTAAAGATTGCCAATTCCAAGTTGCATGACGCCATTAATACCCAGAGTGCCAGCCCTAAAGAAAATGGCTGGATTATGTGGCGCGATACCATAGGTCAACCTGGCACTAACTATCAGGTTCGAGCCGGGGTTGCCCTAGCGGGATTAGGTGCCCTGCCCATCAGCGAGGCGGCCTATGCCAGCACCGCCATCGATGAACACAAACAAGCACTCACAGGTGAGCAGCAATACAAGATGCACTTCCCGGCCGGGCAACTGCCCCCTGCCAAAGCATTTTGGTCGTTAACCATGTATGACGTGGACGGCTTTATGGTGGAAAGCAGCATCAACCGTTACCTGCTGGGTGACCGCGATGCGCTCATCTACAATCAAGATGGCTCGCTGGACCTGTATATACAAAATACTCAGCCTGAGGCGGGCCAATCAAATTGGCTGCCCGCGCCAAAAGATCAATTTACCCTGTTATTGCGCATGTATAGCCTGGACACACCCTTTTATGATGGCAGCTGGCAGATACCGGCTATTGAACGCCTAAATTAAAGTTTGCCTCACTGCCCTGCAGTATCATCATTAGCTGCTGGGCCTTTGTGGTAGGAGCGCCCCCCGTGAGCGATAAATAAAAAAGGCCAGGAAGCTTAGCTACCTGGCCATTTCATTTATCTACAAACCTATTTTTTTCCGCACCAGGTTCGCTGCAACAATGATTTACGGATTCCAAACACCGCCAAAAACATGGTGCATACCTGCTGCGAAAATTCCTCATGTTGATCCGCGGGAATGGGAGCCTGGCCAAACATAATTTGTGGCCAAAATGCCTGAGCCTTAATGAGCGCATGAAACTGCGCACCTGCCTGTTGCCCATCACTAATATTAAGCGCCCCGTGCTCAGCGGCCGCTTGCATCCAGGTGGTATAAGAAGATTGCTCTTTGTCGAAGCGCTCCAGGATTTTCTGAGCCATTTCCTGATTATGAATAATTTCGGCCATCAATACCCGCGACAACTTTAAAAATTCGGGGTCACACATGAGCGCCAGTTCCTTCATGGCCAGTGTTTTAAGTTGTGCTTCAACTGCCAGCTGAGGGTCAAATTCTTGGGCAGTGGCCTCATTAACACGCTCCCAAACCGATTGGGCGATGGTCTCAAACAAATCCTGCTTAGAGGGAAAGTGGTTATAGACAGTACGCTTGGAAGCCTCAGCCTTGGCCGCGATGGCATCCATGCTGGTGCCCTGAAAGCCATTAAGCTGAAAGAGGTCGATGGCCGCGTCTATGATAGCAGCCTTTTTTCTAGCGCTGAGGGTGGGCATGAAACTGGGCACCTTGGTTTTAGCATGTTCATAGAACAATCAATTCTACACTGACGGGTGTACTTTTTGAGATTTAAAAGTACACTCCACAGTGTAGATTTTACGGATAACCTCAAATGAAAGCAATTGTTCAGACATTACTTCCCTTAGGAGCACTGATCATGGCCGCCACTCTCACTGCCTGTGCCACCGGATACGACAAAGCCCGTGTAGAAGCATCGGATCACTACCAGGATGGCGAATTCATCAACAGCGAACCCTTCGAGCAGCCTGGCTTGGGTGAAACCCTGAAGATCGCCAAACGCTTCTTTTTCGAAGAGAAATTTAACACCATCCCCGCACAGGCCATACCGGTTACCCCTATTAATGCAGATGACTTACTGAAAAATGTATCCCAACAAACCGCCGTGTATCGCTTGGGGCACTCCACCATATTGATGGAGCTTAACGGTGAGTTCTGGATGACCGACCCTGTATTTTCAGACCGAGCCTCCCCCGTACAGTGGGCCGGCCCCAAGCGTTTCCACCCTGCCCCCATCGATGTAGATGCCCTGCCCAACATCACTGGCATTATTATTTCCCATGATCATTACGACCATTTAGATAAGGGCACCATTAAACAAATTCACCCTAAGGTGGGCGGATTTTATGTGCCGTTGGGCGTGGGCCAGCATCTACAGGACTGGGGTGTACCGGTTGAGAAGATTCACGAATTTGATTGGTGGCAAGAAAAACAAGTGGGTGACATTACCCTAGTAAACACTCCTGCCAACCATTTTTCTGGACGCGGATTAACCGATCGCAACGGCACGCTGTGGTCTTCGTGGGTAATACAAGCGCCACAACACAAATTATTTTTTAGCGGTGACTCAGGCTACTTTGCAGGCTTTAAAGAAATTGGTGAGCGTTATGGCCCGTTTGATTTAACCCTTATGGAAAACGGCGCCTATGATAATAGCTGGCAACATGTGCACATGTCCCCCGAGCAATCCATGCAAGCCCATATGGATTTAAAAGGCAAAATCATGCTGCCCATTCATAACGGCACCTTTGATTTATCTTTTCATGAATGGACCGACCCGTTTGAGCGCATTAAACTATTGGCCAATGAAAATTTTCAAACCCTGGCCACGCCGCAGATGGGGCAGCGCTGGTTGTTGGATGATGCTGCACCACAAACCGCCTGGTGGAAATTGGCTAAGCCTGAAGCCACCAACACTTTAGTACAAGCGAATGAGTCGCTGATTAATCCGTAATTTTTTGACATAGAATATATTGCACGAGGCTGATTGCATAGATACAGGGACGTATTGTAGTAGAGCAATGCAGGAGCAATTGCCGAGGCGACAATCGTTAGCAGTTTCAACTATTCGGCTGAAACTGATCGCCTGCAAGCAGCCTCATACAAAACTTCGTGACGCCTAACATAAAAAATATTACCTAAAATACCGCGAGGAATTCCCTTCCACCAAATCCTTCTGCTGCTCCAATACGTTCTCAATAAACTCCTTACACACTCGCACCTTGGCAGTCGCCCGTAAATCCACATGGGTTAAAATCCATACTCCCCAGGTAGAGGGTTTTAACGGCAAATCCAAGCGTCGTAACGTGGGGTCTAGGTCAGCAATGAAACACGGCATTCTGGCCAAACCCATATGATGATTGACACAGGCAAGCAAAGCATTCACATCATCCACTCGCATGGCCACCCGGGCGTTGGGAAAATGCTGATTGGCCCAGTCCGGTTTACCCGGTTGATCTTCCCAAACAACAATGTCATCCACCTCCTTTTGTTTTTGTAAATATTTTTCGCTGGCGTAAATGCCGTGGCGCAACGACAAAACCTTTTTACCAATAAGGTAATCCGGCGGCTTGGCCGTTAAACGCAGTGCGATATCGGCCTGGCGGGCGGACAAATCCATCAAGCCCGACGAGCCCAGTAACTGCAAATCGATGGCCGGGTAAGCTTGCCTAAACAAACCCAAGTGGGGAATCACCAGCCGGGTTAATACATCATAGGAGGCGGTTAATTTAAGGGCACCCTTAAGCTGGCTATCCAGGCCAAATACTCGTCGGTCAATGGCATGGGCTTGCTCCTCCATGTTTAAAGCATGTTGGTACAGGTCCTCACCGGCCTGTGTCATGGCATAACCGTCCCGCAGATGATCAAACAAGCGGGTGCCCAAGCGAGCCTCCAGAGCCGCAATGCGCCGTGCAACTGTGGTGTGTTTCACCGACAAATCACGCCCTGCCCCACTAACCGTACGGGCCCTGGCCAATGCCAAAAAATACCTTAAGTCATCCCAATTCACTTTTTATGCCCCCGTCTATTTGGCTCAATTTTGCACCTGCTCACCAGCCTGTTCATTTTTGCACACCAAGAGTGCTAAATCGATTATTTTAAAACCATTACGCACACACTAATATGATCTTACTTACTTAACGCACAGCAACTGATTTACGAGGTCACCATGGACAATACGCAATTCACCCTGATCAGCCACACTCTGTGCCCCTACGTACAGCGCGCGGTGATTGCCCTGGAAGAACAAGGCATAAAATACAAACGCATTGATATTGATCTGGCCAACAAACCCGCCTGGTTTAAAAAGGTGTCGCCTCTGGGCAAGGTGCCTGTGCTGGTAATAGACGATGACACGGTTATTTTTGAATCCGCCGTGATCAGCGAATACATAAACGAAGTAACCCAGGGCCAATTGCTGGCAAGCGAGCCACTGGCAAAAGCCAAGCAAAGAGCCTGGATAGAATTTGCTTCTAATACCCTTAACAACATTGGCCAACTGTATAACGCCGCCAACGCTCCGGCCTTTAACGATGCCGTCAGCCAACTTAAACAAAAATGGCGAACTCTGGAAGCGAACCTAAATCATGAGGGCTATTTTTGTGGCGAGCATTTTTCTCTAGTAGATGCAGCCTTTGCTCCCCTGTTTCGATACTTGCCGGTCTTAGAGAAAATAAGTGGCCAGGCGTTTTTACAACACTTTCCCAAGATCAATAAATGGACAGATACCCTTAACCAAAGAGCGTCTGTTAAAAATGCGGTATCAAGCCAATACCATGAGCAGCTCATGGCATTTATCGCCAAACGAGATAGTCACCTGGGGCATTTGGCTACCCAGCCAGTTAATGAGCAAACGGCATAAATAAAATCACCCTCTATTAATATTTAAAATACAAAACCAAAAGGAAAATACACATGAAAAATTTCAAACAAACATACGGCGCCTGGGCATTGGTCACCGGCGCATCATCTGGCATAGGTGAAGCCATGAGCGTTGAACTGGCCAAACAAGGGGTTAATCTGGTGGCCGTGGCTCGTAATGAAGACAAGCTGCTGGCTCTAAAAACTAAACTGGAAACTTACAACATTGAAGTCAAAACCCTTTCGGTTGACTTATCCCTGCTCGGCTCCAGTGCGCTAATAGCTGAAAAGACCGCACAGCTGGACATTGGTTTATTGGTGGCCAATGCCGGCATTGAAAATACCGGGGCGTTTATTGACAATTCGCCAGATCAGGAACGAAAGCTACTGAACTTGAACATCACTAGCCCCATGGAGTTAAGCCATATTTTTGCCAAGCGTTTTGCCAAAAAAGGCAAAGGGGGCATATTGTTGTTGGCCAGTTTATTTGGTTATCAGGGTGTGCCCTTTGTTGCCAACTACTCTGCCAGTAAGGCCTACATTTTATCCCTGGGTGAAGCGCTTAATGTGGAATTAAAACCATTAGGGATAGATGTGAGCGTATTGTCGCCGGGGCTCACCGATACTCCCATGACCCAAAACATGGTGGTGGACTTTAAAAAGGTGCCCATCACCAGCCACCAACCAGAGGTAGTAGCACGGGTAGGTTTGAATGCCCTGGGTAAAAAAGCCACTGTGGTGCCGGGTTTCATTAATAAGTTTTATGCCTGGGAGAACCGCCTGATTCCAAGAAGCTGGCCGGTAAAACTGTTTGGCATCTTAATAAAGCGCGCCATGACAGTTAAATCCACCAGCAACAAACAGGCTACCGTTTAATATATTGCCATTGCCTGCTGCACAACCAAGCAGCAGGCAATGGCTTTTCTCAATTCTGCCTCTAACTAATATTGCGTTTACGACAGGCCAACACTAAGGCCCAAAATTCTGAAAAATCGTTCACCACCACATCGGGCTGGTGAGGGTAACGTTCCGAGCCGGGAAATATTTTATTTAACCAGGGCAAATCCCATAATGCCCCGTTAAAAAATACGCTGGTGATGCCCGCACTTTTGGCGGCGATTACGTCCGTGGTACTGTCTCCCACATACCAAACATCTTTTCCCAGTTTTTCCTTTAGATTATCCACCGCTTTTAGTATTTGATCACAATGGGGCTTGCGCTTTACGGTATCGTCACCACACACATGGGTGACAAACAAATCACTCCAGTCACTGCCGTCTACATTGGCCAGTTCATGCACATAAAATTCGCGATCTCGATTGGTGATGACGCCCAAGGTTAAATCCAGTTTTTTTAATGCCAACATCACATCTCGCACCTTGGGTTCAAACGGCAAGGCGGTGCCAAAATAATTGCGATAGTGTTTGGTAAACCCCTGGTGGGCGGTTTTTTTGGCCGCTTCGTTGTCGCCAAATAACACCTCAAAAATATCGGTGCGTGAAATCTTGCGATCCAGTTTGATCTTGGGGTGCAGACTTAAATTTTGCCGCACATAATCCACCAGTTTCATGTCTTCCGGGGATTTACACTGCTCCACATTTACCAGGTGATCCAGTAAACCCAGGTTTCGCAAATCTTTTAACATATCATCTACTGCGTGATACATGGCATCCAGGGTGTCTACCAGGGTGGCATGCCAATCAAACAGTATTACCTTAGGGTACGTCAGGTTAGCGACCGCCGGGTGCCAATCTGGTTCTTGGCGCGCAGCCGGCAATTGGCGTTGTGGCATGCGCTTTGGACGAGTGCCAGGCAGGGTAAACTCTGAGCGGCGCTCAGAGCCTTCTATGCTGTTAATCACCACATCCAGCAAGTGATCAAAGTCCTCCACTATGCAATCCGGCCCTTGATAGTGATCTTCATCGTAGGGAAACATATGGGCAAACCAGTCACTGCTCCACAGGGCACCGTTATAGAAAATAGAGGTATTGCCAGCCTGACTGGCAGTGGCCATATCCGTGACGCTGTCGCCCACATACCACACATGTTGGTTCATGGATTCACCCACCGCCTCTACTGCTTGCTGAAGGCTATCGGGCGCCGGTTTATAGCGCCGCGCCTCATCGCCACACAGGGTCACATCAAACAGTTTTTGCCAGCGCCCCTGCTCCACATTTTGCAATTCATGATCTAAAAATTCACGACTGCGATTGGTTACCACCCCTATTTTAATGCCGCCATTTTTTAAATACTGCAAATAGTCGTACATGCCCTCCTGAAAAGGCAGTACTTTGCCAAAATGGCGCCGATAGGCGGCATTGTAGGCTTCATGGGCGATGGCATTGGCTTTGGGGTTGTCACCAAACAGGGCATCAAATATGTCGGTACGAGAGATGCGCTGCTCGGCCAATACCCGCGGATTTAAATGGCGAAAGATACGGATATAGTGCACCAGCTTTTCATCCTCACTGGTTTTGGCTTGTTGTGGAGTCAATATGTGCTGCACGAGGTCCAGCTCTTCCAGCCGAGGCAGCATCTCTTCGATGGCCAGGTACATGGCTTCATGAGTGTCTACTAGAGTGCCATGCCAATCAAATAACATAACTTTGGGGGCGGGTAATATGGGGGTGTTCATTAGAACCTCGACTTCGCTTGGAGTCACCTATTAAGGTTAGACTCAAAGCCGAGGGTTTGGAGAATTAGCTTACAAAATGGTAGTTAAAAAGCCGCTAACATAGTGCTGTCATAGTCTTCCACCGACACAGTTAGATTTTTAGACTCAAGTAAAGACTGCAATTTATTAATCTCAATCTGTAATGAATCCATAGTGATAGTATTGTCATCCAACTTAAAAAGCTGACTGCTGGCGGCGTAATAAAAATTAAGAATGATGAAGGCGTCGGTATTATTAGGAGAAGTATCTTCATCACGGGCCACTTCAATTTTTCGAAGCTTGCGATAAATTTTATTCAGGCCCTGCTTAAGCTGCCAAACGTAATACACCTCGGTCATAAAGTCATGGTGACGAACCTTATACAGAACCGACAAGCAAATAATGCCTGCCAGTACTACGCCACTAAAATTAAAGATAAAGTTGTCGCCATCGCCACTGGCAAGCATGGCGATGAGTAGCTGGCCAAAGCCTAATGCCAAGGCCATCAAACTCACAATCATGACCGCAATCACGATATTGAGGTGTTTACGGTAACGCTTTTTATCTATGTCTTGTAACTTCATTACTGCTTAATTTTCCTGTGAAATTATTACGTATTTAGGTGTTTCAGCTTCGCCGACTCAAAATAGGCTTTTATCTTCTTGCCATATTGAAAAGCAATTAACGAAGCCAAGATAACCGCTGCCAGGGAGTACAACATTGAGGTCATCTCGCCATGTTCACCCATGCTCACCACAAGGGTGATATCAAAATATTCCAGCAAGGCATCAAACGCCAACCCCATGAACAAGGCAGTAAAAATCACCCCGCTTAAGTAGCCCGCCAATGAACGTGTTCCCAGTTCATTTTTCACCACCATTAAAGTGGCAATATTGGTGGCCGGACCCGCCAGCATAAATACCAAGGCCGCCCCTGGAGAAATACCCGACAACATCAATCCGGCCGCGATGGGGGTGGAGGCAGTGGCGCATATATACATGGGAATAGAAACTAATATTACCAGTACCATGGCAAACACACCGCTGCCGTATTGGGTTAAAAACGAGTCGGGCACATAGGTTTGTATAAGGGCGGCAAAAAACAAACCCACCAATAACCAGCCCATAAAATCCGACAATAACTTGCCATAACCGTATTGCACCACGGCTCGGGCCTTGCCCCACGCACTTTGCTGGGGCGTGATAGTACCTTTCTTGCAGCAAGACTTCACGGCTTCTTGTTTAGGCGGGGTTTCCACATCCCACCAGCGCACCAGCTTACCCGCCACAATGGCTGAACTAATGGCGGCAATGGGGCGAGCGATGGCCATAATGGGGCCCATTAAGGCAAGTGTTACCCCAATGGAATCCACACCGGTCTCGGGCGTGGCCACCATGAAGCTGGCAGTGCTGGCTTTACTGGCGCCTGCCCGGCGTATGCCCATGGCCGCCGGAATCACAGAACAAGAACACAAGGGCAAAGGGGTACCAATAAGGGCCGCGGTAACCACTGAACTGTCTTTGCCCAGCACCTTTTGAATCCACTTATCCGGGATTAGCAGGCGAATCACCCCGGCCAACAACAGGCCAGCTAAAAGATAAGGGGCAGACTCGCTGAACAAACCGAAAAAATTGCTGATTAAGTCGTTCATGCCACGTCCTCCTTGGTGCTTTCCTGTTTATCCTGGTGGCTTGCGCTGTGTGTTAAGGGTTGATCATCCAGAGCCTCAATGATGCTGCAGAACTCGGCACTCTCACTGCCGCCACAGCAGGCGTCGCTGAGTTTGTGCAGGGCCACTAATACCTGCTGCATTTCCTTAATCTTTTGCTCAACATCCACAATTTTTTGCTGGGCAATGTCTTTGGCATCGGCACAGATATGGGCCGGCTTATCAGCACGTATCGACAAAAATACCTCCACCTCTTCCAGGCTAAAACCCATATCACGGCTGCGTTTGATAAATTTAGCGGTACTCAGGTCATTCTGGCTGTAGATACGATAGTTGCTTTCGCTACGAGTACTGGGTCTTATGAGCCCCTGCTTCTCGTAAAACCTCAGGGTATGGGCTGAAAGCCCGGATTGTTTTGCCAATTCACCAATTTTCATGAACCACCTCCTAATGTTGACAAGGCAAGTCTAGACCTTAGAGTATAGTCTAAGGTCAAGGGTTTTTAACACCTTTTACATACTTGCCGCATCAAGGCCCGCCAACCTCGCCAGCAATGCATTTATGCCCAGTGACGAATGAGGCTTTCTGGCTATACTTTTCCCTATGGACTAGGCATTAAATCACCCTAGCTGCCTTGAACATGGCATTAATTAAACACCCAGGGCGATGTATTCATGACGAGTGGCCAATTAAGTGTTTTAACCTCTGTCGGCTTAATTGTTGAAGAGCGTAATAAACGCCTACTGGAAAAACTATTACTGCAAAGTATTTCTGAATTTGTGGATTTTCAGGGGTTGATACTGCTTCACAAACCCCGCCACGAGAACAACCCTTATCTGGAAGTTACCTTATCGGTGCCAGAGACAGCCTATGAAGATAAGCTAAAATCCCTGATACACGCTAATGGCGTCGCCCACGTTCACACTGATGAACATATAAAAAAGTGTCTAAACACCTCTCAGGCCATATTCACGCAAAGCAAAGGCACACCTCGTGGGTTATTCCCCATTGTTGTTCACCATGAAGTCATTGGCGTACTGGACTATTACTCTAAGGAGCTCACCGACAGCAATAAAAACATGATCTTTGCTTTGTTGCATATTTACCGAAATTTTATCGAAGTTTTATATGACAACGAACACGACACCCTCACCGGATTATTAAACCGCAAGACCTTTGATGAACGGCTTAATGATTTTTTCCCCGAGGCCAGTACAGAGGTAAACCCTGAATTTAGCGCCCACAACGATCTTAGACAGCTGAATGCAAATGCAGGGCATTGGGTAGGCATTATCGATATTGATTATTTTAAGAGGGTAAACGACAACTTTGGCCACATATTTGGTGACGAGGTTTTATTATTATTTGCCGGCATCATGAAAAAAGAATTTCGAAACACCGACTTACTGTTTCGATTTGGCGGGGAAGAATTTGTGGTATTTATGCTCAATATCACCGAGCAACAGGCCTTCAAAAAGCTTGAACAATTTAGGGTGGATTTAGAGAACTTTGTATTCCCCCAAATTAAAACCCTCACCGCCAGCATTGGCATGACAAAAATTGATACCCAGTTTCATTCCACTAAATTATTAGAGCAGGCCGACCAGGCTTTGTATTACGCCAAGGAGCATGGCCGTAATCAGGTATGTAATTACCAAGATCTTATTGATTCTGGCAAGCTAACCTCCATCAAAATTGATAACGATATCGATCTATTCTAATACCCAGTGCTCACAGAGCGCTGAAAAAGTTATAAGGAATCGACTTGCCATCTGTGGCCCTGTCATTACAATCCGCCCTAATACTGTTTACACATGGCCTCATCATGAACCGCAAAAAGAAAATCTTTGACAAGTTCAACAAAAAAGTCAAAAAAGCCAAGGCCAGAATGAACCCGGGCACTAAGGGCAGCAAACCTAAGTACGTCTCCAAAGCCGAGCGTGCCAAGTTGGATGCAGTGGCCGAGCAAGAGCAGCAGGATAGCGGCTCCGAACAATCAGTTGAGGCCTCAGCCGAAGATCAGGCCAGCTAGGGCCTACATGGCCACAGGGTTCAAATCCTGTGGCATCTGCTCGATAACCCCGTCCATTTCGGCCGTGGATACCGGTAAACGTTTAAATTCTTCTCCCTGTTGTTGCATGGCGTCTAAATCCAGCACCGTGCCCGGCACCAGTTCTTCACCCTTCCCCAGTAAACCCTTCACTCCGTACAACACCCAGTTGGGCCCTTCCATGGACAACACCATGTAAGACACATCCGAGACTGCCAGGATGCTGTGGGCGGCCAGCTGAGACACCGAGCTATAACCCAGCACTACCCCTGAGGTCACTTCAAAGGTCACAGGCACCACCACCGCCTTGGACAGTTCATACACCCCAAGACCCACGCCGATTACCACTGACGCTGCGGTGCCCACAGTGAGAGTAGTGGCTGATGTGGCGACTCCTGCCACCCGTGAACCCAACGCGACGGCTTCGCCGCCCACGGCCACTGCTGTGCCGGCCGCCACTTCACCAC
>Ga0209184_1001926_pt1 | contig 11796 bp, 11 predicted proteins | sample EN8Hudsemesocosm_2_FD_184627 | JGI IMG/M metagenome (GOLD analysis project Ga0209184, IMG submission 184627) | Methane-oxidizing microbial communities from mesocosms in the Hudson Canyon - EN8C Hudson Canyon (SPAdes) (version 2) | ecosystem: Environmental > Aquatic > Marine > Cold seeps | place... | reverse complement strand
AGATCATATTCGTTCGACTTACCGTAATTTCTTTTATCCGCAAGATCGCTGGCAATTTACCGGCATTCGATTAGCGGAAGATGTTTGACCTAATAAAATAAAATCACATTGAATTTGCTTTCGAAAGGAGTCGATATTAATGAACAGCCAGCAAAATAATAAGATAAGTCAGCAAGCGAGGGAGCAGGCACGTAGGGGGTTAAAGTTTTTTGATGACCAACCTGTTGCTGAAGATATTTTAACGGAAGTTATTGCAGGGTTAACCCAGCCGCAGAAAGTTTTACCGGCGAAATACTTTTATGATGAGCAAGGTTCTAAGTTATTCGAGGCCATTACTCAGTTACCAGAATACTACCCAACCCGTGTAGAAATTAATTTGTTACGTGAGCATCGTGAAACCATTGCGCAGTTGGTTAAAGATGACGTTTGGCTTTTAGAATACGGCAGTGGCGCGAGTTTAAAAATCCGATTATTGCTGCAAGCGATTCGCCCAAACTGCTATGTGCCGATGGATATTTCTAAGGACTTTTTATTAGCGTCAGCAGAAAGTCTGATGGAAGATTATCCTTGGTTGAATGTTTATGCGGCCTGCGTTGATTATTCTCAGCCTGTGCGTTTACCAGCGGATATGATTACCAGCGCGCAGAAGTTAGGTTTCTTTCCTGGCTCAAGCATTGGTAATTTTTCTCCTCAGGAAGCTCAGATTTTTTTACAGGGTGTTCGCCAAACACTGGGCAAAGATGGCGCGATGCTGATTGGTATTGATTTGCAGAAAGATAAGCAGGTTTTAGAAGCGGCTTATAATGATTGCCAAGGTGTGACGGCGGCGTTTAATTTTAATATTTTGCAGCACATTAATGGTGTACTAGGGACGAAGTTTGACCTTGAACATTTTGAACATAAGGCGATATACAGCGAAGAGAAGAGCCGTATAGAGATGCATTTGATCAGCACGATGGATCAAATTGTTAAAATTTCGGATTCCAATAATCCCGATAGTGAAACTGCCCAAATTGTTTTCAAATCAGGCGAAACCATTCATACCGAAAATTCTTATAAGTACTCTAAGCAAGGCTTTACTGATTTAGTGGAGGGCGCTGGTTTTGAGGTGCGGGAATGTTGGTCGGATGACAAAGAGTATTTTGCTATGTTTTATTTGCATTGTTGTTGATCGCTTAAAGAAGTGCGGGGCCGCTGGATTTGTTGCGAGTTCTGCATTAGGTGCTTTGTTTTTGGGGACGCCGTGAATACGTCGCTTCGCTCTCCCTGTAGGCTCGTATTTCGCATCCATGCGAAATGACGCCACCAAAAACAAAGCACCTAATACATCACTACAGACACTTTTTCTAAACTCAACATTTCACTTCTTCAAAACAATAACATTTCATCGTTAATCTATAGAATCAACCAATAAGTCGTCATATTTTTTTGACGTTAAAGCTGAGAATCTGAATTGATGTTGCGGCCATTGCGCTGATCGGAGTTGGGTATGTTGTTTAAGGCCGTCTAAAAGAGAGATCTTTTAGCCGAGTCTACAGGGAGAGCGAAGCGACGTATTCACGACGTGCCGCAGAACGACATACCCAATTCCGATCAAAAGTGTAATGGCGAGAAAACCCTCAGCGCCACGACGTTTTAAAACTAGGGCTTTAGAAATTAATTAATACTCAGTATCGCGATGACGAACCAACTTCAAAAAATACTCCATTGGGTCTTTTTCGGTTGTCACCAATGCTGCCATTGGGTCGTTAGCAATCACTTCAGCTTGGTGCTGCTGAGTTACTAGGCGGCTCAACCAAAAGCGTAAAGACGCCCCGCGTAAACATAAACCCCAAGATTGCTGCTCAAGTGGCGTTAACTCACGCACTGATTGATAACCAGCAAACAAAGCAGGCAAGAAGTCGGGCTTCCAATCACCGGCGCTGTTTGCACACCAGTCGTTGGCTACAATTGCCAGATCGAATAACCAAGCGTCTTGGCAAGAATTATAAATATCTAAAATCGCACCTAGCTCGTCGTGGCCTTCTTCGGTGCGTTCGAATAACGCATTATCGTGGAACAAATCACCGTGGATCAAACCACGAGGAAGTTCATACCAAAGCTCAGTATTGGATTCTTGGAATTCAACTTCATCGATCAGAACTTGCTGCTGTTCATCTGTTAAAAGATCAGACGTCATGCTTGCCTGAATCAGTTCACGGCCGACTTCTGGCCACCAATGTAAACCTCGATTATTTTCTTCCAGCTCTTCTAAGCCTTCTCCCGCTAAATGGAAACGCGCTAAAGCTGCACCAATTTGAATGCAGTGCTGAAGATTTAGTGTTTCTGGATGACTGCCCGGTAAGCATGGGCATAGAATAGCGGGCTTGCCTTTTAACTCGTGTAAATAGATACCCGTATTATCAGCAATGGGCCCTGGGACAGGGACGTCTTGCTCGGCTAAATGACGGCCGATATTAATAAAGCCTTCTACCTGTTCAGCATCATGATGTTCGAAAATCGTTAGCACATATTTTTTATCGCCAGCCGTAACAAAGAAATTCGTATTTTCTACGCCGGCGCTGATGCCTTGATGACTTGCGTAATCACCCAAAGAAAATTGGCTAAGGTAGGCAGCGACTTCGTTCGCTGATAGATCGGTATAAACAGACATGAATTAGAACTTTATAAAATCAAAGGGTGGCAATGAATCGCTAAGCTATTCATTGCCTTGTAAAGCTAGGTGGTTAGCCAGCGACACTTACCAGCGAAAGATGACCCAGCTTGGTACAGAAACATCAGGAGCATCAGACTGTGTGTACTGGCCGCCTTCCGTTTCTTGAACATCAGTAGGTCTCAGATAATACGGCTTTCCGTACTTTGGTACCACTTTAATCTCTACAACCTCACCACCACGACGATACTCGTAAAATGTCTTATCGCCATCGTTACGAATAACAACTTCTTCGCCCGCTGAATTAGCCGTAGCAATAGGTGAGCTAATCAGTGCAAATGCACAAGTGAAAGCCACAAGAAGGGAACGCATCATGGTAAGCTATGCCTCATTCAAATATTAAATCTAACTTAAAAAACTGTCTCTACTTTTATTGTACTCTTAGAAAGTACGACTAGAAAGTAAAGACAGCTATGGATTCGTTTATGTCTGCACCCGCTATATTGGTTGATGGTTCTTCTTACCTGTTCCGCGCTTATCATGCCATGCCACCCCTGACTAATTCAGACGGCCACCCAACGGGTGCCATCCGTGGTGTGATTAACATGATGCGTAAGCTGCAAAAGGATTATCCTGAGTCACAGATTATTGTGATTTTTGATGCCAAGGGTAAAACCTTCCGCAACGATATGTATCCCGAATATAAAGCTAACCGTCCGTCTATGCCGGATGAGTTGCGCGTTCAGATTCAACCGATTCACGACATCATTAAAGCCATGGGTTTGCCACTATTAGTGATTCCTGATGTAGAAGCCGATGACGTGATTGGTACGTTGGCAGACCAGGCCACAACCGCGAAGCGTGATGTAATAATCTCCACGGGCGATAAAGATATGGCGCAGCTGGTTAACGAACACGTTAGCTTGATCAATACCATGACTGAGACCTTCATGGATGTGGAAGGCGTGATCGAGAAGTTCGGTGTGCGCCCCGATCAGATTATCGATTACCTATCGCTGATGGGCGATAAGGTCGATAACATTCCAGGGGTTGAGAAGTGCGGCCCTAAGACGGCGGTTAAATGGCTGACGGCTTATGAAACCATGCAGGGCGTGATGGACAACGCCGATGCGGTGAAAGGTAAAATCGGTGAGAACTTGCGTGCTGCGTTGGATTTCTTGCCTCTGTCTTACGATTTGGCAACGATCAAGTTAGACGTTGAGTTAGAGCAGAACCTAACAGAAATCGAAACTCAGCCTGTGGATAAAGATGCGCTATTGGCTTCGTTCAATGAATTTGAGTTTAAGTCTTGGGTGACTGAACTTGGCGGCAAGGTTGAAGAAAAAGCCGGTACGGCTAAATCCGCTAAGGCTGATGCGAGCGAAGACTCTTCAGAAGAGATTGCACCACCCGCTGAAATCCTTGAAACCGATTATCAAACTATCTTCGACCAAGCTCAGTTAGATGAATGGTTCGCTAAATTAGAGAAGGCTGACCTGTTCGCCTTCGATACCGAAACGACTTCGCTGAATTACATGGAAGCAGAAATCGTTGGTATCTCTTTCTCTGTCGAAGCAGGCAAAGCGGCTTATGTTCCGTTAGCTCACATTGGCCCAGATACGTTATTAGAAGATGCTCCGGTTCAGCTTGATCGTGATGCCGTTCTCGCTCAATTCAAACCGCTGCTAGAAAGTGAGACCAATAAAAAAGTTGGCCAGCACTTAAAATACGATGCTCATGTATTAGCCAACTACGGCATTGAGCTGAAAGGTATTCAGTTCGATACCATGCTCGAATCTTACGTACTGAATTCGGTTGCTAGCCGCCATGATATGGACAGCCTAGCGTCGTATTATTTAGCCACCAAGACCACTAAATATGAAGAAGTCGCTGGCAAAGGTGCGAAGCAGATAACTTTCGATAAAGTCGAAATTGAAATCGCTGGCCCGTATGCCGCAGAAGATGCCGATATCAGTTTACGTTTGCACCAGACCTTATGGGCGCAATTGAATGCCAGCGATAAAGAAGATTTGAAATCGGTATTCGAAAATATCGAATTACCGCTCGTCGATGTGCTAACCAAAATTGAAGCCAATGGCGCCTTGATTGATGCGGATATCTTGCACGAGCAAAGTGCTCAGCTTTCGACTCGCTTGGTTGAATTAGAGCAGCAAGCACACGATGTTGCTGGGCAAGTTTTCAATCTGGGTTCGCCTAAACAGTTAGCAGAAATTCTGTTCGAAAAACTTGAATTACCGGTGGTGAAGAAAACGCCTAAAGGCGCGCCTTCTACCGCAGAAGAAGTATTGGTTCAGTTGGCTGAAGAATACGAGTTGCCGAAATTAATTTTGGAAAACCGTAGCCTCAGTAAATTGAAGTCGACTTATACCGACAAGCTACCACTGATGATTTGCGAACGAACTGGCCGAGTGCATACCTCGTATCACCAAGCCACTGCTGCAACCGGTCGCTTATCTTCCACTGATCCGAACTTGCAGAACATTCCAATTAAAAGCGATGAAGGCCGTCGTATTCGTGATGCCTTCATCGCTCCAGACGGCTATACCATGGTCGCGGCGGATTATAGCCAAATCGAATTACGCATCATGGCGCACCTATCGAACGACGAAGGTCTATTAACCGCTTTCGCTAACGGCGTAGATGTTCACACAGCAACGGCTGCAGAAGTATTTGCTGTAACGATTGAAAACGTTGAACCGAACATGCGTCGTAGCGCGAAGGCGATTAACTTCGGATTGATTTACGGCATGTCAGCATTTGGTCTGGCTAAGCAATTGGGCATTGGTCGTAGCCAAGCGCAAGAATACGTTGATTTGTATTTTGAGCGTTATCCTGGGGTGAAGTCTTACATGGACAATACTCGTGCTGATGCCGCTGATATTGGCTATGTAGAAACTATCTATGGTCGCCGGTTGTACCTTCCTGATATCAAGGCAAAGAATGCCATGCGTCGTCAGCACGCAGAACGCACAGCGATTAATGCGCCGATGCAGGGTACTGCAGCCGATATCATCAAGAAAGCTATGTTGAAAGTTCATGACTGGTTAGCTACTGATGAATTTGATGCTCAGATGATCATGCAGGTACACGATGAATTGGTGCTTGAAGTTAAAACTGAACAGCTAGATGCCTTCTCTGCCAAGTTGAAAAAGATTATGGAAGATGCAGCTGAGTTGGCTGTGCCTTTAATCGTAGAAGTCGGTTCTGGTAAAAACTGGGGTGAGGCGCACTAACATTTAGCGCGAAAATTGGAGGTGTTTACTAAAGAGCAGTTCAATAATGTGAGTTTATTGGACCGCACTTTTTAATAAGAAGATGTTATTAACTATTGTAAAAAAGTTGGCCAAAGAGATAACAGTTCTGAAAAAGACGTCTATAGTTATTTGTAGGTAAGCCATTATGTGTGCTTCCACACTTCTCCATTAAGTTTTACGTTATTTCTATTCGTAGAGATACCGTACCTGTTTCTTCGGTGATTCCCCAAAGATCCGAAGCCTAGCCCGATTGATCCCCCAATTATCAATCGGGCTCTTTTTTGCCTGTAAGAAAGTTCTCCTGCTATTTAATCACAAGAATTTAAAGCAAAAAAAAGCCCTTACGACATCGAAGCAGTAAGAGCTGATCAGTAGCCAATTGGCTTAACGATTAAGCTGGCGGCTCATTACCTTCAATAAATTGCTCGCCTTCGTCTTCACCTTCTTCAATCACGGTATTTTCCATGAACCAATGAGTTAGGTGCTTACGTAATTCTTTCACGCCATCATTTTTCAACGATGAGAACATCTGCACTGTCGCCATGTCGCCCATATTGGAAACGGCTTTGCGTACTTGTAGCATGGTTGCAGAAGCAGGCCCACGCTTAAGCTTGTCGGCTTTGGTTAATAAAATATGCAAAGGCATATTCGATTCATGTGCCCAATCGACCATCGTTTGATCAAATTCGGTCATTGGGTGACGAATATCCATCACTAAAACTAAGCCGCGCAGACAATCTCGCTTATCTAAATAAGCGCCAAGCTGCTTTTGCCACTCGATTTTGATCGCTTTCGGCACTTTGGCGAAGCCATAACCTGGCAAGTCCACTAGTCTATAAGGAGTATCATCAACTTGAAAAAAGTTAATTAACTGCGTACGACCTGGTGTTTTACTGGTTCGGGCTAGCTTTGTTTGCTCGGTTAACGCGTTAAGCGCACTCGATTTACCAGCGTTTGAGCGGCCTGCAAAGGCGATCTCGACACCGTCCCATTGTGGGCACTGAGTGAACTTTGCGGCGCTTTGCATGAACCGAGTCTTGGTATAAATCAATGTTTGTGCATTTAACATAAGGTAAACGTAATGACCGTTAGGAAATTAATGGTATATAATCATCGGCTTTTGTAATCCGACAATGAATTGTATCATAGTCGGGTGTTTCAAAGCCGTGCATTTTTAATTAGCTCCCAAAGGGAAAATCTCTTATGAAAAAAATCGCGTTTCTTGCAACAATGATTGCAGCAGCAACTAGTTTTAACGCCAGCGCTTTCGATGTTGATACTAAATATAAGCAAACTTGTAGCATATGCCATGGTATGGGTGTTGCGGGTGCTCCTAAAGCTTTTGATGAGGCTGCTTGGGCTCCACGTATTGCAACTGGTATGGATGTATTGGTTGCTAGTGTTAACAATGGTAAAGGCGCTATGCCACCAAAAGGCTTGTGTAATGACTGTACTGACGATCAGTACAAAGCATTAATCGAGCACATGGCTAAAAGCCAATAATTAAATTTTTATAATAACTGGACCTGACGATGAAAAAAGTACTGATTAGCATAATCCTTTCTGTTGGCCTTATCTCTGCTGTTCAAGCAGGTGACATGGCTGCAGGAAAAACCAAAGCAGCCACTTGTGGTGCCTGCCACGGCGCTGACGGTAATAGCTTAGCTCCTAACTTCCCTAAAATTGCTGGCCAAGGCGAGCGTTATTTAGTGAAGCAAATCACTGAAATTAAGAATGGTGACCGTCAAGTTCCAGAAATGATGGGTTTCGTTATGGGTTTAAGCGAAACTGATATTGCTGACATTGCTGCGTTCTATGCTAGCCAAACTGCTGGCGGTGGTGCTGCTGATCCTGCTCTTGTTGAAGCGGGTAAAAGCATCTTCTTAGGTGGTAACGAAGCAACAGGCGTTCCTGCTTGTATCGCTTGCCATGGTGCAGACGGTAAAGGCATGGCAGCTGCGGGCTTTCCTCGTGTAGCCGGTCAACATGCCGCTTACACTGAGAAGCAGTTGAAAGATTTCTACAATGCTAAGCGTACAAACGATGCTAGCAATGTGATGCGTGACATTGCGTCTCGTATGCACATGGATGAAATCAAAGCAGTTTCTAGCTACATCCAAGGTTTGAAATAACCTAAAGCTCTTATGATGTTCTGAATGTCATAGAGTGTAAAAAGCGGCTTCGGCCGCTTTTTTTATGTCCTACATCCATGTAGTCCACCCTTCGGGCTTCTTCGAAGTGCAAAACAGCTATCCTGCTGTTTAGTTGACCTTTTCTTACGTTGATATCTACCGATGACGGAACCTTTATGCCACAATCGTAGTCAATAAGACCTATTAAATACTATTTGAAATAACATCTTGGAGAACTCAATGTTCGGACGTATTGTCGCCAGCGCGGCCATCCTTTTTGCAAGCCTCAGCTCTTTTGCTGGTGATGGCCATAATCATAATGAAGCGCCTATCACGGATATGAGCAAAGCTTATAAGTTGATTGAGCAGCCTCAAGCCGTTCCAGCTAATGGTAAAGTTCATGTTGAAGAATTATTTTGGTATGGCTGCGGTCACTGCTTTTCTCTAGAAGAGCATGTTCATAGTTGGACGGCTAAGCTTCCTGCGGATGTTGAATTTACGCGTATTCCTGCGATGTTTGGCAAGTCTTGGGTTATTCACGCTCAAATGTATTACGCGGGTGAAGTGTTGGGCATTACTGAGAAATCTCACGGTGATATCTTCAACGCGATTCATATCAATGGTAAACGTCTTCAGCGTAAGTCTGAGCAGCAAGAATTCTTCGCAGCGTATGGCGTAAGCGAAGATGACTTCAATAAAGCTTATAGCTCTTTCACGGTTAAGAGCCGTTTACAGCAAGGCGACAAACGTATTCGTGCTTATCGCGTAAGCGGTGTGCCAGCAATCGTTGTTAACGGTAAGTATCTTGTTGATGCTGCTTCTGCCGGTGGCCAGAAGAACATGTTCAAGGTCGTTGATTATTTAATTGAACAAGAACGTCATAAATAAGCGCTTTTCATGAAATTCCGCTTTTAGGGTGTCAGCTTGGTCAATCATAGACTGAGCTTATCCGATTAATTCGAGGCCTTGCCTAAACAGACAAGGCCGCGAATTAGCTTCATTATCTATTCCATTCCCCATTTCTTATCGCGATGCCAACCTAATTTCCCACACGAATAGTTTATTCTTAACGAACTAGCTAATTAATTTAGTCAGCAATTTCCATTTCTAGCCAACGCTTTGCTCATCCTTTTCTATACTCATTGTATTACTCTTAAATCGGTAGCGAGACTATGTCGCAAGAAGGCGATAACTCAGAAAAAAGCATCAATAAATGGCGCAATAAGTACCTAGACCTAATTGAGCAGCATGAGCAGTTAGAGCAAGGCAGTGAGAGAAAGCAAGATCAGTTGCGCCGTGCTTTAGTGATGGTCTCGTTATTAGCAGAAGGGCAAGCCGAGAGTATCGATAAGCCTTTGGAAAAACTGCGCGATACGATTAAACCTCAAAATGAAGGCCGCGGTCTTGAAGCCAGCTTACAAACCTTACAGGTTGAAGTGAATCGCTTTGACCAAAAGTGGCGGCTGCAAGCCAATGAAATTTTGTTGAGCTTAGAAAAAGCCTCAGTAAATCTATTACGTCTACCGTGTTCTAGTGATGAAAAGCGACGAATTAAAAAGGTGGTCGCTAAGTCTGAAGAGCATTTAAAGCAGTGGTCTGGGTATGGCAAACAATTAAAAGCCTGGTCTGAGCTATTATCTGACCTATCTCTGGAGCAAGCAGCTGATGCTCCTGAAGAAGAAAGTACAGGGGGCTTTTTCAGTCGGCTATTTCAACAGAAATCTGAGCCTGAAATCCAGCCTAAAACCCAAACTGAACATGAAATAGTTCCAGTTGTTCATACCAGTCCTGAGGATAATGTAGGGGACAGTAGTCACGCTCCAGGCTATGACCGCATAGAGCAAGAAATCAGCACGATGCTAACTCGTCTGTTACGTCAGCTTGTTATTCCTTCTCGCTATCATCATCGTCTCGATAACTTAAAGAAAAGACTGACCAGCAAGTTGAACTGGTATGAACTTGTTCCCCTGCTAGAGCAAGTCGCCAATTTAGTCATCGACGCTTTAGGTGATGGCCAAGAAGAATTCGAACAATTTTTACAAGGCTTAGATAGCCGCTTAGAAACTATTCAGCAGCTGGTTAATAATGCCTCACAAGGTCAAGTGAACCGCAGCGAAGCAAGAGCTGTATTTGAAGGTATGCTGGAAGGCCAGGTTGATGAGATTCGGTCGGTCGTGAATAGCCAAAATGACTTGGGAGAATTGGGTCAAAGTATCAGTCAACACCTCGGTTTGATCATTCAAGCCATGCATACTTTTAGTTCAGGAGAAAATACCCGCGAGACAGAACTGACGCATCAGCTAGCGGATATGCAGACTAAGTTGGACGAAATGGAAAAACTGGCTGAGTTGGCACAGTATGCCATCGAAGAGCAGCGCAAAAAGGCAATGCATGACGCTTTAACAGGCCTTCCTAACAGAGAAGCGTACCAACAGCGTGTAGAGCAAGAGATTCATCGTATCGAGCGCTACGGCGGCTCGCTTTCGCTCATGGTATGCGACATCGACTTATTCAAACGCATCAATGATAACTACGGCCACCTGGCCGGAGATAAAGTTTTAAAAATCATCGCCAAGTCCTTACAGCGTAATCTGAGAGATAGTGATTTTATTGCCCGCTTTGGCGGAGAGGAGTTTGTTGCATTAATGCCTGAGACTTCAGCTAAAGAAGCTAAACTCGTCGCAGAAAAATTGCGTAAAAAGGTTGAAGAAAGTCCGTTTAACTTTAAAAAAGAGCCCGTTCAAATTACCATTTCTTTTGGTATCAGCGAATTCGCAAAGGGCGAGAGCATAGAGGATGTGTTCGCACGCGCAGATAAAGCCCTTTATAAATCCAAAGAGAATGGCCGTAATCAAGTACAGCTGGGGTAAATCACCCAGCGTATATTGAGCCACCGTTTTAATCGCATCAGATTAACTTTTCTTAATTCAAATCAAAGTCTGCCCGCTTAGATTCTTTAATATGAGCTCTTGAGTAAGCCTTATTAATAGTTTTCTAGGAATCTTTATGACCTCCATTCCAGATTATATGACCAGCAAGCATAGAGAATGCGATGACGTATTTGCTATCGCCGAATCAAAAGTTGCTGCGGGCAATTGGCCAATCGCGGCCGAGAAGTGGCAAGCATTTAAAAGCGAATTGCTGAATCATTTTGAGCAAGAGGAAGAAGTATTATTTCCTACATTTGAGCAAGCGACTGGCATGACAGGAGGTCCAACTCAAGTAATGCGTATGGAGCACCAGCAAATGCGGGCCTTGGTAGAAGATCTCGATAATGCCATGAACACCAAAAATACCGATGCATACTTGGGCTTATCCGAAACCCTAATGGTCATGATGCAGCAGCATAATATGAAAGAAGAGATGATGCTTTACCCTATGATGGCGCAGAATATTGCCCAAGGTGAAGAGCTTATCGAATCTTTTAAAAGCCAAGCGAATGAAACGGTAGGATGAATAAAATGATGCAATTTACCGAAATTGATGTGCGTGAATTAGCCCCACCCGAGCCTATGACCGTCATTTTGTCTGCTTTATCTAATCTGCCCACCGGTAAAGGATTGCAGGTTCATCATAGCCGTCAGCCGTTTCATCTTTATGATAAGTTGATTGCAGCCGGTTGGGATTATCAGTGTGAGAAGGTCGATGAGAACTACTTTCTGCTATTAATTTTCCGCCCTCAAGATTAAGCGATGAATCTATCTGGCTTATCCTTTAATGGCTTACCGCCGATTGA
>Ga0209184_1001925_pt1 | contig 11802 bp, 12 predicted proteins | sample EN8Hudsemesocosm_2_FD_184627 | JGI IMG/M metagenome (GOLD analysis project Ga0209184, IMG submission 184627) | Methane-oxidizing microbial communities from mesocosms in the Hudson Canyon - EN8C Hudson Canyon (SPAdes) (version 2) | ecosystem: Environmental > Aquatic > Marine > Cold seeps | place... | reverse complement strand
GATCAAGAAGTTACGGCCGTAACCAGATTTAACGTTTACTTTATCGCCAAGAGAACCTAGCTTTGCAACTTTTTCTAAAAGAATAATTTCCATTTTAAACACCTTACAGGGCTGGTTGTGCACTCTTTAATTAAAAGTTTTTAATAAAGGATAAACACAACAAATTAATATTTAGTTCGCCGTTTCATTTAATCGCCCGCGAATATCAATAAAGATATCCAACAACGCCATTAAAATTAGTAATGCGTACATATAAGGCAAAAAGAACAACAGGCTAATGTAAAAGGTCATTATCCATTGTGTGCTTAATTGCTTTTTTGCAACGACTGCGTGAATCAGGCTCACCCCCATGACAAACATGGGCGCTAACACCACAGGAATCCAAGAGGCCATCTGGCTACTGGATATCCCTGCAAACAAGACCACTATGGCCAATAGCGCATACCAGTGAGGTAAACGCATGGCGCGGAATTCTTTGCCAAATTCACCGGGATTAAACATCTTTGCTTGCCACGAACGAGCCAATAATAAGGCTCCCATGGCAAACAACTGCAGCAAGGCTGCGATGCCCCCTAATAATAAGGGCAAAATCCACGGCTCTAACATAGTCGCCGCTTTTGGGTCTTTTTCTGTGAGCAACTGGCTATATTGCTGTGCGCCTTGCTGCAAAATATCAAACCACAAGGGGCTTAAACTTGGTAACAAGAGCACAACCGCCAGTCCCAGCAGCAAAGACGCCGCCATGGCCTTGGGCAGAGAGACCGCCAAGCGCAAAACGCTGGCCATCATCGCACATCCCAACACCACCATAAAAACGGTGATCTCCTGCTGCAGCGCATACCAGACAATGCCGGGTAACAACGCGGGCAACAGAACATTCAAACCTTTATTGAGCCCCTGGCGTAATATCACCAGGGCCACAATGGCAGCACTCACCCAGTACATCAGGGGAATGGCTGCAAACAATACCGCCAGTAACGTCGCCTGGTAAGGACCCTGCATAACAAATCGTGCAATGGCTCCCATCAGACTAAACCTTACTTATGAGCGTCTGTGTATTGAATAAGTGCAACGTAACGAGCACGCTTGATCGCAGTAGATAGCTGACGCTGGTATTTAGCTTTAGTACCAGTGATACGGCTAGGAACGATCTTGCCAGTTTCGGTTACGTAACCTTTAAGCATTTCTAGGTCTTTGTAATCGATCTCAGCTGCGCCTTCGGCAGAGAAACGACAAAACTTACGACGACGGAAAAAACGAGACATAATTATTCCTCCAATTATTCAGCAGAATCAGCAACAGGTGCTGCTTCTTCAGTTTTAGTTTCAGCTGGCTTTGCTTCATCATCACGACGTGGACGATCGTCACGACGGTCTTGACGGCTTTCAGCAGCTTTAATTGGAGACATTTCTGTAACCGGACCTTTAGTACGGATAACCATGCTACGGATAACAGCATCGTTGAAACGGAAAGTCTGGTTTAACTCGTCTAGAGTTTCGTTGCCACACTCAATATTCATAAGAATATAGTGAGCTTTGTGGATCTTTTGGATTGGGTAAGCTAGGTGACGACGGCCCCAATCTTCAAGACGGTGGATAGCACCACCCGCTTCAGTGATAGTGTTTGAGTAACGCTCAACCATAGAGGTTACTTGTTCGCTTTGATCTGGGTGAACCAGAAAAATTACTTCATAATGACGCATTAAATGCTCCTTATGGGTTTAAAAGCCTTAAGTTACGCCCTCTAAAAGAGGTGCCTCAAGACAAGGAGACCTGTATTCATCACCCTTGGCGCACGAATGAACCTTAGATGTAAATCAGGGGGCGCGTATTATGCTCAAAAAACGGTCAAACTGCAAGATATAGCCGTAAACCCTCCACATCAGGGGCTAATACTTTTTAATTAAACTATTTATCGAACTTTCTCATTAGAGCCGGGTCTATCTATATATATTCCTGTTGTGTTGTTTAAAAAACGCTTGCCCGGTTCGCCGGGCTTTTTTATGCCCAGGGATTGGGCTGTATCTTAGAAACCCAGGGAGCGGTTTCTAATGGCATGCCCAGGGATTGGGCTGTATCTTAGAAAGGCAGGGAACGATTTCTAATGGCATGCCCAGGGATTGGGCTGTATAACGCGGTGCCATGGATGGCAAAGAGCGTATATGCCCAGGGATGCGCGGCCCATATTCCCAGAAGTCACCCATCACAGGTCAGCCCCGCCCCAAAGTGACCGCTTACAACCTCGAAACCACCACCACATCTGATATAAGCTGTCTTACGCCCCCTAACAACTATAAAAACCACAGGACAATGCATGACCATACGTAAACTGCTCGGCTATTCCGCCATCACGCTCTTAGTATTATCACTAATAATAAGCACGCTTTTCTGGACTCAATTGCGCCAGCTCTACCACACGATTCATCTGTTTGACGAAGATGTGATTGTGGAAAACTTTTCCAACATGAGCGATGTTATCCCCAGCATCACTATTAAACGCTCGGGCTCAGTGAATGAGTTTGCCAGCACTCCTCAAGCGCTGCCGGCAACGTTCCAGTACCTGGGCGAAACCCGCACGATGGATTCGTTTTTAAGCGATACCAGCGCCACGGCGTTAGTGGTGGTAAAGGACAACGCCATCACCTTTGAAGATTATTACCAAGGAACGGGCCAGTGGGATCAACGTATTTCCTGGTCCATGGCCAAGTCTTTCCTCAGTGCCATCTTTGGAGTGGCGGTGGAAGAAGGCCTGATTAAAGATTTAAACCAGAGCGTCACCGAGTATGTGCCAGGCCTGAAGGGCAGTGGCTACGATGGTGTCAGTATTAAAAACGTATTACAGATGTCCAGCGGTGTGTTGTTCAACGAAGACTACGGCGACTTTAACAGCGACATTAACCGTTTTGGCCGTGTGATGGCCTTAGGTGGCAGCTTTGATGAGTTCGCGGCCTCCTTAAGCACCGAACGTGAACAAGGTGAGTACATGCACTACGTGAGCCTGGATACCCATGTGGTTGGCATGGTGTTGCGAGCCGCCACCGGCAAGAGCATAGAAGAATATTTCCAGCAAAAGCTATGGTCTAAATTGGGCACAGAACGTGATGCCATCTACATTACCGACAGCACCGGCCAGCCTATGGTATTGGGAGGTTTGAACCTCATTAGCCGTGATTATGCCCGCATGGGTACCCTGTACCGAGACAAGGGTGTACTCAACGGTGAGCAAGTCATCCCTGCTCAATGGATTGAAGACAGCATCACTCCAGACGCCCCTCACTTAATGCCGGGCAAACGCGACACCTCATCTAGCAAGTTTGGTTACGGCTACCAGTGGTGGCTACCAGACAACCCTAACCAGGAATTCATGGCTTTGGGGATTTATGGTCAGCACATCTACATTAACCGCCAATACAATGTGGTGATCGTGAAAAACAGTGCCGACCGTGAGTTTATGGATAATGAATATGCACATACCGATATGGCATTAGCCGCTTACCGCACCATTGCAAAATCGTTAGCTACTCAAGAGGCACAAACCGCCGCCAATTAATCCCGTGTATTCGCCGCTCCATGCCATTCTTGGCAATGTGGCATACCGTACATCCTGAACGTATGCGCTCAATGTCATCCTGGCATCGCGCTATACCGTACATCCTAAACGTATGCGCTCAATGTCATCCTGACATCGCGCTATACCGTACATCCTGAACGTAAAAAGCCCGCCCGTGTCACCACGGGCGGGCTTTTTATTACTTAAAACTTATGCCTCTGTTTTAAGCGACGCTTTTACCCTGAGGCTTAAAATGCTCTTTAGGCAAGGTTCCCGTGTAAAACTGAAACAACATAACCCAATCACCCATGAAACTGTAGAACGGGTATTTAAACGTGGCGGGTTTGTTATGTTCAAAGAAAAAGTGTCCTACCCAAGCAAACCCGTAGCCAATAACCGGTAGCGTCCATAATAGGGAGTATTGTGCGGTGGCCAGCGCGTATGCCAATACCGCCAATAGTATGGTGCTGCCAATGAAGTGCAGGTTACGACACACAGTGTTGCTGTGCTCGCTTAGGTAAAACGGATAAAACTCTTTAAAGCTCTTAAAGTCTGACATTAGCCCACCCTCTTTTTAATTATTAGACTCTATTATTATGCAAGCATTTGGCAGGTTCGCCAGTTGCAATTTGGGACCCGTTACTTGCGTCACAGGACAGCCATATTAAAAGAGGGTGCGCTCCTAGGCATACCCTAAAATATTGCTCCTGCAATTCTAGACTCTGTTATTAAAAAAGGGCCCATCTCTGGGCGTAAAAAAACCAGGCATAGGCCTGGCTTCACTTATTCTTTCGCCCACTATTCAACGTTAGGCTTGCGCGCTTACCGCACTACCTTTTTTACGGTTTAACAGCCAGGCAAAGACAGCGCCGGTGACAAACATGATGAGCGAGTAACAGGTGGCGGCAATGGACATCTCGGTATTCTGCAACAAGCTTAGGGCGATCACGATGGCCAAGGTGCCATTTTGGAAACCCACCTCTATGGCGATAGCCTTACTTTGCGCCTCATTTAACTTGGCCAGCCTGGCGATGCCATAGCCCATCGACAAACACGCAATATTCAGCACTAAGGCTGCTAAACCTGCTTGGGCGAAGTAAGCACCCATCTGATTAATATTCTTAACCACTATCAAGATCACGATGAACAGCAAAAATACCACAGAGAAAATTTTCACCGGTTGCTCGGCCCTGGCAGAAAAGCCTGGCTTTTTATGATGGATAAACATGCCAATGCAGATGGGCACGATCGTGATGACCACCAACTGAATGATGGTCTTGATGACGGGTAGCTCCACCTGCTGGCCATCCCCCATAAGTAATCCCATGAACAACACAATCATTAGGGGCACGGTAAACGGCGCAAGCAAACTCACCACAGAAGTGAGCGTCACCGACAGGGCAATGTCTCCCTTGGCAAGATACGTATATAAATTAGAGGTGGTGCCACCCGGACATAACGCCAGAATCATCACCCCCACAGCCACCGCTCCGCTTAAACCAAACGCGGTCACAATGAGGTAGGCCATAAGCGGCAACATCACCATTTGAGCAAAAATACCCAGGGCCACCGCCTTGGGGCGCACCATTACCATTTTAAAGTCTACTGGTTTAAGCGCTAGGCCCATGCCCAACATGATGACAAACAAAGACGCAGGCAGAATTACCTTTATAAGCAGATCGGCTTCCATGAATTACCCTTGATATTTTAGTGTTTATTTTTATGGGCCCAGCATAACCACTTAGTGAATCCGTGCCAATAGCCTGCGACAACACTGGCCAATTCTGCCAATAGTCTGTCTCTTTACAAGGTTTCGGCATACGGGTTTAACGGGTCATTTTTTTCACAAACACCACCACAAATAATGCCAGGGTAAAGCTGCCAGCAAAGGCCTCGATAGCGGCGATGATACGACTGGGGCCTACTGGCACTAGGTCGCCATAACCCAGGGTGGTGAAGGTCACCACGCTGAAATACATGAGTTTTATGAGACTCATGGTGTTTTCAAGCATCGTGTGGTTAGAGTCAAACACCACCATGTGCCCACTGTCTGATATACCTAAAGCAAAATAGCCAAAACCACACAACAAGATAAAACCCAAAGAAAACAATATCACCCGCAAGGGGCGTTCGCCGTACCCGCAGAACACATCCACCAACTTGGAAATGCCCCGCTGAAAAGACCACTTGGGCATCTGATAGCGGCGCATGAGCATTTCTTCATAAAAAAAATGGCCAGCCAATTCAAATAGCCCCTGCATCTCGCTCACTTTGCGCAGGTTGCGGCAAATTTCTTCGGCCTGTTCAAAATAATCGATGGATTCTTTATGGCGTTTTTCACCATAGGCTTCAAAACCTTTCAGCTCATGCAGCAGTTTTTTACCCCAGATAACATTTTCAATCTTGGCTCCCTCCAATTTGGCCCCCAATAAATTCACTCGCTCAAGGTTCGCAAAATGTAAGTTGGCCTCACGACAGTCGGCCTTCATGAGAGACGATTCGCCAAGGTCTATATGAAACAAATGAGCGTTGCGTAGATTGGCCCTGTACAAGTCTACCCGCACCAAGGAATAACCTTCTTTTTGACCATGGCAAACCAGGTTTAAACCTTCTAGATTGGCCCGCTTAAGAGAGGCCCCTTCCATGTTATGGCCGTCCTTTATGACCTGTTCGAGTTTGGCACAGAGGTTTTCACCGGACTTGTCTATGGTGGGGTCGTGCCAATAACAAAAGCCCTGTCCGGCATCTTCCAGCTGGCATTGTTGGCCATCACGAAACTGATACAAGCACATGAGCAACTCAAATAAGGTGAATTTCTATTTTGAGTGTAGTTCAGAAAATTGGGGGTAAGGGCAAGATTAAAAGGGGGGAGAATAAGCGCTGGCAGACAGCGCTTAAATGACGCTAATTAGTGATTACAGCTAGGGCCGTGAATGTGGCCATGCTCTAACTCATCACTGCTGGCATCACGGATTTCCTGGATTTCACCAGAGAATGCCAATGGAATGCTGGCCAGAGGGTGGTTTGAATCGATGGTTACCATGTCGCCTTCAACCTTGGTCACTTCAACAACAACCGGGCCACTTGGACCATCGGCAGTGAATTCCATGCCCACTGTCACTTCTTCAATGCCTTCGAATGCTGCTTTAGGCACTTCTTGCACTAAGGCTTCATCACGTACGCCGTAACCTTCTTCAGGCGTTACGTTCACTTCGTACTTTTCACCTACTTTTTTACCGGTTAGCTCTTTTTCAAGACCCGGTACTAGGTTGTTAAAACCGTGCAAATAAATTAACGGCTCGCCACCCACTGAAGATTCAATTACTTCATTGGTATCGGCATTTTTTACCGTGAATTCTATGGTAACGACTTTTTTGTCTGCGATAGTCATAAATACAATCTCTAAATTTTAAAACATATTCGTGGCCTTAAAATATTGCTCCTGCAATTTTAAGGTACCGTTCTGGACATAAAACAATAAATCGCAGACCAGCTGCGATTTATTGTTTGGTAAAAGAGCGTTAACTCAAAGCGTTAATTACTCAACACCCTTCATGGTCAACTTAATGCGACCCTTATTATCAACGTCCAGTACCTTAACCTTGATGGTCTGACCTTCTTTCAGAAAGTCAGATACGTTCTCAACGCGCTCATCAGAGATTTGCGAGATGTGAACCAAACCATCTTTACCTGGCAATACGTTTACGAACGCACCGAAGTCAACAATCTTGTTAACCTTACCGTTGTAGATAGTACCAATTTCAGCTTCGGCAGTGACGGCTTCGAACATGCCCTTGGCTTTTTCCGCAGCGACTTTAGTCAGAGCGAAGATGCTGATAAGACCAGTATCACCGATATCAACATCGGCACCGGTTTCGTCGCAGATACCACGGATAGTCGCGCCGCCTTTACCAATTGCTTCAGCGATTTTATCGGAAGGAATCTTCAAGGTTAGGTAAGTCGGTGCGTTATCAGGCATTTCGCCACGGTGAGTCGGCATCACTTCGTTCATCTGCTTCAAGATAGTGATACGCGCGTCAAGAGCTTGCTCTAGTGCAATCTCCATAATTTCTTCGGTAATGCCCTGGATCTTAATGTCCATCTGTAGAGCGGTAATACCCTCTTCAGAACCGGCCACTTTAAAGTCCATGTCGCCCAGGTGATCTTCATCACCCAAAATGTCGGTAAGAACAGTGAACTTGTCACCTTCTTTAACCAGACCCATAGCGATACCAGCAACAGGAGCCTTAAGTGGCACACCGGCATCCATCATTGCCAAAGACGCAGTACATACAGATGCCATAGAAGAAGAACCGTTAGATTCAGTAATCTCAGACACCATACGCACTGTGTAAGGGAAGTCTTCAACAGAAGGCATCATGGCTTGAATACCACGACGAGCTAAACGACCGTGACCAATTTCACGACGGCCAGGGGCACCCATACGACCACATTCACCTACCGAGTAAGGAGGGAAGTTGTAGTGAAACATGAAGTTGTCTTTGATCACTTCGTGTAAAAATTCAACGGTTTGCGCGTCACGAGTAGAACCCAGGGTTACGGTACCGATAGACTGAGTCTCACCACGGGTAAACAAGGCAGAACCGTGTGGCCCTTTTAATACATCAACCTGGATGTTCAAGTCACGTACAGTCTTGCCATCACGGCCATCGATACGAGGCTCGCCATTTACGATGCGGGTACGAACCACTTCTTTTTGAAGCTTCTTGAACATGTTTGAAACTTCTTCGCCGTTGTTGGCGTCTTCAGAAACAAACTGCTCTTTTACTTTAGCGTTGATGGCATCGATTTGGTTGTAACGATCCATTTTGTCGCTGGTCTGGTAAGCCGTGGCAACATCTCCACCAACAGATGCTTTAATGTCTGAGTACAAGGCATCGTTAAAGGCTGGTGCAATCCATTCCCAACGTGGCGTGGCCACTTCGGCGGCAAATTCTTTAATGGCGGTTACAGCACACTGAAGTTCCTGGTGAGCAAATAACACCGCACCTAGCATTTCGTCTTCGCTTAGCTCTTTGGCTTCAGATTCAACCATCAATACAGCGTCGTCAGTACCGGCAACGGTCATGTCTAGCAAAGACGTTTTTAGCTTTTCAAATTTAGGGTTGATGAAGTAACCATCTTCACGAGTATAACCCACACGAGCAGCACCAATTGGGCCGTCGAAAGGAATACCAGAGATAGACAAACAAGCTGATGCACCAATCATGGCGGCAATATCTGGATTGTTTTCAACATCAGCAGAAACCACGGTGGTTACTAACTGAACTTCGTTCATGTAACCGGCAGGGAAAAGCGGACGAATTGGACGGTCAATCAAGCGGCTAACCAAGGTTTCGTTTTCACTTGGACGGCTTTCGCGCTTAATGTAACCACCGGGAATTTTACCGGCCGCGTAATATTTTTCTTGATAGTTAACCGTTAGCGGGAAAAAACCCTGGCCCGGCTTAGGCTCTTTTTTACCAACAACTGTACAAAGAACTTGTACATCACCCATAGTAACAAAAACCGCACCAGTTGCCTGACGGGCAATACGGCCAGTTTCGATAGTGACGTCTTGATCACCAAATTTAAACGTTTTTACGATCGGATTTAGAGCTAGCATATGCTTCCTTGGATTTAAAATTGAAGTAGCCGCAACAAACAGGCTGTACTTCCAAGCATTAGCCCTTTCTCAGCATGACTCTTTTGAAAGCGCGATAAGACGAGCGCAAAAAGAGTGCGAAAAGGCAAATGGGTAGAAACACAGTGTTGTTTATATCAGGCAGGCTCCAATTATTTATTTAACTTCTTAACAGGGCAATCATTTTTGTTACCACTGCGATTTTTTGTGGCTTGATGGCAAACCAACAAAAAGCAAAAACCCCCGTGAGGGGGTTAATGTTCTTTTCAAACTAACTTAGCGACGTAGGCCAAGACGTTTGATCAAAGAAGAGTAACGAGCGATGTCTTTACTCTTTAAGTAATCCAACAATTTACGACGCTGGTTTACCATGCGGATCAAACCACGACGAGAGTGGTGATCACCTTTGTTTTCTTTAAAGTGTGGCTGAAGGCCGTTGATGTTGTGAGTCAACAAAGCAACCTGAACTTCTGGAGAACCGGTATCGCCTTCAGCAGTTTGGTATTCTTTAACGATGCCAGCTTTAATTTCAGCGTTAAGCATAATAATTTCCTCTAATGTATATGCGTAATTTAAGGGTTAAGGAAAATAGCCACCGTGCACATAAACAGCAGTATTCACCGGTAAATCAAAGACTTACCTCAAATTAACAACTGCAAACCTAAAGATTTGGCATGCCGTTAATTTGCAACAAACGGTGAGGTTTAAGCAAACCGCCTGTTTTTAATTCCGCTAAACCCAGCAAAAAGTCATATTTGGCATTTTGCGGGAAGTCACGGACCCGCAATTGTACCTGAGCAAGGCCCTGCTCGCCAGCCTCGTTTAAGCCATTATCCACAAGGTCTTGAGAGCTCAAAGTAATGGGCCGACCGTAGGTAAGATCGTCTGCCTGGTCCATATTCACATAAATGATAGGCACCCCAGGCAATGCCGTATAGGACGCAAGCAGCCTATCATCCAGAGCGGTGTAATCCCGAGCCTCCCCTTCAGGGGCAGCAAGTGCTTCCAGCTCCTCCAGAGTAACCATTAAGTCCTGACTATAGGGGCCAGCCCCCAGGCGACGCAGCACTGCCACATAACCCAGAGTGCCCAGAGCCTTGGCCACATCTTCAGCCAAACTGCGAATATAGGTGCCCTTAGAGCAGGTTACATCCAGCTCGAGCCAATCGGGACCAAAATCAATTAGGGTAAGGTTGTGAATGGTAATTTCGCGGGCTTTTTTGGTAATGTCGTATTCAACGCCCTTTCGCGCCAGCTCGTAAAGCTTGCGACCATCTACTTTCAAAGCACTGTACATGGGAGGAATTTGCGTGATAACACCACGCAATCCAGCCAAAACAGACTCTATTTGCTCACCATCAAAGGAAGGCACAACGCTTGATTCCAGCACATCACCATCGATATCGGCAGTGCTGCGAGATTCACCCAGCTGCACACGAGTGGTGTAGCGTTTGTCGCTGTCCAATAACCCCTGGCTAAACTTGGTGGCGCCACCCAAACAGATGGGCAATACACCAGTGGCAATAGGGTCCAGCGCACCGGTATGACCAGCCTTGGCGGCCCCGTACAGGTGTTTTACTTTTTGCAGCACCCGGTTGGAACTCATACCCGGGGGCTTATCGATTACTAGAATGCCACTGACCAGGCGCCCTTTTTTTACACGCTGTTTGGCCACTAGCTACCTTCTTGCTCGTCGGTGCTATCGCCATTGTTGTTCTTGCTGTCTTCTTTCATGGCCTTGTTGATAAGATTACTCAACTTGTGACCACGCTCAACCGACACGTCATAATGAAAACGAGGTTTAGGCACAATACGAGTGCTCATGGATTGCGCCAGCTCGGTACGAATATATCCGGCCATATCGTTAAGCACTTTCTCGGTTTCTTTGATGGTGGCGGCATCCGCATCCACCATGCCGGATTTCATAACCGTGAAGTAAATATCCACATAACCCAGATCGGAGGCTACCTTCACGGCATTAAGCGTGACGATACCTAAACGCGGATCTTTCACCTGAAATTGCAGTAATTCGGCCAGATCCTTTTTGATTTGCGACCCAAGCCTTTGGGTGCGACTGTAAGCTTTCGCCATTTTAGCCTCTTTGAGCCCAGGGCCTATGAATGCACTGGATTCGAAATTATTTGGTTTTACCCTCAAACAGCCACATTTAGCTGCCTGATCTCCTGAATACGCTCTTTACCAGCGCGTTATACGACCACCATGGATGGTGGAAATGCCGTTTTTGCATGGAGCAAAAAACGGCCTTGCGTCCTGTACATATACGCTATTCGCCATCCATGGCACCGCGCTATACCGTACATCCTGTACATATACGCTATTTGCCATCCATGGCACCGCGCTATACCGTACATCCTGTACATAAAACACTAAGCCGCCGGAGTAAACTCGGGCGGCTTAGTGTGTATTACGCTACTTTACTGACTTGCCAATTAAAGGCTTCGGGCGATTTCGCGCACTTCGAAGACTTCGATCTGATCACCAGCTTGTACGTTATTGTAGTTCTTAACGGCGATACCACATTCGGTGCCGATGCGAACTTCCTGCACATCGTCTTTAAAGCGACGCAAGGATTCAAGTTCACCTTCGTA
>Ga0209184_1001922_pt1 | contig 11843 bp, 9 predicted proteins | sample EN8Hudsemesocosm_2_FD_184627 | JGI IMG/M metagenome (GOLD analysis project Ga0209184, IMG submission 184627) | Methane-oxidizing microbial communities from mesocosms in the Hudson Canyon - EN8C Hudson Canyon (SPAdes) (version 2) | ecosystem: Environmental > Aquatic > Marine > Cold seeps | place... | reverse complement strand
TTGCCCTGTGGATCTTCATTGCCGCTGCCCGCCCAATCATATTGCAACCAGGCATCCACATTCAGTGGGAATAAATAATTACCAAAATGGCCGTTCAATGGCGCCGACCAATCCACCGTTAATAAACCGGTGCTAAAATTACCGGTATCTCCCGCCGAAGAACTGGCGCTGCTGTCGGTATTTAACAAGGGGGCCGAGCTGTCCCCCACATCGGTGACGGTAATGGTGCCTATATTAGCCAGGTTATAAGCTGTTACGTTATCAATTGAATTAATTCTAAAAGCAGTGCCGTCGAAGTACTGCACTTCCCAGCTCTGACTCACTGCAGACGTCTCCGGGCCATAGGCATTTTGAATGTTCAGGCGCCCATAGCGTATTTCCCCGCCGCTGCCTGCCACCACCACAGGGCCATTGGCCAGGGTTATGCTGTCTGTGGCCTCAGAAAAACCACTAATGTTAATGCTCATGTCATTATTAAACGGGGCTATCAGGCTGTTGGCATCCCGGTTAAAAACAAAATGGTCAGCATTACTAAAAGTATAGGTGAATTCGAAGCTGGCATTGGGCCCGGTTATGGACCCGGCAGAAAAACCGCCCGTCACACTTAGGCTGGTGCCCAGGCTGCCCAGCTGGCTGGAGGAGGCGGTGGCGCTAACGATTGGGGTATTGGCAAAGGGTGGCAGATAGTTTTTTAGGGTTTGGTTAGAAAAACCGCGCACTCGATAATTAAAACTGGGGGCCACCGAATAACCAATGCTACCATCGCCATTGCTTTGCAGTTGGCCGGTATAACTAAAACTGCCACTGGCATCACTGTAGATGGCTGAGGTGCTGGATTGAATGAAAAAATCCTTGGCATAAAAACGCCCTATGTTTTGTGAATCATTACTGGGCAAGCTCACCCCTAAGTAGTTATTGCCTCCAGCGGACAGTGTGTAGGCTCCCATGTCGGAGAGATTCATGGCGAGCGTTGTTGTGCCATTGGTCACAGTGGCACTGCTCACCGAGAGGGTGCCTGCGTCGCCGCCACTGACTGCAGTGGGCGATATTAGGTTGTGCGATAAACTAACCGACCCAGCAAAATTTGTGGTGCTGGCAACACTGCAATAGTCGCCGCTAGCCTCATATATTTTTGCAGTGACCCCTAGGTTAAAATTATCACCCGCTTGTTTAAAGGCCGAACAATTTGCCGTTAAACCGGGTACCGTACATTGCCAATTGGCCTCACTGGGTTCAAGACAAAACCCTGCCGGCACCACCACAAAACTGTTGGAGCCCCCTGAAATATAATTACCACTGCCGCTGCCGTTCCCTAACAATAATTGAAACTTCGCCCAAATTTTTAACGAACCCGCATCATCGTATTGAAACGTAAAGTCTCCGTCGCTATCTGTACTGTTACCAAAATCCAACACCACATTATCGTAAGAGGAAACTGTGCCCGAAATATTGGTGGATACTGGGGTTGAATTAATATGCGAAATGGCCGAGCCACAATTACTGGGTGAAATGCACTCCACCGCCATTTCCACCGATTGATTATCCACCAACAGGGGCGCACAGGCTCCGGTAACCAAATCGGTTTCCACCGCCTGCAGGGTAATGGTATTACTTTGCTTGCCCGCCACCTGAGTGGCAATGGTAGAAAATATAAACCCCGCCGCTTGAAACTCAATATTTTCGGCTTGGGTGATGCTCTCTGCCGCCACCGTGACAGTGGTCGTCTCTGGGTGGGTATTGCTTAAGTAAAAGGTGGCCAGACCCAGATCGCTGGCCAACATGCCGTAGCTGGCTATACCATCATCTTGAGTGCCGTTAGTTAATACACCATTGGCGCCCACCGCCACACTCCAATCACCATGGTTGGTACTGGTGCTCAAAGAAATGGTGCCTTCATAGTCGGGAATCACCGCGCCGCTATTATCCAGTATTTGAATTGAAAGCTCGGCGGGCTGACAGTTCACCATGGTGGCCGGTGCATTTACATTAATGCTATCCACCGTGGCAGAGCCACTGTCACACCAGGCAATATCATTCATGCCGTAATAAGCATTCACGTCATAGGTTACTTGGGTATTTTGCCCCAGGGTGACATTCTCTCCGGTGATTAATCCATAAAATTTTCCGTTCTGGTTTAGGTCCACATCCTGGGTCACAAACAGGCTACCACTGAAGGTGGTCTGAAATGCCATATTCACCTGCTTGTAAAAATACATGAGCAACTCATCACTATTGCCCGCTAAGCCGGTTCCCGGGGAGTTAATCAAGACATCGGATGACCAGCCAATAACATTATTAACATATAACCTCACCGGCCCACCACCCAGTACCACCAGCTTCGCTTCGGACGATAAGTTAAGCTCATCAATCCAATAAGTGCCGGGGGCAAAATTCACTGTAGAATCGAAACCCACATCCAGTTTGTCGATTAAAAATTCGCTATAAACACTGCTGTCGAAGTTTAAAACGCCGGCGGAGCTCACCGTGATCACATCATATTCATCGGTACTGGTGCCTATGGTTTCGCTGCCGGCAAAATTTACTGTGATGTCATTGTTGGTATTGGTTTTTCTAAAATTACCAGGCTTCACATCTTTTACTTCATCATCTCCGGTGACGCAGTCGGATGTGTCACAGGTTTGCAAGGTAGACCAGACGGTTTTATTAATGGTTCTGGCGCTTAGGGTATTATCCGGATTTGCTAGAATTTGTGCGTTGCCGCCAAAGGATATGATGCGATTTTTAATGGAATTAACTGCATTAGGGAACGAGCCTAAACAGGCCCGAGGTAACGCAGGGGTTGAGCAATCCCTGAAATTAGCCAGCAGCCCTCTAATTTCGCTAACCGAGATCACCGTATTGTAAATATTAATTTCATCGAAGCGCCCATTGCTGGAGTTCACACTGCCGCCCTTACTTGATGCCACATTTTTATCACCAAAATAAATGTTATTAAGGTCTTTTATGGCACCACTTGTGGCAACACTTGCATTGATAATTTCGGTTTCCCCTTCGTAGACCTTAAATTCATCATTAATAAAATCAAAGGTGACCGTGATGTGATACCAGGTATCCTGAGTGCGAGAGGATGCCCCGGGTTCATCCAATACCACATCAAGGTCGGCATCGTCTTCAAAGGCAAGTTGAATGGAGCCATCGGATTGTTTATCGATAAAAAAATATTTCTCAGCTGCCGAATTAGTGGGCAGCAGGGAAGCGTCTAACAATTTACGGCGAGTACCGTCATTCCAGTTATTTTTAAGATTTACCCAGAAGGCAATGGAGCCTTGTGCCCCCACGTCATCAACAATATTTACACCACTCATAAAGGCATCTATGGTGGCGCCGCTGTTGTTATCCGCCACCTCAAAACCGGTGCACACCTTTGCTGGGTCTTCGCCGGAAATATTGCCCAGCATAGTGCCAGGGAAATTTCCGCTTTGATCAACCACATCACCGGCTCCACTCCAGCTGCCTTCATCGAACCGGTATTGAGCGATAGCGGCGGGACAAGTCGCACTGGCGTGAGCACCAAATGTCACGGTGGGCTCATTAACAGGGCAGGCTCGAGAGCGAATGTCGATGTTACTGGTATTGTAAGTGGTAAAACTGCCCCCTGGTTTTTGAAATTGCACGGTAATGCCCCCGTCACAACAACCTTCGGCACCGATGACTTCCAGTTTGTGGTAGCCTTGCGTTAAGGTCATACTGCCCTGCAACACATCGCTGTGCCCCCAATTATTCGACCACCATAAATCATTGAGCCAGTCTTCTTCCAACGGCACACCGTTTACATATAAACCGCCGCCTCGACCAAAGTCGGCTCCGTAACGCACCCCCCAGCTGCCTTCCTCACCAGCCTGCACCTGAAAATAGGTTTCACTGTAGGCGATAAAATTACTGCTTGCACCAAAGGTGGTTTCATTTTCTATGCCGGTGAAGTCGGTGATAAAGGTGCAACCGTAACCGGCCGTGGAATCATTACCGGCATCAAACAGTGAAAAGGCTTCGCTGAGGTTATCCGGATTACCGGTGGAATTACGGGTGTGAAACTTTATACCCGGTTCGGTGAAGGTAAAGGGTACGTTGGCCAGGGTATCGGCAAATTCGTTACCATAGTATAAATAAATATCCCGGCTGGCATTGGCCGACAACGAACTAAAAAGTACCCAGATGGTGGCGGTTTTATTGGCCTGGTCCCAATCTTCCACCCAGTAGTTCATTAACGTTTCGTCGTCGCTGTCTACTACTCTGAAATCAAAACCATCGTTTGTCCAACTGTAACTGCCGTCTAGGGACGCCCCGCTGATGGTGAGTTTAACTTGATAATCCGTGAGAGTATTACCCGAGGTTTCCTGCACCGTTACAGTGGTTCTATAAGGCCAGGCACAACTCCAATAGGCTAGGGTTTGACTTGCGTACAGGCCTGCCATCAATATTAATAAATATTTAATCGCCCAGCTCATGGCTGTAACCGCACTTGAATGATGCGCGTGGCGGTATCAATGCCTTCACCACAGGTAGCGCTGCTGGTTAATGTAAAATAATTCACGCTGTCCACGGCTTGACTGGAACAACTCACATTAAGGCTGCAAAACGACATGCCCGCCGGAGTCAGTGCGTTAATAAAACTATTGTCGCAGGTTGGGGTTGTTACCGAGGTATTCAGCACATACACAGCGGCGGTTTGTGCCCCGCTTTCGGCAGCATAAAAAGCCGACATGGATAACCATTCACGACCATAGGCGGCGGCGTTCATTTCATTAATTTGATTAATAGCGGCCACGATCATCACCATGATCACAATTAAAAATAACGCCGCCGGTAAACCCAGCCCCCGCTGTTTTCGAAAATTACCCACGGTTATTTTGGCAGTTTGTTCAGGGCACATTTCTAATTTGCACCTCCTGATTCACAACCAGGCTTTCGCTACTATTGCTGCTGATAAATTCCATTTGAAACGACAACACCGCGTTGCGGCGCAAACTACTGGGTAAAAAATTAAACACCACCGAGTTTGCTTGCAACTGATCACTCACCAGTAATCGATTAGGCACACTGCTGGACAGTGCCGCCGCTAAATTGGATACGTCCCCCACAAACCCATAGTTACGATAAAAATACAGCACAGAGCCCACCTGGCAAAAAGCCACAGGTTGTGAAGTAACAAACAGTCTTTGCAAAGGGGAACCCAATAAAAATTGAAAACTGGCAAAAGTAAAAACGCTGGCACCGGCATCTGGCGTACCGATTACCGCCACCTGATTAGTGATATAACCACTGGCCAGAGTATCGTTATAAACCCGATTAATATCCCCCAGAGGATAGATGGCCAGGTAACCGGTTTGTGGCAGGGCGGCATCGATGGGCACGGCTTTCACTTGAGTTAAACTGGCCACCGACCCCAGGATGGGCGCCTCGATATATTTAGTGGCCGCCAAAACCGGTATAAACTCCACGCAGCTCTGGTCGGAATTGGTACGCACCGAGCCGGGTAAGGCATCACGCACTAAACGAGAAATTTTTTCATTGGCAATGGTGGCGCTGGAGGCTAATTCAGAACGACGCACGGTATCCACATACCCCAGGGCGCTGTAACTGATAAATTGCACACTGCCTACAGATAACACCGCCAAGATTACAATCACTATGATGATCTCCACCATAGTGAACCCTGACTGTAACGAACCCATTAAAAATTCCCCTTATATGCGGTGACGCTGCGCACCTCACCACTGGGCACACTGATGCTTACCGTGATGCGTTTGGCTAGGCTCGTGTCGGTTAATAAACTGCCGTTGCTGGTGCCCAATTCTGTGCCGGCACACAACACCGTAATGTCCACCTGATAGTTACTGTATCTGGCCATGCTGATGCCGCTGTCGGTTAACACCGGCGGCGCATCCGACACCCCGTGATAATCGTCCACATCATCAAATAACGCTCGGGTTTGCCCTTCATTGGACTGGGTACAGGGGCTCGCGGCCAGCAATACTTGCCCACCCCCCAATGGGGTTGCATCGTCAAATTTTTTAGCCAGAATTTCATCCAGGTAAGCCTGGCTTAACTCTAATGCCTTGCCCTCCCACATGGGTTGTGCACTGCGCCCTATGCCGGTGGTAAGTGCCGAGACCAAAGCCGACAAAGCGATGCCCAATACCACTATGGTGATCACCAATTCAATTAGGGTGAGGCCGGTTTGCTTATTGGATTTTAATCCAGGGGCAGGGTTAGAAAGTTTTAAAGTGTGTTGTGTTTTAGGGTTGGCATGATCCGCCATAAGCATAACCACTGGGACTGATGCAAAGTTCTATCGCTTGGCTTGCCACAAAACACAGGCGCACATTACTGTTTGCCTGCACTCGGCTAGCATCCACTCGATCGCCATAACCATTTAAGTAAAACACTAGGGGGAAGGATGCCTGGGGCAAGCTGGCACAACTGCCTGCAAAATCTGTGGTGCTGGTGCGCAACACCACATTGTGGCGCTCAAGGGTAATGCTATTAAGCTCGCTGCCTCCCTGAGCCAGGGTGAGGTCCCATTCACTGCTGCCTTGGGTAGCGGTAAACGTTAGCAGCTGACTGGCATCTTGCCTTAATAACGCCAGCTTTTGCCCTAATCGTAAACCGGTGAGCCATTGATCTGCCACCAGGCGGGCGTCATAGGCCTGGGTGCCACTTAACATACCGATCCCCACCGTACTGACGATAGAGATGAGTATCATCACTATGATCAGTTCAATGAGGGTGAAGCCTTTCATCTATTAGTTACATTCATCTGGGGTAGTGGCTAAGTCCCAAGTTCCCGTGCCCGAGGCAGGTTCAAAGGTAGGCGGAGCACCGCCACCGACCGATTCAACATAGGTGAAACACAGCACCCCGGCGGCGGCGGCTTTCACCAGCACACTGGCCTTAGCGGGATCCGTAGTGATATCAACCACAAAACCATCTAAACCGGCTATGGCTTCTAGGTTATCTTTGTCTGGATAGCCATTTACCAGTGTATAAGTGGTCCCTTCCAGGGTGATACTGCCGGTACTGCCCCCGGCTAAATCCGCCGCGTGGGCGATGGCGGCGGCTGACTTCACCCCACCCAACGCTCCTTCTATGGTGGCGGCCTCTGCATCCGAGGTGAAATCGGCAAATTTGGGCAAGGCAAACGCCGATAATATGCCCAAAATCACGATTACCATGATGAGTTCTATGAGGGTAAACCCGGACTGACCGCTTCCTTGGGGCCCTGATTTTTCACACCCGGAAATAACATATCTCAATGTCATACTGCTCTCCTTATTAGCTGGCAAACGAGCACACCTCGGCTGCCAATGTCGATCTACTTTAAGTCTAGTTCACAAAATCGTAACCACAGAACCCGATTGCAAATTATATTCAATAGCACTGTTAGCATCGTTCAGGGCATAGGTGTATTTACATACCGAACCGCTTGGCAACGACACCCAATAATCTGTGGAGCCATCATTTTGGCTAGAAACACTGGGCGCGCTTGCTACCAATAACGAACGCCACAACCGTACACAGCGGCCGGTATCCCCACCAATGCTGGTATCATGCTTGGAGGCACCACCTGCGCCGGCATCACTGGGCCATCCTTTGCTAGTGGTGGCGATGTCTTCATCCCCATAACCGCTCACGGCATCCACCTCTCTATTACTGCCGTTACTCACCCATTGGCTGCGTAACAAAATCACCGCCGACGCCAGCGCGCCGCCGGTGGCGGTAATGCTGCTGTCATGGGCGGCATCGTAACTACTGGACATGCGCGGCAATGCCACCACCGCCAAAATACTCAATAGGGTAATCACCACCACTAATTCGATTAAGGTAAAACCACTTACTGTCATGGGCTTAGCCGTCTCAACTTCTTTCACAATGATTTCCTGAGCCATAGTTAAAAGTGTAGTGAGGTTTTTGTGTTTTTTCACATTTAAGAAAAGCGCTTTCTGACGGCGAAACTTTTAAACCAAAGGGCTTCAGTATGCTAATTTCGCTCGTGACTGAGCCTAGTGTCATTGAGGTGTCTGAGGCAGGGACGCCGAATCAAGCCCTCATGGATGAGTCCACGGCGCCCTCTATGACACTAGGCTCAGTTACGGGCTGGCCACTGGCGCAATTTTTTACAGAAATGATATACAGATGTTAACGAGCCGCCGCGCCCAAATCCCAAAGTGGTAAAAATATTCCCAACGCTAAAATCAACACCATGGCGCCCATAAACACCAGCATAATGGGCTCGATGGCGGCACTGAGATTTTGCACATCGTATTCGGTTTCTTCGTCGTAAAAATCGCTCACATCTTGCAATAGTACATCCACCGCACCGCTCTCTTCCCCCACACTGATCATCTGTAAAATCAGCGGGGTGAACATGCCCGAGGCATTGGCAGTACGGGCCAAGGAATCCCCGCGCTCTATGCCGTGGCGCATGTCTTTCACATTGGCTTCTATGTAGCGATTGCCCACCGCCTCGGCGCTCACTTCCAGCGCTTGCAAAATGGGCACTCCGGCAGTGGATAACATTGAAAATGTACGGGTAAAGCGCGACAAGGCTATACGGTTCAACAAGCTGCCCACCAAAGGCAGTTTTAGCTTAATTCGGTCCCACTGATATTCGCCTTCCCGGGTACGGGTATATTTTATAAACCCCACAATTGAAAAAAATAGCAGGCCCAAAATAAGCCACCAGAACTCCAGAAAAAAGTTAGACGAGGCCAATAACATTCTGGTGGCAAACGGTAAGTCGGCACCAAACTTGGCAAATACGTTAGCAAAACTGGGAATCACAAAGACGTTTACCACCATGATGGCAATAAAAATGGCACTGATCACCAGCGTAGGATAGCGCACCGCCGCCACCACTTTTTTACGGGTGTCGCGCTCCATTTCCAGGTGCCCCACCAACTGTTTAAACGCCTGATCTAAATGGCCGGTGCTTTCCCCCACACTGATCATGCTGATGAATAACGGACTAAATTGCGCTTGGTGGCTAGTTAAGGCCTGGCTCAAAGTGTTGCCTCGCCCCAGGGTGGCCGCCACGTCTTTTAATATGGTCACCATAGTGGGGCTTTTTGCGGTTTCGGCCAAACCAAAAATGGCGCGCATTATGGGAATGCCACTGCGGGTGAGGGCGTGCATTTGACGGCAAAAAAGCACCATGTCATCCAGGCCAATTTTCGGCTCGGGAAACAGGTGATCCAAATTAATATTAAGTTTGGTGGTGGGGATTATTTCTTCAATTAAAACCGGCGTTAACCTGTCATCCATTAGACGAATGGCCACTGCCTCTCGTGATTGAGCCTCTTGCTCACCTTCGTGTAAACCGCCTTTTTTATCCCGGGCCTTATAACGAAACACAGGCACTTAATCGTCCTCCCCCAAATGAGTATCATCCAGGCTGGCTGTAATTTTAAACACCTCACTTAAGGTGGTTTTACCGGCCATGGCAAACTCCAGGGCACATTGGGCCATGGGCAAATACAGTTCACTCTCTTTGGCTACTCGGGTAAACAAGGCGGTATCATTTTTTCTAAGGGCGTCGAGCATGTCGTCATCAAATTCTAACAGTTCGTACACGCCAGTCCGCCCCACGTATCCGGAGTTAGAACAGTGGTGGCAGCCTTCCCCGTGATAAAAAGGATGGGCATCCGGGTCCTGGCCCATGCCTTTTAACCAGGCGCGCTCCTGGGCGTCGGGTTTGTACTGCAGCTTGCAATTTTTACACACCTTGCGCACCAGGCGCTGGCCAATCACCGCCCGGATACTGGACGCTACCAGGTAAGAGTCGGCCCCCATGTCCATTAATCGCATGGCGCTGGAGATGGCATCGTTGGTGTGTAACGTTGACAGCACTAGGTGCCCGGTCATGGCAGCCCGCAGAGCAATCTCTGTGGTTTCGGTATCGCGCATTTCACCAATTAACATGATGTCCGGGTCCTGGCGCAGGGCGGTACGCAAAATGCGGGAAAAATCCAAACCAATTTTACTGTTAATTTGTACCTGGTTAATTCTGGATAAACGATATTCCACCGGGTCTTCGGCGGTGATTATTTTTTTGTTGGCGGCATTGAGAGTATTAAGAGCCGCGTACAAGGTGGTGCTTTTACCGCTGCCGGTGGGGCCGGTGACCAGCACTAAGCCATGGGGGCGGGTAATGATATTAGAGAAATGCTGGCGAATTTTATCTGTCATGCCTAGTGAATTTAAATTTAATAACCCCTGGCTTTGGTCCAGCAAACGCATCACCACGGCTTCGCCGTATTGGGTGGGCAAGGTTGATAAACGTACATCTACGCTGCGATTTAGAATACGTATATTAAAACGCCCATCTTGAGGCAGGCGTTTTTCTGAAATATCCAGCCCCGACATAATTTTTAAACGACTCACCAACGCGCTCACCACGCGTTTTTCTTTCATTACCTGTTCTTGTAACTCGCCATCGATGCGCAGCCGCACTCTTAATACATGTTCATCTGGTTCGATGTGAATATCCGAGGCCGCCACCTGCACCGCATCTTCAAATATATTTTGCAGCAAGCGCACCACCGGCGCTTCGGTGGCATCGGATTCGGCCAATAAAGAATCCAGATCTAAATCGGTTTCCGATAGTTCGTCATCCAGCTCCCCGGCGATGGAGGCAATTTGTTCGGTGCGCCGATAGATGCGATCTATGGCGTTTAATACGTCCTGCTCTTTCACAAAGGCGGCCACGATCTTACGCTTTAATGCACGCTGCACCTCATCCACCGCCAAAATATCCAGTGGATCTACAAACCCCACAAAATACTGATCTTCCTCTTCCATTAAAATAATGGCGCGATAACGCCGCGCCAAACTTTCCGGCAGGCGCCGGGTAATATCGGCATTAAACTGAAAACGGGAAATATCGATGTAGGGCATGGCAAAGTGACTGGACATCTCTAGCAAGAGCTTGTCTTCACTCACGAACCCAAGGTCGATGACGGTACGGCCAAACTTGCGGCCGCTGCGTTTTTGCTCATCTAAAACCAGGGACAGTTGCTCCTGACTCAGAATGCCTTTTTCAACTAGCAGGTCGCCTACTCGAATTTTTTGCTGAGGTTTAAGCATAAATTACCCTAGCGCAAGGTATCCAGTCTTTGTTGGCTAAAGTCCTGCAGCGCCTTAGGTAAATTTGGCAAACTCATGGCCAGTGCATACATGCGTTGCGCCGCCACAATCTTGCCATTATTTTCCAGGCTAATGGCAATGCCCGCCCGCCAGCGAGCATCCCTTGGCTGTAAAACAATGAGGCGTTTATATAACTCGATGGCACTCACATGATTACCCGATTTTTGTTCTGCCTGTGCCGCCATGGCCAATAAGTTTGCCTGCTGTTTAAAATTTTTATGGCGACCTTTGATGTAGGGGTACACTTGTCGCGGATTTTCTTTGAGCATTAAACGTAAACTCACCTCATCCCGCAGCCCCCTGGGGGTTTTAGCCAACACCGACTTAACTGTTTTTTCATCACCAATTTTAATGGCATTAACCATTGTATCCACCGCTTGGGTCTGGGCCGTGCGGGTAACCATTTGTTTATTGGTATGGGGCTTGTTACTGGGTGGTTTTTCTGTTTGTTTAACTTTTTTCGATTCAACCAACAAGGGTTGCTCCTTGCTGACGTCAATTAAAAATAAATCGGCAGGCAAATTATCCGAAATATTATTGTGCTGCGCTTGCCACCAAATGTTAATGGCCATTACCGCGCATATAAGCAAGCTGGTAAGCAACAATATTAGTAGCCAATAGGATTTTGGGCGCGCCACATCATAGGTAAACGGTGCCATGGCTTGCATTTTTTCCTGGGC
>Ga0209184_1001919_pt1 | contig 11859 bp, 15 predicted proteins | sample EN8Hudsemesocosm_2_FD_184627 | JGI IMG/M metagenome (GOLD analysis project Ga0209184, IMG submission 184627) | Methane-oxidizing microbial communities from mesocosms in the Hudson Canyon - EN8C Hudson Canyon (SPAdes) (version 2) | ecosystem: Environmental > Aquatic > Marine > Cold seeps | place... | reverse complement strand
TAAGCTAAACAGGTCAATCTACAGTATGTCAGCTTATTGAAAAGTGGTGAGGCCCTAGAAAACTATAAAATCTCTGGTTTCTCAAAATACTTTTTCGTAATCTACTGGTCTAAGTGCCATTAGGAGATATCAGATGATTAGTTTTCTGTCTTTTTAAAGACAATTTAGCGAACTAAATTTTCCTAAAAAATAGATTCTGCTTAGCAACCTATAGCGGACATGATCAATGCAGCGTAATATTAATCTTTCCCTGATTATTTACTTATGCTGCTTTCAAGCGAGTTTGACCCCGTTGGTTTACGCGTCCCTGCCGAAAAAATAAAAATGGCCTGTGGCGGTTAGACGATATTAGCGCCTGATAAGGGTTTAATATGGCGACATTTAAGGGTAGATTATGGTATTCATACACACTGTGTTTATAGGAAGCTCACCATAATGAAAATAATAAGCTCACCACTTTTACTCTGCATATTTTGCTTGCTATCATTTTATACCTTCGCAGAAGAGCACCACACCGACAGCCCGTCATTTACGGTGACTGAACTAAAGCCAGGCTATCATTTTTTACAGGGAAAAGGCGGTAATATTTTATTGCAGGAAGGCGCTGAAGGTTTACTCATTGTTGATAGTGACTACAGCGTCATGACACCCGCACTCGAAAAGGTATTGTCACGTTATAAGCCTGATTTAAAATATGTATTAAATACTCACTGGCATAGCGACCATACCCAAGGCAATAAAACATTAGGGCATCGCGCTAACATCATTGCACACAACAATGTTTACAAGCGTTTAAATAGCCACCAAGAAATCAAACTCTTTAACATGGTCTCAGAACCTTATCCCAAGCATGCCCTGCCTGACGTAACCTTTGACCAGTCTCTCACCTTACATTTTAATGATGAAACCATTAAAGCCTTACATTTTCCCAATGGCCATACTGATGGTGACAGCATTATATTCTTTGAAACAGCCAATATTGTGCATATGGGTGATCACTTTTTTAACGGAATGTTCCCCTTTGTTGATGTAGGGTCAAACGGGAGTGTGTGGGGTGTGGCTAACAACATTCAAAACATGCTCGACAGCATAGATGAAAACACCATTGTAGTACCCGGACACGGCCCTATCGCCAATAAAAAAGCACTTATCGATTTTAAAAAAATGCTACTGGGAACCGCAGCAGAAGTAGAGGTGTCTATTGCGAAAAACATGCCCCTTGAAGCGATTCAAGCAAAAGGTTTAAGCGCACAATGGAACCCTTGGGGTAATGGGTTTTTAAATGAAGCGACCTGGATCAACATCGTTTTCAACAGTTTGAATAAAGCCAAGTTAAACAAAATCAAAACCGCACAATGAACTACCAAGCCACTAAAGACTACCCCTTTGGTATTTATGTTATTGTGCCACAGGTAAAGGTGCTTGCGACCCTAGGTGATAAAGAAGGAATCACGTAATTGAACTTAAAATGCAACCCTAATAACGCCTTCGAATTAAGAGATATTTTTAGCGCGGTTATTCCCAGGTACCATATGAATAAGAGGCATTGGAACACAGTGATTCTTAATGGTTAAACGAGAAACGCTTGTGCTTTCTTATGGTAAATAGGTTTTGTAACGAGATTAATGAACCGTAAAGACATATAGTGCCAATTGCAGACATCATATGCTAAATGGTATTGCTGTTTAGTAGTCGATTTAGGATTCACTAATTAAAGATTTTTGATGACGGCTTTGTTACGACGAGCGGACATTATTTTTGTTTGATCAAGCGACAAAGAAGCTACTGAGCGATTGAGCCTCAATGGAAGAATCGGCCATACTGAGCATCTTGAGAACGTTGGCTTTGAGTTATTAGCGTTACCTCTTTGAAACCATAGAAACCGCTAGCTTTGGAGCACAAAGCGATACATTTTATACTCTCTAAAGTCTACAAAAAATTAGCTTTCTGCAATGTATGGGTGTCACCTATTAAACCCTTACTAATCACTTAAACATGACCAAAACGATAACCCCGTTAAGTGCTAGTATTTTTTTCAAGCTTGGCCTTCAAATTACTAAGTGCTACTAAAGACATTTTTCGTACTCTTGGTTTCAACAAAGGAAAAATTAACTGATTAATACCTGACACCTCATAAGACAAAGTTCGAGTAAATGTTACCCCTGCCTTTGAAGGTTTAAATTCATAATTTATCTTAAGCCAACCGCCCTTCATTTCGCCCTCTACACACCAATGCGTACTTGGATTAGCCACAACCACTTGATAGTGTGTTTTACGCCGCATATTAATTGGAAGAGGAGAAAACGGTTGCAACTCAACCACTTCATCAAACGTATCACCTACATTAAGTAAACTGTTCTTTGCCTTTGCAGACTTAGAGTTTGGATGCCACTCATGCCACAGCCATGGCTGAGTGACATAAGCATACATTTCTTCCGGAGCACACAAGACTTCGACAGTGTTAGAGAATGATTCTTTCATAGTTTATCCATTCATAATTGTTGTTATTTTTTAACAGACGACACAAATTAATTATAAGCCTAACATACTTCTAAACCTTCACAACTCCAATACTTTACAACGTAAATATATAATGCTTTTATAGTGCTAGAAATTCACTAAATAGCCGTATTAAGGTGTGAATTAAATCCAGTCGAACTCAACAATGGCATTTACTATGGCGCGCTCTAGCTCTGAAACAAGACTAAAAACATCTGCCCCCAAACCTAGCACCTTAAGAATTGGAAAGCGCTATAGGGCCACACGTGTAGCAGAGAGTTATGATGCGATCGTAATCGGATCGGGTATTGGCGGCATGACAACCGCATCACTAATGTCAAAAGCGGGCAAAAAGGTGCTTGTGTTAGAGCAACATTATACGGCGGGTGGTTACACGCATAGTTATTCACGAAACGGTTATGAATGGGATGTGGGTGTTCATTACATCGGTGAAGTCGGTGATCCATCATCATCGATGCGCCGCGTATTCGATTTTATTACTGACGGCCAATTAAAATGGGCCAAAATGGATGATAACTATGATCGTTTATATTTTGGAGAAGAGATTTATAATCTCACCGCCGGGCGTGAAGCATTTCAAGCCGAATTGATAAAAAATTTCCCTGAAGAAAAAAAATGCATTAAAAAATACCTGACCATGCTCGATAGCGTGAATCGATTCATTCCGCTTAAGGTTATGGATAAGTTACTACCCAGCAAATTTGGCAGAACCTATAATTTTTTTAAGAAGTATGGCCTTCCCGATTATTTCAAACAAACAACCTATGATGTATTAAGCAGCTTAACGCAGAATCAAAAGTTGATCGCAGTGCTCACGGGTCAGTACGGTGATTGTGGTTTACCTCCAAAGCAATCTAGCTTTTTAATCCATGCGCTGATCGCACGTCATTACCTTAATGGCGCCTATTACCCTGAAGGGGGCGCCTGGAAAATTGCAGACACCATCATTCCTGTCATTCAACAATCAGGAGGCGACTTATTAACCTATGCATCTGTCCAACAAATTGTTGTAGAGAACGGCAAGGTAACCGGCGTAGAAATGGCTGATGGGCACATTATCAAATCATCTAAAGTGATCAGTAGTGCCGGTGTTATGAACACCTTCGAACACTTACTGCCAAAAGGTATCGTTAAACAGTATGGTTACGACCAACATTTAAAAGCAGTATCACCCTCTAAAGCACACTTAGGTATGTATATAGGTTTAAAAGAAAGCCCTAAAGACCTTAAATTACCAAAAACAAACTTCTGGATATTTCCTCATTACGATGCAGATAAAGCATTTGATGAGTTTGAAACAGATAAGCAGCAAGCATTTCCGGCGGTTTATATCTCGTTTCCTGCCGCAAAAGACCCCGAGTGGCAGCGCAAGCACCCCGATAAATCGACCATTGAAATGGTTGTGCCCTGCCCTTATGAATGGTTCTCAGAATGGAAAGAGGCACCTTGGGGTAAAAGAGGTGAACAGTACGAAGTACTTAAAGATTACTTCACCCAACGTATGTTAGAAGTACTGTATAGCAAAATGCCTCATTTAAGGGGAAAGATAGACTACTACGAAACCAGTACACCATTATCCACAGACTTTTTCTGTGGTTACAAAAAAGGTGAGCTTTATGGATTAAATCATGACCCTATGCGCTTTGAACAAAACTGGTTGCGCCCCAAGACCTCTATACCTGGGCTCTATTTAACCGGACAAGATGTTTTAACCTGTGGCGTCGGAGGCGCAATGATGTCCGGAGTCATGACAACCGTCAGCGTACTCGAATGGCGCAGCTACAAATTACTCAAGCAATTTGGTATGAAAAGTACGATGGGTTTAGCTGCCCCAGTTTTTGCCAGGTAATTAAAGCAGCATGCTTTATTTCGTCGTTCAATGTTTAGCGCTAAATAGGGCTAAATAATCTTAAGCCAATCAATCTCAATGATGCGCATTTATCAATATTTTAGACACTTGACTAGAACTAAACTCGGCTAGTAAGGCAGGTATGACATTAAAAAATATGCCCTTCAACACCTTTCGAAATACTTGTTCACATAAACAGTACTTGCAGTTGTAGGTACTTAGCCAAAATGACCGGTTAACTGCTGAGCTCTGGCCAACAAACAAAAAAGTGAGTTATCTTTTTCTCATTATTAATAATCGGACGGCCAATTAAGTCCAGGCAACAATAAATTTGATATCACTATTTTTTTCCACTTTTCAATATAATTTCTGAAAAAGAATAACTATCCCATGGAAAAAAGTGTAGACCGCCACTATTAAGCACACTTGATGAATGATGAATTGTTTCACTCACATCTATACCTTTAAAATGACACTCAGCACTTCCGTGCTTCGAATACATACTCGCCTGTTTTTAAGTTGAACTTTAAAGTATTATTTTTATTAACGACATAATACTTGGCATGAACAACTGCGTGCACAATAAAAATAAAAGAAAAATATATAACTGCTAACTTAATACCTATCTCAAAACCTTCCGAGCCTATTTTATAACGAACTAAAAAAGGAGCCAGTATTGCAATAAATAAATGAACAAATATTTGGTTTTCTTGATAAAAGTGTCGCTTTAAATCAATCGTAAAAAACACCTGTTAACCTTCCTATTATAGATTCAGTCATTTCTTAACAATAGCTTCTGTAAGAAAAGTTTACGTTAAATTGGTCCGCTTTGACTGTATAGGTAGTGTCTTTTTCTGGACGTAATCGAGTCACTTAAATGGCGCACGATCAACGACCATATATGGGTTAACAGTCACATAAAGTCATTCAGTTAAGCTCAATTTAGCAAGGTTACAAGAGTCGTATTGGTGGCATTACAGCCCACTGGAAACTCAATTATTGAACGACTTATAATCGCACGTTTAAGTCACTCGGAATTATTCAATCGCACTCGATTTTGCAGGAAGACAAGAGCCTTGTTCGTGCAAATTCGAGACATTAAGGGTTGTGATTATCTTGGCTTTATTCTCATGATTCTGCTTGTTAGCAGAATTACGGGATTGAAGTTAAGGCTGTCTTATTTATACACATGAATTATCCATAAACTGGCTCTAGCGATTAAGCTATCAATCATCGAAAAATTATGGAAGACTGTGGGCATAACGATCCCCACGGTAGTGGTATAAGTTCAACATGAAATTCAAACAATTACAGAGTTATCTTTCATCAATATCATTGCTATCTGAGGACGATTGGCAATTACTTCGTAATGAGCTAACTGTCGTTAACATTGATAAAAATGCTAATTTTCATTCACATGGTGATCTATGTAATGAAATCATGTTTCTTACCAAGGGTGTTGCAAGATCATATATTATTGACAGTAATGGAAAAGATTATACGTGTAACTTTCATTTCAATGATCAGGCCTCATCAATCAAGAATGTTTTTGTTACAGACTATGCGAGCATTATTAGGAAAGAAGGATCAAAACTGTATTTTGAGTCACTTACAGAAATAGAGGTTATATTAATCCCGGTAAGCAAAGTAAAAGAATTATACGAAAGCAGTGCTTGCTGGGGGCGAATAGGACGCATCATAGCTGAAGAGGCATATTACATTACGCAGCAACGAACCTTGTCTTTGCTAACCATGACTGCGAGCGAACAATATGAACAGTTAATTAATTACATGCCATCAACAATATCCCATATTCCCGAGCTGTACATAGCTTCTTATCTAGGAATTACACCTCAATCACTCAGTCGCATAAAAAAATCTTTACGAATTACCAAGTGGTAATGCTCTAAGTCTCACTAAGCTATAACCTGTAGATAAGTTCTCGGAGCGGCTGAGAATACAATTGATAGAATGGCGGAGAGAAAATGAATATTAAAGAACTTATCCAGTGGCAGTGGAATGGTTATGTGAATTATCATCTTTCTCGAGTTAATTTGTTGATTCACATAATTGCGGTGCCACTATTTGTTCTTGGGACGGTGACTTCTCTATTGGCTCTTGTAAATTTAAATCTTGGCGTTACGATTATGTCCATACTACTAATGGCAACTTCAATTGGCGTTCAAGGATTCGGTCATGCAAAAGAAGAGCTGCCTGTTGTTCCATTTAGTGGCCCAATAGATGCACTAATTCGTATATTTTTAGAGCAGTTTGTTACCTTTCCTAGATTTGTAATATCAGGTAGATGGCATACAGCACTTCGCAACAAACCGTAGCAAAGGGCAATAACTCTTTTATTCAAATTAAATCGAAAGATCAGAGTAATCGAACCATCGATAATAAAAATGTCGGATTTTGCTCAAAAGCAGTATTGAATCAACACTCAAATTGGCTGTTTTATCCCCATCTAGTCGGAACACCTGAACGGCAGCAATGCGGACTGACAGGTCATTGCCAGTTAGATTATATCTTATGAACTCAAGAGTTTTTCAGTGGCAACTAAGTGGCAGAACAAGCCACATCCCCACGTTTTTTAGTATAGAGATTGTCGTAACTAGTCGAGCCCTATAATTCAAGAGGTCTGGTCGTGTTCGGACTTTTACACCTAACAATTTTGCACCTAACTAGCAAAAGGTTTTTCAAAAATTCAAACGTATTAATTCTTAAGTAAGTGAAGCGTTAATATTCTGTAAACCTAAACAAAACGTCCCTCCCTAAAATCATTAATCGCCTGATCAATTTCAGCGCGGGTATTCATCACAAATGGGCCGTATTGAGCTATCGGTTCTTTAAGGGGTTTTCCACTTAGGATCAACATTGACGCACCTTTATTTCCTGCTTCAAGCGTTAATGTATCGCCTTCGGAATAAATTCCCATATGGCCGTGCGCAAAGCCGTCCTCACCCGATAGTTCGCCCTTCATTACATAAACAAGTGCCGGGAAGTCTGAATTAAACTGCAAACAAACCGTTTCATTTGCGTTTAGGCTAACATCCATCATCACCGGTTGCGTCGATAGTTCAGGCAAGGCGCCTTTTAAGGTTTGAATGCGATCTACCTTTACTACGCCTGCTATCACAGCTACTTTGCCACCTAAACTTAATTCTTTGGAAGGAATCTCACTCGCGCGAATATCTCTATAAGCAGCAGGTTTCATTTTTTCTTTGGCTGGTAAATTCAACCAAAGTTGAAATCCGTGTAGTAAGCCACTTTCTTGCTCGGGCATTTCCGAGTGTAGAATACCCTTACCGGCTGTCATCCATTGCACATCGCCGGGGCCAATCACACCTTCATTGCCAAGATGATCTCTATGACGCATTCGCCCTGCTTTCATAAAGGTAATGGTTTCCATACCACGATGAGGGTGCTCTGGAAAACCACCAATGTAATCAGCCGCTTCATCAGAGTTAATTTCATCTAACATCAAAAAAGGGTCTATCAAGGCATTGAGTTGAGTACCCGCTATTCGACGAATACGTACCCCATCGCCATCATTGGTTGCCCTACCTTGAATAATTTGCTTAAGTGTTCTCATTATCTTTCCTCTCTATTACTACCTAACAACATCCAGCACATCAGATCAAATCGAAGTGAGTTTTTCTCTATAATGTGCAAGGGAAAAATCTTGCTCAGGGCCTAAGGGTATAACGCCGGTTGGGTTTATCGCTTTATGGCTGGCGTAATAGTGCGTCTTAATATGCTCAAAACTCACCGTACCGGCAACACCTTCAACTTGATACAAGTCTCTCAGGTAGGCACTAAGCGCAGGGTAATCCGCAATGCGCTGCTTATTGCATTTAAAGTGCCCCACATACACGGCATCAAAACGAATTAGGGTAGTAAATAAACGCCAATCTGCTTCTGTGATCACATCACCTACCAAATAGCGCTGCTTACTCAAGATGCCTTCCAGCCAATCTAAAGAATCAAATAACTCATGAAAGGCTTGTTCGTAAGGTTCTTGCGTGGTGGCAAAACCCGCTCGATATACCCCATTATTCACGGTGTGATAAATACGATTGTTCAGTTGCTCAATGTCATCTATTTTCGCTTCAGGATAATAATCATCCTCATTTCCTGTAAGTGAATTGAAAGAAGAATTAAACATGCGAATAATTTCTGATGACTCGTTACTCACAATTGTTTTTGTCTTCTTATCCCACAATACCGGCACAGTGACCCGGCCTTCATAATCCGCATCGGCTTTTAAATAAAGTTGATAAAGGAAATCTAAACCATACTGATCCCCTTTAAGTTCCCAACCATTTTCCAACATGATAGGTTCAACCACCGTCACGTCTATGTGTTTCTCAAGCTCTTTCAAAGAGCGAAAAATCAGCGTCCGATGCGCCCAAGGACAAGCCAAGGACACATAAAGATGATAACGTCCTGATTCGGGAGAAAATGTTGAATCTGCTTCTTGGCTAATCCAATCCCGGAAGCGACTATCCTGACGACGGAACTCGCCCCCAGATTCTTTTGTGTCGTACCACTGATCGACCCATTCTCCGTTACGTAATAAACCCATTTCAGTTTCTCCCCAATAATTGGCAACTATTAAGCTGCAAAAAGACCATCGACTTGTGCTTTCGCTTCGGCAATCACTTTTTCAGTCTCACCTTTGGAACCAGCTGCATCAACAATATGAACAGTTTCTACACCAATGAAACTGAGTACGGTTTTCAAGTAAGGGCTGACATGATCCATTGGACTACCCACTGCCGCGCCTCCTGATGCAATCACAACATAAGCCTGCTTCACACCCGACAAACCGATAGGACCTTGCTCTGTATATTTGAAGGTTTGCCCTGCTCGTGAGATGTAATCAACCCACTGTTTTAATACCACAGGTACGCCAAAGTTATACATAGGTACACCTATAACCAAGACATCTGATGATTTTAGTTCGGTGATTAGATTTTCAGATAATTCAAAATGCCCTTTGAGCGACTCTCTATCTGATAGCGAAGAGGAGTGAAGATCAATTAAATCCTCGGCACTAATTTGAGGTAGCAACTGTTTGGCTAAATCTCTCCTGATGATCGTGTCCGAACTAAGGCCTGTCTCGAGTGTTTTTTCTACAATATAGCCAGATATGGCACGAGTGTTCGATGCCTCCAAACTAGCACTGCTATCAATATGTAATATGGTCATGCGATTTTTCTTCCTATTTCAATTATTTGCTTAGCTATACGTATCTACCTTGTTTTTAGGCTAATTTTTTATGTAGCTCTCTGTCTAAGCTGAAGCTGCCTGCTCCGCGAAACACTAGACCAACACTAATAGCTAACAAAGCAAGTGCAAATTCATAGCCGTTATTACTCATAAACAGACCATGCTCTAAATGAACGGTCACAATGGCGACAACCATAGTCAGAGCCAACACGATCGCAGAAGGACGAACAAGTAGACCAAGTATCAAAAACAAGCCGCCGAAGAATTCGGCACTACCCGCCATTAAGGCTAATAAATAGCCCGGTTCTAAGCCTATTGATGCCATCCATCCTGCTGTTCCTTCAAGGCCGTAGCCACCAAACCATGCAAATAATTTCTGTGCGCCATGAGCCGCAAAGATAACCCCCGCTGCCAATCTAAGTGCTAAGATATCGATACCGACTGATGAATAAATGATATTTTTGAAAAATGCGTTCATGATGTTTCTCCAGGTTTTTAAAGTGTGCTGTAAGTTGATGAACCCAGTATATCGACCTGAAAAAATTGAATAAGCCCAATTATCTGACTAGAATATTCTAAAAATTAGAACAGTTGAGAAATTCAAAAATGCCAGCTAATCCAATTAATATAGAGATACTAGAAGTTATCGATGCGATAGATAGACGCGGAAGCTTCGCTAAAGCAGCAGAAGAGTTGAACAAAGCAACCTCTGCATTGTCATATGCGATTCAAAAGCTTGAAGAGCAATTAGGCATTACGGTATTTCAACGCGAAGGCAGGCGATCGGTACTCACGCCCGCTGGGCAAGTTATTTTGTCTGACGGGCGTGCCATTTTAAATGCGACCAAACACTTAGCGGAAAAAGCAAAGGAAGTTGCTACTGGCTGGGAACCTAAATTGCGGATAGCACTCGAATCCACCGTTAATCACAGTGTTTTCTTCAAGGTTTTGAATACGTTTTTGCAGGAACATGAAAGCCTGGAGATTGATCTGAGTGAATCAGTTTTAAATGGTGGCTGGGAAGCATTGGAAAATGATCGCATAGACCTACTTGTTGGCGCACTAGGCCCTGCCCCTCAACAAAAAGGCTTTCGCGCCGTCAGTATTGAGACTTCAGACATGATTCCGGTGATTTCAAAAAAACACCCTCAAGCGCACCTATTAAACCAGCCCGATAAAATGAAAAACATATTGCCCAGCCTTCGCCGGATCGTGACGCACGATACGGCAACGGCGAATATTGCACGCAATGTAGGGTTAAGCATGGGTAAGCGTATTCTGTATGTGCAGACAATGGATCAAAAGATTTATGCGCAACTAGCCGGCCTTGGCATAGGCCACTTACCCAAGCATAGAATTCAAGCCTACCTGGAACGCGGTGAACTGCTTAAGTTACCAGAGTTACCAAAAACTCAATCCAATAATGACAATTTCATCGCCTGGAAAATCAGCCATAAAGGCAAAGCACTTCAAACCTTATCACAAAGACTTATTAAAGCTAAGTGGCAATAATGCCTGCACCTAATAGGCTTCTTTCGCACTAAGGTATTTACAATATCATTACTTGCCAGAAGAAAAACTATTAGGTCAAGCTGACCCCGAGCTTAGATGATTATTTTTGGCACGACCTGGTTCCAAACCTGGATTTTGATAGGTTCTTTCTACGCCAATAACAAAAGAGTCAGCATATTGCGTTGATCAATTGAACTCACAGGCAATTCCCGCCAAATGGCAATCTAATTATGGAAAGCCTCAAACTCGCACTTAGAAGACGCTTCCTCATTGCGCTTGAATAAGAAATTCAGCCAATTTGATCTACTTGTTAATGAGGGGGCGTGAGCAAAAGCGAACCCTTTTGAAATACAGGAAAACCGCTAAAATGAGCTCAAAGCGACCCCTAGTTCAAACGCTTAGAGGTTTAACTCATCAGAATACCGCTGTAGTATTTTTTTTATCTCTCCCTGACGTTCCATATTTTTCAACACAAACTCTATCTCCGGTACCAAATTTTCGTGCTTTCGATGAAGGTAGTGAAAAAGTTCATAACTCTGCAGTGGTGGCTCAATTATCAAAACGTCTTCTAGGCTCTGTCTCTTAATTTCTTGTGTACCAATAATTCGTGTTGAAACCGCAACATCAAAACGACTGTTGTTCAAAGTTTTGAATACTTCTTCATAGCTAGTGCCCATCCAGAAATACATAAGATACTGAAAAAAAAGAAATAATTTGATGAATAGTTAAAAAACCCTCTTGAG
>Ga0209184_1001910_pt1 | contig 11890 bp, 10 predicted proteins | sample EN8Hudsemesocosm_2_FD_184627 | JGI IMG/M metagenome (GOLD analysis project Ga0209184, IMG submission 184627) | Methane-oxidizing microbial communities from mesocosms in the Hudson Canyon - EN8C Hudson Canyon (SPAdes) (version 2) | ecosystem: Environmental > Aquatic > Marine > Cold seeps | place... | reverse complement strand
GTGCGCTCGACCAAATGAGTGCTATTGATGGCTTTATGGATTGGTTTCCAAAAGATTTAGCACTACCAGGCTTAGCAGGGGGAATTTTATTCGCTATCAGCTGGATGTTTGCCGGGTTATCCGTCATTGGACAGCCACATGTGATGGTTCGTTTTATGGCATTAAACGATGCTAGAAAAATGCGTCAAGCGAGATTATGGTATTACAGCTGGTATTTAGTTTTTTATAGCATGGCAACGGGGGTAGGCTTATTATCTCGTATCTATTTACTAGATACAGGAACATTCGATGCTGAACTAGCGCTGCCTACAATGGCTATGCAATTATTATCACCCGCTTTTGTCGGTTTAATTCTCGCAGGTATTTTTGCTGCCACCATGTCCACAGCTGACTCGCTAATATTAAGCTGCTCAGCCGCACTTACGCATGATTTATTACCTCATAAAATTGAAAACACTCACTTACTAAAAGCGGGTACTGTTTTTATCACAATAGCGGCTTTAATCTGGGCGTTAGTTAATAGTCAAAGTGTTTTCAGTTTGGTGATTATGGCCTGGTCTAGTTTAGCCAGTGCTTTTGCCCCTTTGTTAATTGTCTTATGTCTAGGCAAAGAACCCAGTCAAAACAGGAGTCTATTTGCAATATTTATTGGTTTAGCTGTCTCTATTTTATGGCGGTATATTGGGTGGAATAATGCTATATATGAAGGAATGATCGGTATTATTGCAGGGTTATCAGTGTTTTATATACCTGTGACTTTTAAGAAAGATGATATTTAATGCAATTACAATTACCTATTAAAAGCATTGTAAGTACAAAGTAACAGGCTTCTATGGGTCTATAGTGATCATTTAGAGTACTTACTTCTCACTCAAATTTTTACAAACTTGTATGGCCACATACAGCCATGAGCAGTCAGCAACCAATTACAATTCCTACACTTTTCAACCGATCCTGGGTGTTTTTCTCCCTTACTATCTAACGCAGTCATAATTATTGTATTTTATAATGGTATATTGTAGTTATTCTATAATCCTTAATGTCTAAAAAATATAATATATATTTATGACTCCAAAGCCATTGACTTTACTCTGCTTGACGATATTCATGATCATCAGTACGCCTGTTTGGTCATTACCGTCCAATTCACCAGAAAAGATTAGCCTGCAACTCAAATGGACACACCAGTTCCAATTTGCAGGTTATTATGCGGCTAAAGAACAAGGTTATTACACAGATGCTGGCTTAGATGTTGAATTTATAGAACGTACTGTAGATATCGACCTTGTTAAACAAGTCTTATCTGGTAAAGCTCAATATGGCGTTGGTGATACGGGTCTTATTTCAGTATTTTCCAAAGGAACACAGATAAAAGCTTTAGCTGCTATATTTCAACACAGTCCACTTGTTTTTATCTCAAAAAAATCATCTCTCATTACTAACCCTTTCGAAATGAAAGGTAAACGCATTATGTTGGATAAATATGAGGCGCAATCGCCCTTAAGGGCTTGCTTTATCGGTGCAGGACTTAAAGATGATGGTTTTATTTCCGTTGAACATAGTTATGACAATGGATCCCTTGTTCGAGATGAGATTGATGTTATTTCAGCTTATTCAACTAATGCTCCATTCTATTATCAGGAGCTCGGTGTCGATATTAATATTATCAAACCACAAGATTATGGCGTTGATTTTTATGGGGATATTCTATTTACCAGTACACAAGAAACAATAGACCATCCAGGCCGTGTCAAGCGCTTTAAGCAGGCAACGATTAAAGGTTGGCACTATGCACTTGTGCATCAAGAAGAGTTAATACAACTTATTCATAATAAATATAACAGCAAACTCAGCCTCAATGCTCTACGTTATGAAGCTAAAGAGATAGCCAAACTTATTTCTGCTGATACCATTCCATTAGGAGAAATCAACGCCAGTCGTATATTACGCACTGCTGAAGTGTATGCTCAATTACATATAGCCAAGACACTAAACATAAATGACATACGCTCTTTTCTTCATCAGTCCGATGAAGATTCTCACCGCATTACATTCACTCACCAAGAACAAATATGGTTATCTGAACATCCCCACATCAAATTTACGGGTGATCCCGACTGGCTTCCCTATGAAGCCTTTACAGACAAAGGAGAATATATCGGCATTGTGGCCGATCATCTTGAATTAATTGAGAAACATTCAGGGATTAAATTCAATATCATACCAACCAAAACGTGGCAAGAATCTGTTGCAAAGGTACGCGATGGCAAAATAGATATTATCTCCGAAACGGTTGACTCTTCATTAACTGACAAATTGGAGTTTACCAAGCCTTATCTGTCCAGTCCTATCGTTATTGTCATGAATGATAAGCAGTCTTATGTAGACAACATAACACAGATTACTGACAAAAAAATCGCACTGATAAAAAGTTATGGTTACGTTGAACACATCACCGATGCATACCCTGGATTGGATTACCACTGGGTAGATAATATGCAACAAGGTCTTGAAGCCGTTTCTTCTGGAAAGGTAGATGTACTGCTCTCAACCTTAGCCCAAACATCGTATGCGATTGCAAAATCGGCTATTCAAAATATCAAAATCGTCGGTAAAACCGAATTTACTAACGATCTCGCTTTGGGGATAAAAAAAGAATACGCCTCTGTGCTTATTCCTATTCTTAATCGCGCCTTTGACTTGCTCACCGAATCCGAAAGAAAACAGATATTTGATAAATGGGGTAAGGTAGAATTTGCACCACAAACTGATTATCGTGTTGCCATTCAAGTATCGCTTGGTTTATTACTATTGCTTAGTATTGTTTTATATTGGAATCGTACCTTACGGTTACAAATTATAGCGCGTAAGCAAGCTGAAGTGTCCTTAACACTAAGTGAACATCGCTTTAGCTCATTATTAGAAGCGGTTGATAGCATCTCCGTTCAAGGTTACGATCCTGACCGTAAACTCATATTTTGGAACAAAGCTAGTGAAGCTATCTACGGCTTCACTAAACAGGAAGCGCTGGGCAAACAACTTGAAGACTTAATTATCCCCGATAATATGCGAACTGGCGTAATTAAAGCCCATCAGGATTGGCTACAATCTGGAATCGCTATTCCTTCGGGTGAATTACAACTTCTGCATAAAAATGGTTCACTTGTCGATGTGTTCTCTAGCCATGTTTTACAAATTAATGTCGAGGGTCAGCAAGAATTGTTTTGCATTGATATTGACTTGAGTGACCGTAAAAAGGCTGAGGAGAAACTATTACTCTTCTCTCGCGTATTTAATGACACGAATGAAGGCATCACCATTACTAATGCCCAGAATGAGATCGTTGATGTTAACCCTGCCTTTTGTGACATCACAGGTTACAGTCGTGATGAGGTATTCGGCCAAAACCCTCGCATCCTAAGTTCAGGCAAACATAGTCCTGAGTTCTACGCGGCTATGTGGCAAGATATTAATGAACAAGGCCATTGGCAAGGTGAAGTCTGGAATCGAAAGAAAACAGGTGAACTCTATGCTGAGTTACTAACCATCTCTACCTTATTAGATGATAATGACAAAGTAATAAACTATGTCGGTGTATTTACTGATATTACCCACAGTAAACAACAGCAAGAGAAACTCAGTCTGATGGCTCACTACGACATCCTTACGGGCTTACCTAACCGTACTTTATTTGTTGACCGCTTTCATCAATCCATTGCCCATAGTAATCGCTCTGAACATCAGCTTGCCGTGTGTTTTCTTGATTTAGATAACTTCAAACCTGTTAATGATAACCATGGTCATGATGCGGGTGACCAATTATTGATTGAGGTGGCTCAGCGTATTACAGCATCTATCCGAGAAGTAGATACGGTTTCGCGTCAAGGGGGTGATGAGTTCACTTTATTACTCAATGATATCGAATCTTATGACCAGTGTGAACTCACCTTAGATCGTATCCTTAATAGTTTAGCTCAACCTTATTTAATTGATGGCACGCTGCATCATATCACTGCTTCAATCGGTGTCACTTTATACCCTGATGACAATGAAGATATTGATACGCTCATTCGACATGCTGATAATGCCATGTACCAAGCCAAGCAGTCAGGTAAGTATCGTTACCATATCTTTGATAGCATGCAAGACCAACAGCTCACACAAAAACATCATCGCTTAGATGAAATCCAACAAGCACTTATCAATAATGAATTTAGTTTGTATTACCAGCCTAAGGTTAATATGGTCACAGGTAAGGTATTTGGCGTTGAGGCATTAATACGTTGGCTCCATCCAGAGAAAGGGCTGATTCCGCCACTAGACTTTTTACCATTGATTGATGGCACCGATATTGAGCTACAAGTGGGTGACTGGGTTATTAACCAAGCCTTGCAACAAATGGCGTGTTGGCTGACTCAAGATATAAAACTGGAAGTCAGTGTTAATATTGCTTCTCATCATTTACAGTCGGATGCTTTCTTGGTTAATTTAGAAGCGGCTTTAGCTCAATATCCCTCTGTGAATTCACAATACTTACAATTAGAAATTTTGGAAAGTAGTGCTTTGGGTGATCTACAAGCCATCAATGGTATTATCAAAACCTGCCAAGAAGCTTTAGCCGTTAATATTGCGCTAGATGATTTTGGTACAGGTTATTCATCCCTAACCCATTTACGGAATTTATCCGCCAATACCATCAAAATAGACCAAAGTTTTGTTAGGGATATGCTAGATGACCCTGATGACTACACAATTATTGATGGCGTGATAGGGCTTACTGACGCCTTTAACCGAGAAGTCATTGCTGAAGGTGTAGAAACAACCGAACATGGTTTGATGCTATTACTGATGGGCTGCGAACAGGCACAAGGTTACGGCATTGCCAAACCAATGCCTGCTGATGATTTGCCAGGGTGGTTATCTGCATACACACCTAATCAAGAGTGGTTGTCCTGTGGCAATAAAGTCAGGACTGAAAAAGAAACCAAAATAAGATTATTTAGATTAATTACTGAACATTGGAAAAATCGCTTTGTATCCTACATCCAATCTTCATCTGAAGATAATCAATATGAACCTATTATGTCTGAACAGCATGACCACTGTGGCCGATGGATTAATCGAGCACACAAAGATAATTTATTTGAGCAGGATAGTCTAAAGCACCTTGAAAGGGCTCATAACAACTTTCATTTTATTGCACAGGCGATACACTTTAACTACCAAGAAGGTGATATTGATAAGGCCAGAGGATCTCTTGAAGGACTAATAACAGCCTATAATGAGATGAGTAATGTTGTAGGGATGTGTGACTAAAAAAGAGTTATTATTTGATGGATCAAAGCATCGAGCGGTTGTGTCAATGTTAGGGTGGGCTAAGACAGTTTTAATGGCTGGTAAAGAAAGGGGCAGATATTGCAATCCAGTTTTGACAAATTTTTCAGCTCTAGAATATTTGCACCAAGTTAGCTTGGCATTATTACACGTAAAAGTAATTTCTCGACAGGCTGTTATGGGTCGGTGACGGGCAGTCAATACAAGACCTTTTTCGATACATTTTTAAATATGTCAGATTAAGTTTGAATCACTACAACTTATTACTCTACAACCCTCCCTCTTAACGCCTTTGTTTTGCTACGCCGAGTTTTACCATCCATACGTCTTTTCTGAGATCCTCGGGTAGGTTGAGTTGGCCGCCTTACTTTTTGCACCACGGTTACCGATTTTATTATTTCTTTCAACCGTTCCAAGGCACTGTCACGATTTTTTTCCTGTGTACGAAATTGTTGAGCCTTGATGATGATTACACCTTCCTTGCTAATGCGTTTATCGCGCAAAGCCAAAAGACGTTGTTTATAAAATTCAGGTAATGAAGAAGCATTAATATTGAAACGTAAATGAATCGCTGACGAGACTTTATTAACATTTTGTCCTCCCGCCCCCTGAGCCCGGACAGCCGTAATTTCAATCTCATTATCAGCTATAGAAACATGATTGGATATTTCTAACACAAGTCATTCTTCCTTATATCAACGTTTAAAAAATGTATTTCTAAACAGAACAAACTACAAAAAACTCATAAACACAGCCTGATCCACACTAAATCCGGCCGCATTTTTATGTCCACCACCTCCAAAGCTATGAGCGATAACAGACACATCAAAATCACCTATAGATCGTAAGCTACACTCATATTGCTGGCGCTTGCCATGGTAAAAATAACTTAAGCCAAAAGTGCCCGATTTATCAGCTAAGGCATGACCTAAATCACTTGAAAACATGGCAGGTGCATTAACCGCTAAACCTGAAATATTATTGAGCCTGACACGATGTCGTGCTTTCACTAATCGACTGATATTTAACTGCTGTTGCTTCTGCAACAAAGTGCCTTCTGTTTGCAAAGTATGCAGTTTTAATTTCTCAAATACGGCAAAATTCACTGGTAAACGTAAATATAATGCCTTGCTGATTTCTTCGGTTTTAGGCAGTTGGTGACGCCATAAGTCATGGTCTTCAATATGCTTTAACAACATTGGTGGCTCAGCATCTCCATGGAAGTATTGCCAAACGATCATGCAACCACTATGGTTTTGCACAAAGTTTATTTCAAGATTACTTGGAATAGAAGAATGCTGACGATAAGCCTCATAATCTTTTTGCGCACTAATATGATGATCTAAAACCACGACTTTACTCGCTCTTTGCGCAGCCGAAACCAAAACATCCATTGGATAACAAAAATCTACAATATAAATGGTAGTCCCATCCGCAAAATCAGGTAGAGGTGTATAGTGTCGAACAGCCTGATATTGAGCTGCATTAGCAAACTGTTTCCAGGCCGACCAGGCAGCAGCATACCCATCCATACAATCAGCATGATAGAGTACTAAGGTTTTTTTATCGTCTGTTTTTATCATAAAATTTCTGAGATAGGGAATCTAAGCAAGTTGCAAAGTTTGTAAACTAGCCCTTGCCTCTCCCCCACTAATATCTGGAATAATAATTAATTCAAATACCATAACATTTTGCAGTTCAAGTTGATGCTCTTCTTCCTCTAGACTTGCGCCTTCAGGATTAAAATTCCACTGCTGACGTAAAATTTCATGCGATGACTTCCCTTCATCTGCCGAATATCGCAAAATGTATTCTTGCGTCCGTTCTATAGCCGTTTCAACAAAACTCAATCTGATTAAGTTAAGTTGTTGTGGCTGTTTAAAAATAAACCGGATCATCTGTTTACCTGATTCCTCAGCTTGCCAGCCAGAACTTAAATCTGCAGTTAAAGCCATTTCAATAGGATGATCGGCACTTTCAGAAGTCAACTCCACGGTAGCAATTGATTCTAGGTTTAAACAATTTTGCTCTGAAGAGCGTTTTTCCTGCTGATCTATACTGACAATTTTTTTTTGCATTAATATTCCTATTATTTCAATTTGAATGTCAAAACAACTAACACTCAAGGGTTATATTTCGATTAAACATTTCTTTAAAGCCATTGACATATCCTGCATTTTATTTTGCATGCTGATAATTTCAATACGGCTATTGGCCGATGCTAGCGACTCAACAAACTGAATCTCACCATCGACACTGTTAATAATAAACCAGCCTTGATTTGTGTTAAAAAGGCCTTTTATTCTTTCTGCTTTAAGTCCACTAAATAAGTTTTTTAGCTTTAAAAAATCAAAACAACTTTGCGCAGGGAAAATATATCCAATACTCTGATAGCCATCTGCCTTATTTTCAAGTTGCGCTTGTTTATTATCCGCAGCATAAATATTACTTATTTGATGAGCCTGGGGATACATTGCTTGCCTTTGATGATTTCGAGGAAGATTTATCCATGCAACATCTAATTGCCCTTGTGTGGTCTGAGCAATTAATGATTTCTCGGGGTTACTTTGCCCAGCCCAATGATGAAATAACTTACTGGCTTCAGTATCAGCCAAATCCATTTTATTAGCCACCAAAACATCCGATAAAGCAATCTGATCTATAAAATTCTCATGTGCTGTGTATCGGCTATCTTTTAATTTTTCCGGATCAACAAGACAAATGCTAGCGCGCACATCGAGTACTTTTTTAAATGAGTCGCTGAGCAGCATATCCAATACTTTTTTAGGGTGGCCTAAGCCTGTAGGCTCTATAAGCAATCGGTCAGGCCTTGCCTGCTTCAGCAATTGATTGATACTCACCTGAAAAGGGACTGCAACGGCACAGCACAAACAGCCACCCGCTATTTCTTTGACTGTTGCACCCGCAGCAGAAAAAATAGCACCATCAATACCGACTTTTCCAAACTCATTAACCAATACTGCCCAGCTTTCATTTTCTGGTTTTTGCTTTAACAGATCAAGAATTGCTGTGGTTTTTCCAACCCCCAGGAAACCCATTATCAAATTAGTAGGAATATGAGTGAGTGGTTTCGACATAGTTGCTTTAATAAAGCGTCCCCAATAAATCTATATGCGTTAAATAGAGTCTGGTATCAAATTCTAACTGATGATAATCAGGCTGCATGTGCTGACATAGTTTATAGAAAGCCTTATTGTGCTGTTTTTCTTTTAAATGAGCCAACTCATGGACAACGATCATTTGCAGAAATTCAATAGGCACCTTCTTAAAAATCGAACCTACTCGAATTTCATTTTTAGCCTTTAAGTTACTCCCCTGAACTCTGGACACAATGCTATGCAAGCCTAAAGCATGGTGGAGCACATTAATTTTATCATCGTATACGATTTTACTCAGCGGCGCTGACTTCTTGATATATTGCGCTTTAATACCCATAACATAATCATAAAGTGCTTTGTCACTGCGCATTTGATGTGCCACAGGGTATTTTTGCATCAATAGCTCAGATAACTTGTTACTGTTAATTAGCATCTGCACCTGGTCTTTAACCGTGGGCGAATAACCTGCCAGGTATTTTAATGTCTTCATCTGTTACTGAGTGTTTGTTGAACAACTGATGTTTTTAAAATCAAATTTCAATCCCAGGGTGGTTCATTACCACTGTATGCCACAAAGTTTTTATCAGCAGCATGCGTTACAGCACCAGAAACAGATTTCTTTGCATGTCCGGCCTTAGCTGGGCGAGTCGAAACTTGTAAACTCATTTTAGTTATTGAAGACGTCTGAGTAGTGCCAAGTTCTGCTATCCACGTTACAAAAGGCGTAAGATCCTTATTAGCGGGAACATACCATTTTTTCTTGGCCGGGTCCCATCTTCCTCCAAGCGCTTTTACCGCATCTTTTTCTGCATAAGAGACATTAAGATATGTTTTTGAGTTGACCATTTTATCTGTAAGAGTGCTGACTTGAATATTTAAATAGTGGATTATAAATCATTGCTTATGCTACTTGATTAAATAAGCTAATTATTTACTCTGGTGATTAAAAATACCATCCCAATTGCTTTCTGAAGGTATTTCTAAAAATTGCTCTACTCGGGTGAGATAGACTCTATACAATTTATCTTCAGGATATAAATCAATAAGATGCTGTAAAGACAATTTAGCTTGCGACCAATTTTGGGCTCGATAGCATTCTAAAGCTTCACTCCACTGCTTCAGACTATGACTCTGTTCAGCTGTCTGCTCTTGCATTAACCCAATGGGTTCGTAGATAACCACAGGCAATGTCTTTCCTTTAACCCTGATAATATCCAGTTCACGATAAAAAAATGCGGGAGCGGCAACACGCGTTTGTTCACCGACGATAATATCGACACCATAAGCCTTAGTTAACCCTTCCAGTCGAGAACCCAAATTAACTGAATCGCCCATCACCGTGTAAGCCATACGAAACTCAGAACCCATATTTCCAACACTCATCACACCAGTATTAACCCCTACCCCCATTTCCAGTGGAGGTAAGCCTTCATTAATGAACTGCTTATTTTTTTCTCGCAATGCTGGAAGAATACTTAATGCAGAAGCTACCGCATGATGAGCATGTTGAGAATCAGCTATTGGAGCCCCCCAAAAAGCCATCACAGCATCCCCCATATACTTATCAACCGTGCCTTTATGTAGATGTATTTGCCGAGTCACTGGCGTTAAAATTTCATTTATAAGCTGACATAATTGCTCCGGTTCCAGAGCTTCTGAAATAGTAGTAAACCCTCTAACATCAGAAAATAATACCGTCATTTCACGGCTTTCTCCTGATAAACTAAAATTGGTTTCAGATTGACTCATCTGCTCTACTAATTCAGGAGGTATATACTGACCAAAAACTTTCCCCAACCAATTCCTTTTACGAATTTCAAAGAAGAAACCGAACAACATTTGAATGGTAAACAGCAATGAAAGTAAAATTAAAGGCGAAAACAATAAACTATTAATTTTCAATACTTGCCATAAATACCCGTTAGAAATAACAATCACCAAGCCAAGGACACTAACAAGTACGATGCTAGTCATTGGAGATACTCTAGGGATCAAAATAATGACTAAAAAACCTATTAAAAAGAACTCAGCTACTTCAAAACCAACTATATATGCAGGTCGAGACTTAATACTCTGATCAAGCACACCCGCAACCACATTCGCATGTACCTCAACCCCAGGATAAACATTCTGCACAGGGGTTGATCTTAAATCCAATAAACCAGCCGCAGTAGTACCAACGATTACAATTTTATCCTGTAATTGCTCTATTTCAACTTCCGCAGACAAAATATCCGTAGCTGAAATATATTGAAAACTGCCTTGTTTTCCTCGATAAGGTACATAAATAGCAGCCTGCTCATCCACAGGAATAGTAAATGATTCAACCTGTAATTGTTCTAATTTTGCCTGAGCTGATTTAGCATGATATTGATCATTAGAAATCAATTTAATTTCAGTATCGCCCAGTAAAGCCTGGATAATAGCGAGAGAAAATGAAGGGTAGAGCTGGTTTTGATAGTTCAACAATAAAGGCAGGCGGCGATAAACGCCATCTCTATCAACCATCGGATTATCAAAAAAACCACCGTAAATTGCGGCATCCTGCAATAAAGCCAGGTTACCACCATAGCCTTGCGGCCGATAAAAATAATCAGCAGCACCATTTTTAGGTAAAGCCGCAATAGGTTTAGGTAAACCAGCAAGCGTATTTAACTGCTCAGCCTGATGGTGACTAAAAAAACTAAGCACCACTTTACGATTATTAAAACTATCGGCAAAAAGCTGATCATAATTCAAACCGTTACGCATAGATGCAACGGTGTTTTGAAAAAGCACATCATCTTTAAACTGAGAACGGGCTAATTGCTCTAATAATTTCAGACCTGAACTGTCATCACTTTCGGCAAAGACCATATCAAAAGCCAACAACTTAACTTGATAATAATCAAATAACAGATCAACCATATAGGCCATCTTATCTCGAGACCAGGGCCAACGCCCTTCAATAGCAAGACTTTTTTCATCAATGTCTATAATAACAATGCGCGGGTCAATACTGTTAGCTAATGTTAGTCGCATCCGTAAATCATAGGCTATATGGTCCAGCCGTTCTAAAATTGGCTGCTTCCACCACCCACTGGCATGTAACATAAAGAGACTTACTATAAGACTACAAAGCAACAACCGTATTACTTTTTGAATCTGCATTAATCAAACCTGTTGATATTTATTCCTGATTTCCCATAAGCTTCCGCTTAAAGGTTGATTTAGTTTAGTCTCGATGTACAGTTACTCTTAGCCCTCCCTTTGGAAACAATGCTGTTGAATTAAAACAAAACAGGAACCTATGCCCAAGTTAGCTATGTTAGGAAGTGAGGCTTTAGAGGCTGTGAAAGTATTGGCTTTTAGCTCCCCTCTTTGGAAAAGAGGGGTTGGGGGAGATTTTATTATAAAAATAATTCATTTAATATCAATGGGTTACTGATTTACAAAAT
>Ga0209184_1001906_pt1 | contig 11904 bp, 9 predicted proteins | sample EN8Hudsemesocosm_2_FD_184627 | JGI IMG/M metagenome (GOLD analysis project Ga0209184, IMG submission 184627) | Methane-oxidizing microbial communities from mesocosms in the Hudson Canyon - EN8C Hudson Canyon (SPAdes) (version 2) | ecosystem: Environmental > Aquatic > Marine > Cold seeps | place... | reverse complement strand
TTAATATCGCGTTGTTTTCATCTAGCTTAAGCTCATGACACGAGCCGGTTACGCCGTTGATTGCACCATGGTGTGTTATTTCTGGGTAGCTCATGTTATTTACCTTTAGCGTTCAGTGGCGTATTAGAGTTGTGTTAAGCATTAAAACAATAAAAAACAAAATGTTATGAGGTAGGCTGAGTTAGATTTGCAAGCGTAGCGCGGCAAACGTAACCCAGAATTTTACACAAATTCAGAAATGCTGGGTTACGCTTTTATTGCTACGCAACAAAAAGCTAACCCAGCCTACTATGGGCTATAAATTTCTGATTTAATGTTTAGTTGTCGCCTTATTTTTTATATTGACTATATCAGAGATGGAAATACCCGTTAGCTCTGAAACTATTTCGACTGTATTTTTTTGTAACATCTGCTGTATTAATTTCTCCATACCTTTCTCCATACCTTTCTCCATACCTTTCTCTATGCCCTTCTCTATGCCCTTCTCTATTCCTTTTTCCATTCCTAGTTCATAAGAAGGTAAGTTCTCAACTTTTACATTTGTAATCACGGTTTCCGCCTCTTTTATTGCTACTTTTAAGTTTCGATTATCGGATAAAACTTCTAGCATGTACATGTATTCTCTAAACCTTTTAGGATTATCATGTAATCTTTTGTGCAATAATTGCACTATTGTATTAACTGCGACACTGTCTGTATCTACATTAAAATCACATAAAATAGCCAAAACCATTGCATCAGGGCTATTTTGAGCTAAAAGTTTTTTGTAATCAATGTTATGCATGTCAATCATATTGTATTGATATTTTAAGCCGCTATCGTGCCTTTCTGGATGCATTGCTAATTTGGCTTTACCTATATAAATCACATACTGTCGAATACTAATATTTGGATAATTAAATGCAATATCGGTGTAGTAGCGCAACATACGTAGTGCCATTTCTGGATCATTATTATTTTGAATTTCAATATGCAAAATAAAGATTTCATCTTTTTGCGTTACTTTAGCAACTAAATCTGCACGGCGTTCTTCTACCCGCATATTTTCGCTTGATAATAACTCTAATTCATCAAATTCTATGTCTAATTTTAATAAATAGACTGCTAAATCAACCGCAATACGCTGAATTAACTTTTTACTAATCACATCTTTTTGACCCATTATGCACCTAGCTATAAAAATCCGTGGGTACCCCGAGAGGCACCTCTACAATCGTACGGGCAATCCCTTGTGATTGCCCTCATTAGCTCAACATTCACAAAGAACACGAGCCATTAGGAGATAACCCTATAAATGGGAAATGGAAGACTAAAGTCTTCGCCCCAAAGCACTGTTATTGCTTCTTCAGCGCGCCCTTCGCTCTGCGCGAGAACTATAAAATCACATGGCAATCACTTAAATCTCATCTAAATCAATTGCATATTTATCAAGCACTAATTTTTTTATTTTTTTCCCGTCTTCATTGGTTTGCGCAACTAAGGGAACAATACCACCAGTCATTTTTTCTTTGATGACATCAATGGCAATATCTAAACTTACTCTAAGATCGTCTTCGGCATAGCTAAACGCAAGGCATAAGTCACATAGATTATTGATTAACCTTGGAACGCCTCCGGTAAAATAATAAATAACCGCACACACAACTCGTGGAAAAATATCAGCACTACCGCCAGCTACTATTAGGCGGTGAGCAATATAGCTTTCTGTTTCTTTATAATCCAATGGGGTTAAATGAAATTCTATAGAGATTCTTTGTGCAAAATGGATTAGCTCTGGGGTTTTTAATTTATCAATCAGCTCAGGCTGTCCCACTAATACTAATTGCACCATCACTTCGCTATCGATATTAATATTCGATAATAAGCAAAGCTCTTTAAGCGTTTGCGTATCCATATTTTGCGCATCATCCACAATTAATATGGCGCGCCTCTGCTCATCATGTAAGCGCTGAAAAAAGTCTAATAATAATTGATAGCGGTCTGCTTGGTTATCAGCTCTTTCTTTAATTTTAAACGCTTGTAATACCCAGGATAATAAATCTCCAAAGGCCGCATGCGTATTGGTGATTAAGCCAACGGCGCATTCATCACCAAGCACATTAAGTACATGACGAATAACCGTAGTTTTACCTGAGCCAATTTCACCCGTGATAACAGTGACACCGGCTTGGCTCATAATGCCATACTGCAATATGGTCAGCGTTTTTTTATGCCGTGGACTAAGGTATAGAAACTGCGGATCTGGTGAGAGTGAAAAGGGTTTTTTAGTTAAGCCAAAATGCTGTGTGTACATGGTATGAGTGCGGGTAGTGTTGGTGTAAGTATTCATACACCCAAAAAAATGACATATTTTGTAGGATGGGTAGAGCGCATTTTTGCGAAACCCATCAACTTGCAAGGTATTGATGGGTTTCATTACATGCCTAAAAGCAGGTATTTCATTCTACCTATCCTACGTAAACTCATATGCCAAAAGAAAATCGTCATTCCTGCAGGCTCTTAGCAGGAATCTATCGTGCGTGCATGGATTCCCGATTAAAGATTTCGGGAATGACGGACATTACAGTAATTATTTATTGAGCTTGGTATAAGTCATTGCTTCCCGTATTACGTAAACTTCATACGGGCTACATTTGGTTATTAATATTGCCCAATATGTTCTGGCATTTTTTCTGCTTTATTGAGCACTGTTCCTAATAAGTGGGTAGCTGATAATAATTGGATTGCCTTACTAATATCAGCGGGTTTGCTTTCACCTTCTGCAACGACTAATAAGGCAGAATCAAAATATTCCATACTCACTAAAACATCATCACCGGTTAAAACCGGCGGCAAATCAAAAATAATAATCCGTGACTCATAGCGCTGCTTAAGGTCTTGCACTATTTCGCGCATTTTATGCCCTGTTAATAATTCTGAGGTGCCTTCCATCAAGCCCGCACCGGGTAAAATCACTAAACGTTCGATACTGGGATTAACTAACACATCAGCAACAGGCACATCGTGTAATAAACAGTCCTGCAAGCCTTTGTCTACTTCAAAATCAAAATACTGCTGTATTTGAGGCTTCCTTAAATCCAAATCGACCAATAACACGGTTTGATTAACTTCCATCGCCATCGCTATCGCTAAATTCACAGCAACCATGGTTTTACCGGCACCTTGTGAGGGCGCAGTGATACCAATACTATTCCAGTTATTATCTCGAAGTTGTTTTAAAACTTTAGTGCGCAATAAGCGAAATGTTTCAGACTCGGGGCCAAATTTTTCTAGTGAAATCACACGGCGCTGACGCATTAAAAGTGGATCTATTTTATGCGTTTTGGTTTGCGTATAACTAATATTATCTGTTACTTCTGTTTTTACATTTTTTTCTATAATTTTTTCAACCGGATCCTTAGCCACAGGTGACTGGCTCATTTTTTGTATTACTTTTTCTAATCGGTCCATTTTCTTATCTCGGTTTATCTCTTTTATTGATAGGCTGATGGGCGGCGCTCCTCATCCAACACTATAATTTGCGGGTACCCACGAGGGGCAGCCCTTCAATCGTACGGGCAATCCCTTGTGGTTGCCCTAATTACATCAACATTTACAAGTATCATCAATTCTGTGGCTTGCGACACTTATCACGTAGCCCGCATGTAGCTTGCGTAATACGGGGATTCGGTACGCTGTTTATCCCGTATTCCGTACCTCCATACGGGCTACGACATTCTAGTATTAACCTTAAAACATATTCAAGCGGTTTAACACTTTAAACCAAATCATATCTAAAGGTTGATACCAAAAGTGCACGGCAACGACCGCACCTATCAATAATAAGCTGGATATAATTATTAAGCGTCGTATGTTTTTCTTGGTACTATCAATATCTGTTTGGATTTTAATATAGGGAATCACCACCAAAGGTTCAACACCGGTTAATCTTTCTAGCGATTTAAACCCTCTCAAACTGCCATCAAGCATTTCAGCTAAAAAACCCAATCCTAAACCGACAGCTATGGATAAAGCAAAACCCATCACTAATATTTTAAAACGATTCGGTTTCACGGGTTTTCTAGGTACCCTTGCTGGCTCTATTAATGAAAACTTTTCGGCTTTTTGCTCTTCTTCTAAGGTTTGCGATAACTTAGCATCCAATGATTTTGCTTTTAGCTCTTTATATTTTTGCTTTTGGTTATCTAAATCGCGCATTAAATCATAATAACCGCGTTCTACTTGATGTGTTTGCGAGACTCTAACTTCCAGCTCTTCTAATGATTTTCTGAGCTTTTTCCTTTGCCCATAGATATTTTGTAATTCAATTTCAGCAATACTTTGCTCGCTTTTTAATTGTAAATAAACAGGATTATTTGCTGTAATTACTGATTTCGTAGCCCCTGCTTCTGATTTAGGTAAGCTATCTATTTTGCGCTTAACCGCCCTGACATCCGGGTGAGACTTGGAATATTTACCGAGTAAGTATTGGTACTGCGCTTCCAATGCCGCCAAACTTTCAGCCCCACCGCCCTGCTGAGGACTTGCACTAATAATATTAGCACTAGTGCTATTGAGTTGTGAGCGTATGCTAATGCGACGCTCACTTAACATTTTTTCTTGTAACTCTAATTGTTGAAGATTGTTTTCAATGCGACTTATAGAGGCAATATTCACGGCTAATAATTCAGGCAAACTGTTGCGATACGTTTCTTTATATTCTGCAATTTGATTTTCAGTTTTCTGAATTTCAATTTTAAATTTTTGCGCTTCCTCTTCTAAAAATTTAGTGGTATCTGCCGCTCTTTCTGTTCTATTGGCAACATTCGCACTCAAATAAAGCGTCACCATTTCATTGGCAATTTTCTGCGCAATAACGGGGTCTTTATCATTAAAAGCTAGCTTAAAGGCTAAAGTAGCTTTTCCACCACGCCCTCTACCCATGACGTTAGCTGTGACTAAATTTAACTCAGAATTTGCTCTAAACGCTTCAGCTAATGCTGTCTGATTAAGTTCTTTACGTTGTTTTTTATATAAGCCGTATTTATTGATAATTTTGTTGACGTTATCAATGGTCATTACTTTTTGTTCAATTTGCCTAATACGCTCATCCGCAAAACTGACGACGGTCGATTGAATTAAGCTAACAGGAATATGTTGCTGTTCAATTAGGATAGTCGCTTCCGAACGGTAAACGGCAGGTAAAACTAAGGCCACCGCGACACTCAATATACTAAGCAATATGATCGGTAGTATGATCAGAAATTTCTGACGTCTTGCCATTTGCACATAATCCATTAAGGACTTTATATCTTCTTCCATTTCCATGATAATTACCTAGATAAACTTAAACCCTGCCAATTATAGCCGAGTGTTAACATAATTCGATTAGAGTCTGGGTTATCCGCAGCGCCATTCAATACTTGCTCTGATATTTGCTTGCGATAAGCATAACTTGCATTCAGAAATACAAACGCCGTGATTTTCCAGTTAAGTACCGCATTAGCAGTAATATTACTACGATCATTCGTTGCGATAAAAGTACTCACCGATTTTGTTTTCTGATATTGCGTACTCGCTTGCGCTGTAAGGGTTTCTGTCAACCGATAAGAGAAGTCCAAAGCAACTTTCGATTGCTCGTTTAACTCACCATTACCCCCTGGGTTCATTGATTGATTAAAACTTAAACCCGAACTGATCACTTCCCCTGTATAGTTCAGTGCCGTGTTAATCAAAAAACCTTGTGATGTATTGTTAAATGCAAAACCCGCCAGCGTATTCTCACTATCGGTATATCGATACCCCGCATCGAAATTCACATTCCAACGTTCGTTAAATTGATAGCGATTGCCTAGCGTAAGGGAATAACTGTTATTGTTGGTTTTTCTTATATCCCCATCAGATTTATAAAAAGACGCCGCACCACTCAGTGTTGTCGTATATTGCTCGCTCCAGCGATGCCCCCATCCTAAATTAAAACCGATATTGTCATTATCTGCCAATGAATCACTTATTGTTGCATTATCATCCTTAGAATATAAACTCTGACCATACTGCACACTCGCATTCAGCGTATCTTGTTCTGTTAGCGTATAGGCAATAGTTGGTGATATTGACCAACTGGTTCTGGCTGCATCTGAATTAAAGTTACCTGTGTCATCTGCCGCTACATTACGTGCAGGCTGAAGGTTATAACTTACATTCAGGCCATAATTGACGGATTGGGTTTGATAACTCCCTCCGATGCTGGTATTAACTTTATGTCGCACTGTTTCTAACTTATTACTATAGACTTCTACACCGTAACCTACGTTAGCGGTAAGCTGAGCAGCCCCTGATTTATAACCAGCATTGAGTTGCGGTGAAAAGTCGTAAATAAAAGAACTACGTTTATCCGCACCACTCTGCATTCTAACATTATCATCATAAGCCATGTCTTGATTGATACGGCCATCAAGCGTCCATTCAGCTGCCTGAATACTACTCACGTGGGATATTATTATAGCGAAGGGGAGTAATTTCTTTATCATAAGTGCTTAGACCTTAATATTCTGAATAGGGTAACTTCTCATTATCCGCCGGCACAGAATAATACAAAACACGTCATTCCTGCATGCTTCTAGCAGGAATCTATATTTGCAACTATAGATCCCCGATAAAAGACTTCGGGGATGACGTTTTCCTTTACAATAATGAGAAGTTACTGAGCAGGATCGCTAGCGCATTATTTGCGAACTCAATACCTGTAGGCTGGGTTACGTTTGTCACGCTACGCTTACAAAGCTAACCCAGCCTACATGCGCCAAATTAAATACTTTAGCTAGGGTACAACGACTACATCACCACTTTTTAACACTATATTGCTGGCTAATTCATCGCCATCCTCTAGTTCGCCGTATTCAAATTCGATTGACGTGGGGCCTTGCTCGGTTCTACGTAAAATACGAATATCATTGGCTTTCGCAAAGGTGGTTAAGCCGCCAGCCAAGCTGAGTACCTGCATTACATCCAAGGGTTGATACATAATAAATTGCCCAGGCTGTTTTACTTGGCCTATCACATACACACTATTGCCTTCAGATGATTTAACTGAAATATTCACCACCGGATCGGTAATATATTCCGATAATTTTTCAACCATCTGCTCTCTTACCGTGGTTAGTGTGTTGCCTGCAACCATAATTTCACCTACCAAAGGAAAACTAATATTACCATCAGGCAAGACTCTTATTTCTCTTTGTAATTCTTCTTCTTTCCAAACAGAAATATCGAGTACATCGCCGGCATTGATTTTATACGCTGCTTTAGTGTCTGCCGCATAAGATAAATTTTGATTAAACACGAATAAAACCAATAAAGCTATTTTGACTATTTGCTGCATAACAATGCACTCCTGTTTATTAAAGGTGTATTTTGGCAGGGTAACAGCTATTACCCTAAAGAAAAAGTAAAAATAACATGACATAACGGGATAAAGATAGGCACGAAAAAGACTTTTGCCCACCCTACAAGCGACTCATATTATTGAAGGTGGCTGTGTTTTAACTTTTTAAGCTCATTATCATCATACAACTGAAATGCGTATTTCTGAGTTCATTGTGCCAATAGTAAGGGTAACCACAAGGAATTTCCCCTACGAATTTTAAGCAAAAAAAAGGGGAAGCTAAAAGCCTCCCCTTTTCTTTAAAACACGATTTAAGCTTAAAACTTAAGCAGCTACCGCTGTAGATTTACGACGTGAAGCACCGAATAAACCCATTAATGCAGAACCGAATAACCATACGGCTGCTGGGATTGGAGTTTCTGCAGTAAGAATGTAGCTACCTGGTCCAGTTCCATCAACAACAACATTATAAACAGTATTAGCCGCTAATAAATATGAGAAAGAATAAACATTAGTAGGCTCTGGAGTAACATCAAAAATTTTCTCAACAGCACCTAACCATAACGATATCCTAGCTACAGGTACATCCTGTCCATCAACCACAAAGTTTACATAAGTAGCAACATCTGATGCAATTCCCCAAACATGATTTTGAGAACCAGATAAAACATCGGCGGTACCCGAAACATAGTTTGCATTATTGAAAACTGCACTTACATTCAAATCATCACCAGCATCAGCATCAGTCAAAGTCAAAACAGCCGCATTAACCTGCATAGCAAACATCGCAAAAAACAAACCTAAAAGTATTTTTTTCATTTTAAAATCTCCAAAAGATCAACAAATTATTTTATATATATAAATAAATTTGCGGTCCAGCCACCTTAAATTAAGTAAGGTCTGTAACTTTCCGTCCCTACTTCACAGTAGGTTTGGCTTGCATCCCAGCAACTATAAAATCCATTTACAAGTCTTGAATAAAATTCCTTTTATTCAAGACTTCGTAATCCATTATACCTAACACTTTACATTCGTCCACTGTACCTAAGTACATACTTGTAATTAATAAACTTTATCGCCTGCGAAGCCTTTAAACACGGTAAAGAAAACAATTTTAAAATCACTCAAGAGCGACCAGTTACGGATATATTGCAGATCATACTTAATTCTGCCTTCCATTTTATCTAAGGTATCGGTTTCCCCACGAAAGCCACTAATTTGCGCTAAACCTGTAATCCCCGGTTTTACTTTATGACGCAACATATAGCCTTGTATCTGCCCTCTATAGATTTCATTGTGCGCAACCGCATGCGGCCTTGGGCCTACGATAGACATACGCCCTTGCAAAACATTAATAAACTGCGGTAATTCATCTAAAGAAGTACGGCGTAAAAATGCACCGAGTTTTGTAACACGTGGATCATTTTTTTGCGCTTGCTGCACTTTATCGCCATCTTCTGTAACTGACATAGAGCGAAACTTCCACACGGTAATTTCTTCGCCTCTGAAGCCGTAACGTCTTTGCTTAAATAGTACCTTTCCGGGAGATGTGAGTTTTACAGCGATAGCGATAAATAGCATAGGAATCGCTATCAGCAGTAAGATAAAACTGCCCACGATAATATCAAATGCACGTTTAGCCGCGCCATCTACACCATAAAAAGGCGTATCGTACACACTAAAAACCGGTATACCTTTTATATAGTTAATATTGGATCTTAATAAATCAAATACGAATAAATCCGGTACGTAATAAACGGATGCAGTGGTATCAGCAAGCTCCGCTAAAATTAATTTAATTCTATCTTCCGCTTTTAGCGCCAGAGTAATATAGATAATATCGACTTCGCCTGTTTTCGCTTGCTTAATTAAGTCATTGATTTTTCCAGAAACCACTTGCTTAACATTATCGCGAGATGGGTCTCTATCATCAAAAAAACCCATAAAATCCAAGCCCATCCAATCTTCACTACTAAATACATCCAGTAATTCACCGCCTAAACGCGTCGCACCGATAATGGCCACTTTACGTGTATTTCGTCCCATTCTTCTAGCTATTCTGACACTTCTATTTCTAATGATATGCCACGAAAGCAATTCAATAGGGACGGCTATCGCCCATAACAGAAAGTTTTTTTCATTTAAGGGGCTAATCACATGGCTAAATTGCGCCATGATAGCCAATACGGTGAGCGAACATCCCCATGCTGTAATGATTTTTCTAATTTCTTGGCGTAAAGGTAAGCTTCTATTTTCTTTATACAGCTCCATGAAGCTGGCAAATAAATAAAAACTAAAGATGCTTATTAATAACCACCAGGTATGTTCATCAGCCCATGCAACGGCCCTTATATCTAATACTGCCCACAAGGTGAAGCCGATAACGAACATATCGATCAACTGCCCTACAATCAACAACTTTGAGTTGTATTCCCTGATTAATCCATTACTATCCGATTTCATTTTTGCCTTTGTAAAGAAAACTCTTTTTTAACACTATTCGTTTTAACTTAAACGTACTCGTGGATCTACTAATGTGTAGGAAATATCAGTTAATAATAAACCAATAATATACAAAACTGAACCTAAAAAAACCATCGCTCGCACAATAGCGAAATCTTGGCTATTAATTGCATCAATAGTGTAACTCCCCAGACCAGGAATACTGAAAAATGATTCTGTTATGAGACTCCCCATAAATAATAAAGGCAATATTACTACTACACCAGTCAATATAGGAATCATCGCATTTTTAAGTACATGCTTAAATAACACTTGAGTCTCCGTTAAGCCTTTTGCTCGTGCTGTACGCACATAATCCTGTTCGATTTCTTCTAAAAATAAGCTACGATACCAACGTGCTCCGGAACCTACGCCAGCGACAACGGAAATAACCACGGGTAATATTAGAAATTTAATGGCATTTAAGCCGGTATCATAGCCAGAAATGGGCACTAGCATTAATAGCTTACCTACTAAAAATTGCCCACCTATAATATAGAATAAAGACGATATCGACATGATGATAACGCATAATAAAATACTGCTGAATTCTAAGTAGCTTTGCCTAAACAGCACCATCATTAGTGCTACGCTAATATTTAATATTAGGCCTAGTATTAACGACGGCAATGCAATCGCTAAACTCGGCCACATGCGCTGCTGTATATCTTCACCTATATTTCTACCGCTATCTGATATACCAAAATTAAAGGCAAATAGGCGTAAAGATTTTTGGTAAAAAATAGTTTTTTTTATGCTGTCTAAACCTTCTGCTTCTGCATTAATTAATAACGGTAAGTGATAGCCTCTTTGCTGCTTCCAGTTTTCTATGGCTTGCTCGGTAACATGTTTTTGCCCTAGGTGCATGCGCGCCATATCATTAGGACTATTAACCACAAAAAATAGTGTAAAGGTTAAGACATTTACACCAAATAATAAGGGTAGCGCATACAGTAAGCGCCGTAAAATATAATTGAACATGATTTTAACTCTCTTTCATCTTATTCTTATCGTTCCCTCGCTCTGCGTGGGAATGCATTGCCCGACGCTCCTGCGTCTTGTGTTTTAAATGACGCGGAGCGTCAAAAGCTGAATTCCCACGCAGAGCATGGGAACTATAAATCCCCTCTTCAGCAGGAGAGGGCCGGAGTGAGGAGAATGAAATCAAAACTTTATCTATTTTTCCCCTCATCCAACCTTCTCCCTCTGGAGAAGGCTTTAAGACTTGTGTAAATACCTATGCGCTTTGCGTAGGCAACTATAAAACAGCCCTACCCTATAATATGGTTTTTTTTGCTTTATGCTGAAAACTGCGTATTGCCGGAAAAACCATTAATACAATTATGACTACAAAGACAATCACTGGCCACCAAATCGCCTGATTCCATTGCTGTCTTGCTTGCTCTCTCTGCGCGGCATCAATACGTAAGTATTTCAGTTTATTATTTGCCATTAAATTCGGTTTTAGATTTTGATACCACCGATGGTACAAAGAAAAACTTTTAGGGTGCAGGCCAAAAATCCACGGCGAATCATGGCGAATGATTTCTTGCATGCGCTCAATAACCTGCTGGCGCTGTTGATTATTAAGCATATTACTCATTTGGTTAAATAAGCGATCAAATTCCGCATTTTGATAATTGCCGGCATTTTCTCCACCCATTATGGCTTTGGCATTCGGTCCATACAATAAAAAGAAAAAGTTTTCCGGATCAGGGTAATCCGCATTCCATCCCCACATAAATATTTGCGCGTTACCTTTACGCATTTTTTGCTGAAAACGATTGTAATCAGTGGCTCGTATGACTAACTGAATACCCAGCTTAGTAAATTGCTTACGATACCAATTTAATCGCGCGCGATCATCCGGCCCACTCGCTGCGGTATCTAAATATAAAATTAATGATTTACCGGTTTGCTGGTCAATGCCATTTGCATACCCAGCTTCTTGCATTAGTCTTTGCGCATCAGCTAATGGCTTACGTTTTGCGCTGTCTTGTTGCCAATTGTAAATATAAGGGTTAATACCTTTTTCATCG
>Ga0209184_1001905_pt1 | contig 11907 bp, 9 predicted proteins | sample EN8Hudsemesocosm_2_FD_184627 | JGI IMG/M metagenome (GOLD analysis project Ga0209184, IMG submission 184627) | Methane-oxidizing microbial communities from mesocosms in the Hudson Canyon - EN8C Hudson Canyon (SPAdes) (version 2) | ecosystem: Environmental > Aquatic > Marine > Cold seeps | place... | reverse complement strand
GATGTAATTGACTCAAAAATGCGCGAAGTATGGTCACGCAGTACCGAAATTGCTGGCATTTGCCATGTATTGGCGAAGCATTACACACGCCTTCAACCTGACCAAGCAACCCTTGCAGGACTAACACACCAAATTGGCATACTACCCATTCTTTCCTACGCGGAGGAACACAGCAACCTCCTATCTTCCAGCATCACGCTAGAAGCCGTCATCGATGAGTTGCACCCGATCATTGGTGAGATGATTCTGAAGTCTTGGGATTTCCCTGCCGGCCTGCTAACAGTACCGAAACAATACCTGGAATTTGATCGACAAGCAGACCAAGCGGATTTCACCGATCTAGTTACCGTCGCCACACTACAAAGTTATGCCGGTAGCGATCATCCACTGGGGCAGGTTAATTGGCATGATGTTACCGCCTTTGCTCGTGTCGGCTTAGACCCTGAAATGGATGAACAAGAAGGAGAAGATCTCAGTGAACAGATGGCTGCAGCGGCAAGCCTTCTGAATCAGTAACCCACTGTAATCATAACGGCTTATGTTTTACTAAATAGGGGGCAGATAGCCCCCTATTTAGTAACTACTTAGTAACTACTTTACTAACTACACGAAGTAATAAGAACTGTAGCTACAATGGCAGTAATGGAAATATATCAATGAGCATTTCTAGGGCCATACAGCTTTTCCTACTGACCCTCAACTTAACGCTATTCACCCTTGTAGGCAGTGCCCTCACAGCCAACACAAGTAACGCCGCCATCCCGACACCTCCTGTCCAATTAGGCACACATCACCAAGAAGATGATCTAGCGCCTCATGTAAGTTATTTTGAAGATTCTGAGGACAGCTACACTTTCGAACAAATTCAAAAAAATACCAGCTGGCAATCAGTAACTCAGCCTGCATTCAATCAAGGATATTCCACATCCACCTACTGGTTAAAATTCTCTGTAGTTGATGGTTATTTGCAAGACCAACCTGAACAACTGTATTTACAGATAGCCTATCCCATGCTTGATGAACTGGAAGTTTTTGAACTATCCAATCTTCGGCCATTAAAATCCAATAAAATGGGAGACAGCCTTCCTTTCGCCGCAAGAGAAATACAGCATAGAGATTTCATTTACTCTTTTCAGCTTGCACCGAATGAAGAAAAAGAGTTTTACCTAAAGGTACGCTCAAACGGTGCACTACAAATCCCACTCAACATATGGAACTCAAAAACCTTTATTGAAAATGAAAACAATATTAAATACGGGTATGGCCTTTACTACGGTGCCATGCTCATCATGGTGTTTTATAACTTATTCCTATTTGTCTCCATTCGCCACTCCAGCTACCTCTTTTATATAGGTTACATTTGCTCCTTTTTAGCACTACAGCTAGCCACAAGCGGCATTGGTTACCAATATATTTGGCCGACATTATCCGGGTTTGAACAGATTTCATCTCAAGTCACTGTCGCACTTACCAGTATATTTGGCATCCAGTTCACCCGATATTTTCTCTCCATTAAAGCTCTTCACCCTAGATTAGATAAAGCATTAGTAGCCACATTAACATTATCATTTTTGTTACTAGCCTTAACACCATTTTGTCCCGTTTCGGTTCTCTCGATTTTATCATTCATCGTTTCAATCCTGTTCTTATCCCTGATCTTGTTCGCCGCTTTCTATGTGTTTTTAAAGGGACATCGACAAGCACGATTCTTTCTGGCTGGCTGGGTATTTTTCCTGGTAGGCGGATCAATTACCGTTCTTATGATGATGGGATTACTACCCGTCAACACCTTTACACTTCATGCCAGTAAATATGGATCAGTATTAGAAGTCATTCTACTTTCCCTAGCATTAGCAGATAGAATTAACCTACTGCAGCTTGAAAAGCGTAATATTCAATATGAAGCAAAACTACAGCTGGAACTAAAAAATAGAGAATTAGCAGACAGCAACAAACTTAAAGATCAATTTCTTGCCACCATAAGCCACGAACTCCGAACGCCCATGAATGGAGTTGTTGGTGTCCTGGAATTGCTCAATCACTCCAACCCTTCAGAATATGAACAAGATAAACTTGCCATGGGTTTAACCTCCGCACAGGAAATGATGCTACTGGTTAATAACATCCTTAGTCTGTCAGAACTGGAGGCACGCACCCTTAAACTAAAACCACAAAACTTTTCACTACAAAAACTAGGCAACCACATAGAATCAAACTGGCAAAAAGCAGCCAAACAAAAAAACCTAAGCTTAAACATCACTATTCAGTCAGATATCCCGCAACAAATTCGCATCGATATAAACTGCTTACAACAAGTCATCGATCATCTAATAAGTAATGCATTAAAGTTTACCGCTAGCGGACAGATTAACTGTAGTATTCATTTATATTTTCAAAACAATGAGCAAGCTGAAATAACAATAGAAGTTACCGATACAGGTCCGGGCATTGAAGACGCAGCATTGGCCTTTCTACTACAGCCATTTACCCAGGCTGACGGTTCCTTCCAGCGCAAACATGGTGGTATTGGCATTGGCCTAGCAATCTGCAAACGCATCACTCACTTAATGTCTGGCACATTAACCCATAAACCTAACCCTGAAGGCGGCTGTATATTTACCGTCACCGTGCCAACTCAGCTAACAAATGAATTAACTACCGTAGAAACGTCATTCATTGATCCAACGGCGGAGCAAGAACTCACACTAAATCAACCCCATAAAATTTTGGTTGTTGAAGATAATATAGTAAACCAAAAAGTGGCTTGTGCCATTTTAAAGAAACTAGGGTACGAGTCTGTGGCTACAGTTAACGGGCAAGAGGCGTTAGACTTCACCAAAAACAATCAGGATATTGATCTAATACTGATGGATTGTCAGATGCCGGTAATGGATGGCTTTACAGCAACAGAAGAAATTCGAAAACTAAACTCGCCAAAAAGTGATATTCCAATTATTGCGGTTACTGCTAACGCTATGAGCATTGACAGAGAGCGCTGCCTTAATGCTGGCATGAATGATTATCTAAGTAAGCCAATTCATTTCGACGAACTTCGTGTTGTCTTATTGAATTGGCTACCCCATAAAAAAGCTAATTAAACTCAGATGCCATTAAATTAACTATCACCAAACATTTTATAAATACTGGAAAAATCCAGCTTACCATTCCCGGCAATTGAATGCGTTTTGTAAAGGCTTCTCGCCAAAGACCCCATAGGTGTTGCACTTTGAGTAGATAATGCCGCCTCCAATGCTAGCCCTAAATCCTTCGCCATAAGGTCGACCATAAAGCCACCATCATATTCATTCGCGGCAGGAACATTATCCATAACACCAGGCACCGGGTTATAGAGCTGCAAAGACCAATTATTACCAGAGCTTTGTTTCATTATCTCCGACAACACCTTCGGATCTAATCCATCATTGATACCCAACTGCAGTGTTTCCGCAGTACCTATCATATGAATCGCCAACAACATATTGTTGCAAATTTTTGCTACTTGCCCCGCCCCGTTATCACCGGCATGAAAAACATTCTTACCCATGACCGATAAATAAGTCTGAGCTTGTTCTAGGGCAGCAGCTTCTCCTCCCACCATAAACGTAAGGGTTCCTGCCACTGCACCAGCGGTGCCACCAGATACCGGAGCATCAATTAGAGCAATGCTCTTTTCCTTCGCGGCTGCCGCAACCTTTTTGGCCATATCAGGCGCAATTGTCGAGCACTCAATCACTAAAGTGCTTGATGGAATAACATCAAGCAAGGCGGTCTCCGTAACATACAAGGATTCCACATGAGGGCTTGAAGGCAACATAGTTATAAGCACATCAACAGATTCGCTAAAAATATGAGCTGCACTATCCATGGGCTGAGCACCTTCAGCCGCCAGTTTTTCAACCGATGCAGTCATAATGTCGAACACCCGTAAATCATGCCCCGCAGCCAACAAATTACTCGCCATGGGCGCACCCATATGACCAAGCCCAATAAAACCGACCGTCGCCATAAAACCTCCTAGTTAGAATTATTTTCTAAACGAACATAATTAAATAGTCGTTTCAGGATACCTATAGATTGTCCAAGGGGTTTTCACCAACCCAAGGCGCAGCTAAAAACTCATTGAGCCAGCTTTCATCCATGACAGAGACATTTTCATGCTGCCACTTAGGTTGCATATCTTTTTCGATAAGCAGCGCTCGAACTCCCTCAGCAAATTCAGGATGTAACGCACACTGCATCGAAATAATAAGCTCCTGCTGAAACACTTCTTTTAATGACAAGAACTTTCCTTCGGTTATTTGCCAATAGACCAAAGCAGCTGTGGTTGGGCAGCCATTCAGCAAAGATGCTTGGGCTTTTAACAACCATTTATCATCCGTATCCAATTCAGTAATAGCGCCAATCATTGACGGCAAATCAGGTTGATCCGTTACCGTATTGATGAGGTCATAATACTCCCTGACTTTCGATGCAGGCAGTAATGACTCACTGCTGACCTGTGCATCCGCCAATGCCTGAAAGATCAAACCGTGATATTCTGATTGCGCTACACCCCACGGTAAGTTTTCAAGCTCATTCATCACATTATGTTTTTGCTCTGATGCAATAAAGCGATCCGCCAATCCGGCAAATAATGCATCACTGGCATTAATAGACGCTCCCGTTAAGCCCAAAAACAAACCCACGTTGCCGGGCATACGATTTAAAAACCAGGTACCACCTACATCCGGGTACAGACCAATCGTAATTTCAGGCATAGCTAATCTTGATTTTTCGGTGACGATACGGAATGTTGCTCCTGCCATAAGCCCCATACCACCACCCATAACAATGCCATCACCCCAGCAGATAATAGGTTTAGTGTACTGATGAATTAAATAATCCAGCCGATACTCTGTTTCAAAGAATTCACGAGCGTAATCATTTTCTTTACTATCGGACGCAACCATCGAACGATAGAGCGCCTGAATATCACCCCCAGCACAAAGCCCCTTCTCACCAGCCCCATGCAGCCAAACACATACAACATCATCACGTGACTGCCAGGATATAAGCGCCTCAGTCATTTTGGCAATCATAGACACAGTCAGAGAATTAAGCGTCTTAGGCGAATTCAGTGTAATAACACCAATAACATGGCCGCTCTGGGTTGCTCTTTCTTCCAGTAATAAAATATTTTCACTATTAGGATTCATAACTTTTATTAACTCACTGTTACTTACTTTTTTGCCACTTATTCTTCCGCTGCTTTTTCTCAGCTATTTGTTTTTCCGCTACTTGTTTTTCCAGACGGGCTTTCGTTTTTCAAGAAAGGCGTTTACCCCTTCTTTTTGATCTTCGCTATTAAAAAGATCAACAAACAGTTCCCGCTCACGTGGCAAGGTCGCGCGAGGTGACCCTGAACGCGCCGCTTGAATAAGGGTTTTGCAATATTTCACACTGACAGGACTTTGATTAGCCGCACTTTGCGCTAAAGCTATCGCTTTTTCCTTAGCCGCTCCTGTAGCAACGACCTCTTCAACCAATCCTATTCGCAATGCCGTATCAGCATTCACGCGCTCACCACAAAGAATCATACGCTTCGCCCAACCCTCCCCAACTAACCAAGGAAGATTCTGGGTGCCGCCAGCACACGGCAGCAAACCTACCGTACCCTCTGGCAATGCCATCTTGGCTTGTTGTTCTGCAATACGAATATCACAGGCCAGCGCGAACTCTAGTCCGCCACCCATGGCATAGCCATTAATAGCCGCGATGGACACACCTCTAAACTCACTCACGGTTTCAAAAGCCTCGCCAAAATAGCGCGCCATATCACCGGCATTACCTTTATCACCATCAGCGAAAAGCTTTAAATCTGCACCCGCCGAAAAGAATTTCTCACCCTGCCCAGTCACCACCAAGCTATAAATATCTTTATCGGCATTAAGCGCTTGTATCATACCTTTAAGCTGTGGAAGGCTCTCACTATCCCACGTATTTGCCGGTGGGTTATTAATCGTAATAACGGCCACATGATCCATCTTTTCAAGAATGAGTTTACTCATAACAATCCTTGCCTATTTCCAGGTAAATTATTTCAACATATATAATAAAGTTACATAAACTATCGAATCAGCTGCGCCGCATCATCCATTAATACACGTCTTGAGATAATGACCTTCATGATTTCATTGGTTCCCTCAAGTATCTGATGTACTCGGCTATCTCGAACATGACGCTCAAGAGGAAACTCACGCAAGTAGCCATAACCACCATGTAGCTGAAGCGCATCATTGCATATCGAAAAACCTACATCGGTAGCAAAACGCTTCGCCATCGCACAATATACCGTAGCCTCAGGGTGCGCGTTATCCAAACGAGAGGCCGCTAGATAAACCATTTGCCTAGCGGCAACCTGTTCGGTCACCATATCAGCCAGCTTAAACTGCAACGCCTGAAATTCAGCCAATTTTTTTCCAAACTGATGACGCTCTTGAAGATACTTTTGCGCTTCAGTAATTGCCGCTTGGGCAGTACCTAAAGAACAAGTCGCAATATTAATTCGTCCACCATCAAGCCCCTTCATGGCAATTTTAAAACCTTCACCTTCCGCACCAATTAAGTGTGACACTGGAATACGAACATTATCAAAATTAATCGCACGCGTTGCTTGGCAGTTCCATCCCATCTTTAATTCGTTTTTACCAAAACTCACACCTGTGGAATCTGCGGGAACTAGAAAACAAGAAACACCCTTGGCGCCAGGTGCACCCGTCCTCGCCATCACCACCAAAACATCCGTATCACCGGCACCGGAGATAAACATCTTACTGCCATTTATAACGTAACTATCACCATCACGCTCTGCTTTGCTTGTTAAGGACGCAGCATCGGAACCCGCATTAGGCTCAGTCAAACAATAGGACGCGAGTAGCTCTCCAGACACTAAATCTGGAACCCACTGATTACGCAAGCCTTCACTGGCAAAACTGGCAACCATCCAGGTCGCCATATTATGTATGGTGATATAAGCCGTGGTAGCGGTACAACCAGCGGCTAGCTCTTCCAGAATAACCACAGAATCTAAACGACTTAGACCCATACCACCCATATCTTCAGGTGTGTACAAACCACAAAAGCCCATATCAGCCGCTTTTTTAATTACCGCTTTGGGAAAGAAATGTTCCTCATCCCATTTAGCCGCATACGGTGCCAACTCCTTTGCCGCAAACTGGCGTGCCGACTCTTGATAGGCTCGCTGGGTTTCTGATAACTCAAAATCCATAGTTATTCCTACTTCCTATATTTTAATCCCAATAAAGCTACTTCAAGCTAATCGTCATATTAGGACCATGCGCAGCATCGGTTTCAAACCAACGCGAAGTAATGGTCTTAGTTTCAGTATAGAAACGATAGGCTTGCTTACCATAGGCGTGCAAATCACCATAGAAAGAATTTTTCCAACCAGTGAAGGAGAAAAATGGTAGAGGCACCGGAATCGGCACATTAATACCAACCTGACCCACTTCAATTTCATGCTGGTATTTTCGTGCAGCGCCACCGGATGCAGTAAAGATCGAGGTACCATTACCACATGGATGCTCATTGATTAGCTCAATAGCATCTTCTAGGGTTTCTACTTCTATAGCGCAAAGTACTGGTCCAAATATTTCTTCCTTATAAATACTCATATCCTGAGTAACTTTTGTGAAAAGGGTTGGCCCCACCCAATTGCCATCCGGGAAGCCCTCCACTTTACAGTCGGAACCATCCAGCAAACATTCGGCGCCTTCTTTTTTACCCGCATCAATTAACGACAACACACGTTGTTTTGCTTGTGGATTAATTTGTGGCCCATAACCCGCATTTTCATCATTCCATGCACCCGGTTTAACTTTTGCTAATGCTTCTTTTAATTCAGGAATCCATTCTTTTGCTTCACCCACAAACAAAGCAACACTCAATGCCATACAACGCTGACCAGCAGCACCGACGGAAGACCCGACTAAATTATTAATAACCTGTTGTTTGCTGGCATCCGGCATAATCACCACATGATTTTTAGCACCACCAAATACCTGACATCGTTTTAAATTATCCGTTGCCGTGCGATACACATATTGCCCGACGGCTACAGAACCCACAAAGGAGATGGTTTTAATATCCTTATGAATTAATAAGGTATCAACTTGTTCTTTTTGTCCGTGAACCACTTGCAAAATACCTTTAGGAAAACCTGCTTCCATAAACAATTCCGCAATGCGCATCGGCGTCATCGGATCTTGCTCAGATGGTTTTAGAATAAAGCTGTTGCCACACACGATAGCCAGTGGAAACATCCAAAGTGGAATCATGGCCGGAAAGTTAAAGGGCGTGATCCCAGCACAAACGCCCAAGGGCTGAATCACACTGTGGGTATCCACACCTCGCGCTACATTCTCCATGGTTTCACCCATTAAATGGGTTGCCGCTGAACAAGCCTGCTCTGCCACTTCAATGCCACGCCAAACATCACCCTTAGCATCCGCAAAGGTTTTACCGGTTTCTGCACTCAAAATTTCTGCCAGCTCATCATGGTGCTGTTTTAACAGTTCTTGAAATTTGAACATAAACCGAACACGTTCAGACACTGGTACCTGTCGCCACTCTTTAAACGCTTCCTTAGCGGTGTCTATGGCGGTTTCCATTTCTGCTTGGGTCGTACAAGGAACCTTGGCCAGCACTTCCTGAGTCGCTGGATTAGTTACATCTATCCATTGCTCAGATTGGCTCTCACACAACTCGCCCGCGATTAACTGTTTAACCCTTAATGTTTCTGCTTGGCCACTCATTGCTAACTCCTAACTTATCCAACGCTGTTAAATATAGTGTGCAAACCGACAAATCGATGCTTATAAGAATGCTTGAATTAAGTATATGCCTATCAACTCCAAAATAGGATTGACTAAGTTGCCTTATGGATGGACTATATTGCTCTATACAAACCACAAAAAGACAAACAGATAACATCTTATCTTGCTGTTTTATATAGATTATTATGACAATCGCTTCAGACTGGCCACTACCAGAAGAGGGAATTCGCTTTTTTGTTCCCAAAATAGTAACGGATGCCCTGGCTACAACCGCACAAACCAAGGACCTATATCCGCTTGCCCTGGGCTACTACCCCTGCGCCCATGGCCACCGTATGGTAAGAGCACAACATCACGATAATTTACTAATCGTTTGCACGCAGGGAAAAGGCCATCTCCACTGGCAGAACCAAGAATTCATCATTCAAAGCGGTGACCTCCTAGTACTCCCACGAAACTGCGCCCATGAATATTTTGCAGATAAAGAGCAACCATGGTCGATTTATTGGTGTCATTTTGCAGGACAACTTACCAACGACTATATTGATAATCTTATTCAAATCTCAGAGCCCCCTATTATTAGACTAGGGAGCAGCAATCTAGAAAGGAATACTCTAGCGAACAAAGCATTGAATCACAGCGTAAAAATACAGAATAGTTTCCAGGAGCTACTTGAGGTTAGAAAAACTGGCTACAACCTCGCCCACTTCATCCATAGCTCTAATCAACTAAAACACCTACTGTCATACATCTCTTTGTTACTACAAACAAAGAACAGCAATAACAGTGAAGATATAGCCTTTGACACCGCAATTGCGCACATGCACAAAAGCCTCAATAGCCATTTAGAACTGGAACAACTCGCAGAGCTATCAGGGTTATCAAAATATTATTTTTCGCGCCGATTCAAACAACTGATGGGATACGCCCCCATTCAGTATTTTATACACCTAAAAATGGAACACGCCTGCTACCTTCTAGACACTAAGAGCAATAGCATAGAAGAAATAGCCACTGAACTTGGTTATGACGATGCCTTTTATTTTTCACGCATATTTAAAAAAGTGATAGGACTTTCACCGAAGCAGTATCGCTTGGCTGCACGAGGGTAATATCTAACGCAGCAAGATTAAATTGATGTTAGACGGCGACTTTCATACAAAGGACTAAACCGCTCACGCGGTAAAAGCACGTCAAGATTATCACGCTGATATTAGATCAAGTTGACACGGGATTGAGAAAAACTAAAGGCTACTCTTGCCATCAAGTAGCCCATTAAGAATCACTAACTATTACGACAGAATTCCAATCAAGAAGGCAGCTCCCAATTAATAGGCTCCGCCCCCTGAGCTTCCAAATACTGATTGGACTTGGAAAAATGCTGGCAGCCAAAAAAACCACGGTAGGCTGACAATGGTGAAGGATGCGGTGATTTAAGAACAAGGTGTTTTTTAGTATCAATTACTTGCCCTTTCTTGTGGGCATAACTTCCCCACAACATAAAAACAATTTTCTCGCGCTGTTCGCTAAGCTTTTTAATGATGTTATCAGTGAACATTTCCCAACCCTTACCTTGATGCGCACCGGCTTGCCCCTGTGTTACCGTTAATACACTATTGAGTAGCAACACACCCTGCTTGGCCCAAGTTTCCAAACAGCCATGGTCTGGTTGTTGAATGCCGAGGTCCTGCTCTATTTCTTTATAGATATTCTTTAGTGATGGAGGTATTTTGACACCCGGTTGAACACTAAAACTTAATCCATGTGCTTGTTTTGGGCCATGATATGGATCCTGCCCCAAAATAACGACTTTCACCTTATCAAAGGGAGTAAAATTCATCGCATTGAAGTACTCGTCTTCTTTGGGGAATATGCACTTGCCTGCTTTTTTCTCTGCCATTAAGAATTCACGTAACTGCTTCATGTAGTCCTGATTGAACTCTTTCTTTATGACAGACTTCCAACTTGGGTCCAGATTCACTTCGCGATTATCTTGTAACATTTCAAATATCACACATTAATTTCAACAGCCGCTACATTAACGGTGACCATTCAATTTTTCCAGCCCCATAAAGAAAAAGGAGCTCGAAAGCTCCTTTTTGTTCCTATCTATGTTCCGTCGTTCACAACAAGGGAATCAAACCCTTCGACTAGTCGCTCTAAATCTCCAGAATTAAGGACAATAAACGCCCCAGCACTAATCGAATCTCCTCTCTATCTGTGGGAGTGTGCTTCATTAATTCCTGATATTGCAGACGCAGTATCTGGGAAACAACTAACTTGGCATCCGTTACCGGCAATTTAGTTTGCAGCATGCCAAAGAATCGCACGAGCTCTTCTTCAAGCTTACTGTGATAGAGCTTCGCGAGATCCCAAAGGCGCTCATTTCTAACACATTCGTGATTGAACGCTAGCGCTGCTTTAATATTAGCAGTCTGATTATCGATTTGATCAACGACATACTCTACACCCATCTCAGTAAAGTCGCGTTGGATTCGTTGACGTATCTCCTTATCAGTGAGCCCTTCCGTAGGATACGTACTTAACTGGGCGAAGCCTTTTTCCCAAAAGCTATTCACTTCATACAGAGTATTCTCCACAAATAGCGTGAAGGCATCTGTGATCAAATCATCAATATCTTTGAAGTAATACGTAGTTGCGGAGAGAGGAACATCAGCCTCTTTGGCCACTGCACGGTGTCGAACGCCACGTACACCATCACTCACTACTATTCGCAGAGCTGCTTCTAGTATTGCCTTTCTACGAAGTTCACTACTCGCACGGCTCGCTTTGCGGCCTTGATACTTAATTTCTGCTTTTTCTGACTCAACACTCGTAACGTCCAATACCGCTCCACCTGTGTGATTTTCTTCGCACTGTTGTTCTACATTGTTATCTTGTTGTTGTTTTTCTTCTAATAACGATTCCATCTTAACTACCGTATATAAAGCGTTTGAAGTGATATCAAAGCGACACTCTACTGACTTTTTATGACAAATACTATAGAACAAGAGTACTAAGACCCAGGCTCTATAGTATTGGCACTAAATGGAAATGTCATCATCGGAAAGGG
>Ga0209184_1001904_pt1 | contig 11911 bp, 8 predicted proteins | sample EN8Hudsemesocosm_2_FD_184627 | JGI IMG/M metagenome (GOLD analysis project Ga0209184, IMG submission 184627) | Methane-oxidizing microbial communities from mesocosms in the Hudson Canyon - EN8C Hudson Canyon (SPAdes) (version 2) | ecosystem: Environmental > Aquatic > Marine > Cold seeps | place... | reverse complement strand
AGATTTTAGTTTTATTAAGTATTTGCTTGTCGTTATTAAGAGATTATCTCAGCAAGTAATTGTTTTATATATTTACTTCGATTACTTTCATAATAGAACCAATTTTGACAAAGTTACCATATTTTCTCTAACGTGTTATCAATGGATGCATTTTAGTGGGACTTTTTTGAGGATAACTTTTTACTGAACAATCTTAATTTTCTCGATTTAGATTCTAATATCAACCAACAATATGTGTATTTTTGATATTCAACTACAATAAAGTAGTCGTTCTACAACTTACTAATTTGGGCTTTATCTGTGAGTACTAAGCAAGTATCAACCACTAATTCACTCGAAGGTGATAACGTTTCTTTACAAGCAAAAATGCTTGGAGAAGTATTGAATAATGTTGGCGCCTTCATCTATACAAAAGATTTAAAAGGATTTTATACCTACGTAAATCAAGCGGTACTTGATTTGTTTGATAAAAAGCTAGAGGAAGTCGTAGGCTTTGATGACAGCCATTTTTTCGATTTAGATCTTTCTACACAGCTTAACAAAAACGATCAGAAAGTTATGCATGAAGGCATTATTGTTGAGAGTGAAGAAACAAACTATATAAAATCCCTTAAAGAAACACGTGTATATAAAGCCGTTAAAAACCCATTGTACGATAATGACGGTAATATTATTGGTATGTGTGGTGTCTCAACTGATATCACAGATGAGAAAAATCTACAGCAAATGGTTAAATCACAGCAGCATTTACTCAATGCTGTACTAGATAATGCTGACGCCTATATATACATGAAAGATATTGATCGAACTTTTCAATATGTAAATAGTAAGGTGGCAAAACTATTCGGCGATTCACCAGAAAATATTATAGGTAAAAAAGATACCGAAGTATTACCCATTGAAGTCGCTGAACATTTTCACCTTTCTGATCAAAAAGTATTTGAAACCAATGAAAAGCAAGTTATAGAGGAGTCATCTGAAGACGAAAGAGGAGAACTCAGACACTATATAAGTACAAAAATCCCTTATCAACTCGAAGAAGGAATACCTTCTCTCATTGGCTTTTCTACAGATGTTACTGAATTATATGCACTCAAAGAACAGTTTAAAAAACAAGCAAACACAGATTCATTAACAGAACTCTATAATCGTCGCTATTTTACAGAACATTCTGAGCGAGAATTTTATCGAGCTAAAAGACACTTACGTATTGTATCTTTAATCTCTATTGATATTGACCACTTCAAACATATTAACGATGGTTATGGTCACCCTGCTGGCGACAAGGTGCTTATGTCTGTCGCAAAATGTTTATTACCCTGTATTAGACAAGAAGATATATTAGCGAGAATTGGCGGCGAAGAATTTTCAATTTTACTCCCTGAAACTTCACTTCAATCAGCAAAAGTTGTTGCTGAGCGCATTCGACTCAACCAAAGTAACTTATCCATAACGGGTGAGTGGAAGGGCGAAATAACACTGACAGTAAGTATAGGTGTAACTTGCATAAAATTTGAAGACGATACTTTTGACGACTTTTTTAGGCGAGGGGATAAAGCATTATATCAAGCTAAAGCATTGGGGCGTAATCAGGTTTATTGTTTATAGGTATTGATGGTAATTGAACTAACTACGATAAAAACTGCGTATGAATTTCACTATCAAATAAATTTTTTATGAGTAAAGCAAATTCTTTAAGAAAGGATTGTTGCTCACTCGTTACAGGGTTATTCACAACGCCTGATAATATTTCTTCTAGATCATAAACAATTGCATCTACTTCACGAATTACAGTGTTACGTTGATTAAAAGATAACGCTTCATTCTGACTACAAATACTAATTATCTGCTCACTTAACTCTTGCTCTATAACAGCCATCACGGTATCTGCTCCAAACTCGGCTGAAGAAGAATTTTCAAACAAACTTAAATGCTCAGTTAAGTATTCGATAATATGAATATAACCTTCTGTATCTGTAACCATGAAATCCTACCTATATAAGAGAAAGTGTACTCTACCTTTTATATAGGAGTTTAATCAAGGTTGTATATTTCTATTTGTTACAAATTAATATTCTATTTGTTGCAAATAACGACAAGGATTTACGAATGTAAATGAACGATTTTAAGGATTTTCATGAAAAAAATGTTTAAATAATGCCAATAAAACGATACACGCAAGTAAGAAATCATCAATATATTAATAGTAAACAATGTGTTAGCTCAACCAAATAAAGTTCAACATCATTTATGTAATAGGGGTTGTATTATTTCTATATTCAGGCAGAATTAATGGATGTTGTTATCTAATGTAACAATTTGTTCCAAATAACCATAAAACATAAAATAATAAATATTATAATTCCAGAGAGAAACACTAATATGAAAAATTCTAATCTAAAACGAAACTTTAAACTTTCGCTAGCTGCAATGGCAGTAGGCGGATGTTTAGCTACATCACCAATAGCTTTTGCTGCTGAAGAAGTTGCAGACGAAATTGAAAAAATTCAAGTAACAGGCTCACGTATCAAACGTACTGATATGGAAAGTGCAAGCCCAATCTCTGTAATTACAGCTGCTGAATTTGAATTACAAGGCCGTATCTCAGTTGCTGATGCTCTTCGTAACGTTACTTCAAATAGCTTTGGTTCATTTGTACCTTCATCTGGTAGTAGCCAGCAATCACAATCTACAATTAGTTTGTTAGGTGCTGGTTCTGGTCGTACATTGGTACTTTTAGACGGCAAGCGTATGGCTGGCTCTCCTAGTTTGGGTGGTGCTTCAGCTAACTTAAGCAGTATTCCTATGGCTGCAGTTGAACGTATTGAAATTTTAAAAGATGGCGCTTCTGCTGTTTATGGTTCTGATGCTATTGCTGGTGTAGTTAATATCATTCTGAAAAAAGATTTTGAAGGCGCATCTGCAAGCTTTCAAATCGGCCGTCCTGATGAAGAAGGTTCTGATACTAAATCTTTCTCATTTACGACTGGTGTAACGTCAGATAAAGGTAATATTACTTTTGTTTATGATCATCAAGAACAAGGAGCTATTTTCGATAAAGATCGTGAATACACTGCTGCTAGTTTTTCAGATCAAAATGGTGATGGCTTAGTTTCTATTTATGATGAAACAGTTGGTATTAGTTACTACGGTGCAAGTATTAGAAACCCTACAACTAACGCGCTTGAAGCGTCTGCTAATTGTGATAATTTAACTTCAACAGTTCCGGGTTTTGTTGGTTCTTTGGATCAAGGCTCCCTTTTAGGTGGTGTTGGTGGTGGTGAAGTATGTGGTTTTGCTTATGCTAATGTATCTGCTAACTCAGCATCTACTAAGCGTGATTCTATTTTAACATCAGCATCATATGAATTAACTGATGATATCGAGTTATACGCTCGTGCTATGTTTAGCCGTAACGATTCATTTGGTCGTTATGCTCCACCAGCAGCTTACTGGAGCGGTGTTCCAGCAAACTCTGTAGATAACCCTTATGATGAAGATACAGTGGGTTACTTCCGCTGGCATCAAATTGGTACTCGTGACGGCAACGTTACTGATTATCAACAAGATTACATGATCGGTTTAACTGGTGCACTTGGTGATACTATTGAATGGGAATTCTCTTACCATAAAGCTATGTTGGATTACCGTGAAGTAGGTCGTTCATACTTAAGTTATTCAGGTCTTGCTTATAATGCTGCTAATGATATTAGCCTAGGTACCGACGCTGGTATAGCAAACATGAGTGCTACTGTTTACACTGAAAATCAAAATAACTTTGAGCAATTTTTCTTTGGTGTTGGTTTTGAGTTAGGTGAATTACCTGGCGGTAACATTATGCATTATGCTGGTGTTGAATATTTCGAACAAACATTTAACTCTCAATATGATAAGCAGTCTGAAGCAGGATTAATTGGCGGTAGTGCTGGTAATTCAGCTGCAGGTGCTCGTGATACATCAGCTGCTTTTTATGAAATAGCTATGCCAGTAACAGAAGAGTTAATGCTTAGTGCAGCATATCGTTATGATGATTACAGTGATTTTGGTAGTAAAGGTACACCAAGTTTTAAACTTGAATACCGTCCTGTAGATGATATCTTACTTAGAGCTTCATACAGTAAAGGCTTCCGTGCTCCATCTTTATCTGAATTGCTAGCTGCAACATCTTTTTCAGCAACCTCAGCAACAGATTATGTTGCTTGTAAAGCACAGTCTATTGATGCTGCAGATTGTAATGCGCGTCAGTTTGATAACTTGATTGAAAGTAATGCTAATTTAGGTGCAGAAGAATCAACTTACATTAATGCAGGTGTGGTTTATTCTGGTATAGATAACTTATCTGTTAAATTAGATTACTTTGATTTAGAAGTTACCAATGTTATTTCAAGCATTACTGTTCAGTCATTAATTAATGCTGAATACGGTGGAATACTAAATGACCTTATGGCTAAGTACCCAGGTGTTTCTTTAGTTCGTGATGCTAGTGGTGCTGTTACTGAAGACGTTGTTACTCGCTCTGAAAATGGCGCGGTAATGACTCGTAATGGTTTAGACCTAGAGATCGGTTACTTATTAGAAACAGAAATGGGTGACTTCAGATTTACTTCAGCAACAACTTACTTAATAGAGTCAGGTGGTGATGTTTACTTCTCTGGTCCTAAGCAAAACCAAATTGGTGGTCCTGGAACTCCAGAATGGCGCTCTCAGTTTGTTGTTAACTACAGTATTGATGATTTCTCAATTAACTGGACTATGGATGCAATTGCGTCAACAGCTGAAGATTCAGTATTGAATACTGAAACTGGTGACCCTGCTGATTTCTTCCAAGAATACTCAAATCATAATACAAGTTACGTAACACATAATGTAAATGTAAAATATGACTTAGGTAGTTATGGTGTTGCAACTATTGGTGCAAGAAACATATTCGCTAAAGAAATTGTTCGTGATGACGATGGTTTATGGGTAAATGATACGCTTTATAATGCTGGTCATATTGGTCGTGAATTATTTGCAGGATACACAATTAGTTTCTAAATACTAACTGTGCATTAACAAAAGGAGCTTTTTAGCTCCTTTTTTAATTTTAAAAATATGAACAGGAAGGGTTAAAATGAACGAATGGGAAGATTACTGGAGACAAGGTAATGTGTCTTGCTTTCCTGATGATCCAAAATTAAACAGACTATTATCAACTGCATGGTCAGAAGCATTTAGGTTAAATATCAAAGAGAAATCTTGCTCCATACTTGACTTAGCCTGTGGTGGAGGCTATTTAACAAGCTTATTAGTAGAAGAATATAAAAATACAGATAACGCAATAGAATTGTCTCTTTCTGATATATGTGATATCAGTGTTGAATCTTCAAGTTCTAATGTAAATCTCCAATTATTTCCCAAAGTAAATAACGAATCCCTTCCCTTCACTGAAAAAACTTTTGATTTTATTATTTCTAATTTTGGTTTTGAATACTCAGAAGAAATACAGACAATTAATGAATTATCAAGAGTACTAAGTGATACAGGGCGGTTTGTACTAAATTGTCATCATGTCGATAGCCAAATTATAAAAGATTCTGTTGATATATCTAATGCGCTAGTGCTCTGGCTGGAAACATGTGAAACACAAAACTTAATTTTAGAGCTTTTTTCGAAGAACAATGTAGGACAACATATTGATAAAAATAAGCAAAGTAAGTTACTCATTGATGAGTTCGTAAATATTAACAATAAAACTAACGGTGGAATTTCAAAGAGTGGCCTACTTGAATCAATATTGCCTTTGTTAAAAAATAATATTCAGCAGATAGAAACAATTGATGAATATAACATTTTAGAACTAAATTATAAAAATTACTTAAAGCGCATTCAGGCTCAAGTAAATGCAGCTTTAACAAATGAAAAAATAGAAGTAATTAAAGGTCAGTTTTTACGTAATAATATAAAGTTAGATGAAATCAGTTATTTAAGTCTTGAGGATAAAATTGTTTCAGTTTATATTCGGGGTAGCAGAGAACACTCCTAACAATTTGAATACGATTTTTAATCTTTTAAATAACAATAGTGGTGTTTTTAAATTAAAAATAGTAAAGGAATAACATAATGAAGAAATCAATTAATATGGGAATGATGATACTTCTATTGCTATTCGTCCAAGCATCTTGGGCCAATAAAGCAAGTGATATCAGTGTAGAAGACTTTTTTAAAACCCCTGAATTTACTGAATTGCAGCTGTCACCTAATGGTGAATACATTGCGGTATTATCTCCTGTAGGTAACCGTAAGAATATCATTATTATGGAAACTAAAGGTCTTAAAAACATCCGTGCGGTGACTTCGTTAAACAACCAGGATATAAGTAGCTTTTTTTGGGCTAATAATAGCGATATCGTTTTTACAATGGATGGTGATGGTAATGAGGCATTTAGTCTTTATAAAGTAGATATTTCTAAAAAGAGATCTAAAATAATTCTTTTAGTTGGCTCTACTGTTGGGATGTCAGGTATTCGATCTGCAAGTGTTGTACATAGTTTACCAGAAGACCCAGATCATATTATTGTGCAATATAATGGCCGTAAAGTTCAAGCTGCTGACTTATATAAACTTCCATTGGATAGTCGTTGGAATGTAAAGCGTAATAAAAATAGCAAAATGAAATTATTTGCTAAAAACCCTGGTGATGTTCAAGGTTGGCTACTTGATAATGCAGGTAATGTCAGAGGCGCAAGCACACTAAAAGGTATGCAGGGTAAATTCCTTTATAAAAGCATTAACGAAAAAGAATTTAAGGTTATTGAAGAGTTTAATATTCTTGATGAAGGAATTACTCCTCTAGCTTTTGATTTCGATGATAAAACTTTATTTGTTGCTTCGAATATAGGGAGAGATAGAGCTGCGATATATAAATATTCGCCAGAGACACAAAAACTTGGTGAAATGATTTTTGGTCATGATGAAGTTGATGTGACTGGATTGATGATGTCCCATCATCAGAAGAAATTACTCGGTGTAAATTTTATTTATGAGTTTCCTGAGTCTGTTTATTTGGACAAGGCAACAGATAAAATAATGAAAGGTTTACGTCAGGCTTTTCCGAATAAACAAGTAAATATCACAAGTCAATCAAAGGATGAGAGTTTAAATATTCTATTGGTGAATGATGATCAAGATCCCGGAAGCTATTATTTGTATAACCGTAAAACAGGGGGTGTTCAATATTTAGTCTCAAGAATGGCTTGGTTGAAGCCTGCTGAAATGTCACCAATGAAGCCTATGAAGTTTACTAGTAGAGATGGTTTGACTATTCATGCCTATATTACTATTCCTAAGGATAGTGAAGGTAAGAAATTGCCACTTATTATCAACCCGCATGGTGGCCCTTTTGGTATAAGAGACGTGTGGAGATATAATCCTGAACATCAGTTTTTTGCAAGCCGAGGCTATGCTACGTTACAAGTAAACTTTAGGGGTTCTGGTGGCTATGGTCGTGAATTTGAACAGGCCGGCTACGGTGGTAAATGGGGCGCAGAAATGCAAAACGATTTAACGGATGCTTTAAAGTATCTTGTTAAAGAAGGGATTGCAGATCCAGAAAAAGTTTGTATTTATGGCGCTAGTTATGGTGGTTATGCAACAATGGCTGGATTAACTTTTACACCCGATTTATACAAATGTGGTATTAATTATGTAGGTGTTACTGATGTTGGGTTGTTATTTACTTCAATGCCAAAACATTGGGAGGCAGGTAGAGAATTAATGAAAATTCGGATAGGCGATCCTGAAGATAAAGCCCTAATGTCTAGAATGTCGCCCTTAGATCATGTAGATAAGATTAAAGCGCCACTAATGATCGTTCAAGGTGCGAAAGATCCTCGAGTAGTTAAGCAACACGCAATAGATTTAAGAGATAAACTTGCTGATCGTGGTGTAGTTTTGACTGACGACGAATGGATAATGAAAGGAAATGAAGGTCATGGCTTCAGAAAAGAAGAAAATGTAATAGAGCTTTATACTAAAATGGAGAAGTTTTTAGCTAAGTATTTAAAGTAAGAATATTTTATTAGACTTACTTTATCACATTTGAAAATAGCCCATAATTACACTTGTAAAAATGGGCTATTTTAATTCTGAATTTAATTAGGCTATTTGCAGAAAATAATTTTCAATATATCAAGCAGGAACTCGTCTAAACATTGCCAGTTAAATAAAATAATTAATTTGCTCACTGAACACATTAATTACAATTTTAAGGTTAATTATTAGTAGATTTAAGAACTTCTTTATCTATTACATTATTGATTTTTTTTGCTTTTGATATATCAAGCAATTTATTAATTTCAGCAATAATATTCGTCAATTTACTCATATGGGGAAACAATAAACTAGCATTTTTATGCCATTTATTATTTTTTGGAGCGGTTAACGTAAACTCGGATAAAGAAAGTCTGTTATTAGTTATATCGGTGAGATGCTGATCTTTTTCTACTCCTATAAATTCACATGTTTTACTAATAACATTATCAGGGTTCAATATTAAGTCTTGATAATTCACGATTGTCCATCGGTCGTTTGGTATTTCTTTTAATTCATTTAATATCGTTTCGTTACATGTTTGCCACTGACGAGTTGCAATCTCGGGGTTACTTTTATTTTTTAAATCTGGCCAGTTTGGCAAAAGAAGTAACGACCAGCGATCTTTAAAATCAGGTAAGTTTGGATAAGTTATAAAATTTTTGGAATTCCAAGCATCCAGTATACTACTAATATTTTCTTTAGGATCTCGGACTAAAAAGATAAATTTAGCATCAGGAAATACTTTATTTAGAAATCGTATACGTAAAGAGTTTTTTGGCGTTTTCTCTAAAAATCGAATAGCACCATTGGATTCTAAAGAATATTTTTTGCGGTCTCTGTTTATCAAAGAATTTTGAAAGGTTTGTTTTAATAGTGAAATAGAGTGTTGGTCACCATCTTTATCGGTTAAAACATTGGAAATAGAACCTTGATATCCAGGCCGAAATTGAGGTATTCCCTCAATAGCAGCGTGGCTCTCACCGCCAATAGTCCACAAGTCTTTTGCTTGTGCAAGTAATTCGAATAGTAATGTACTGCCGGCTCTTGGTGCTGAGAGAATAATAATTGGTTGCTTAAATATGTTAGAAATCAAAATAAAACTCAATCCAGTTTAGATAGGGAGTTAACCAAAAGATTTGCTTTATCTTCTAGTTCAGTAAATGCAGGTAAAAATTGTGTTATGTAAGGCTGATATTTTTTCCAAGATCCTATAGAGCGAGCAGTAATCGGTTGTCTAACTTGGCTAACACTGGGAGTTAATACTACTCGATCAGATTCATAAAATGTTAAACACTGTTTTTCAAATTTTATTTGGCAATAATAAAGTAACTGTTTTATTTCATTTTCGGTGTCTGAAACTAATTTTTCATAACTAAGTTGATATATTTGCATGGGGTATACTGTTTCCCAATGGTTCATTAACGATAAGTAACCTTTCCAGTAATGTTCAATTCCTTTTAGAGAGTATGAATAATTATGACCGTTACTAAAAAATTGTTTATAAACACTTAATGCATTATCTAATGGATTCCGGACTACATTTATAATTTTAGCCTTTGGAAATAAAGTTTTAATCAACCCTATATGCACAAAATTATTTGGATTCTTATCTATTACCATTTTCGAGAGTGTTGGTAAATATTGTTTGACTTGTTGAGTATATTGGTCAGCAAAATTGTCGGCTTGTTTATTTGTAATATTGTTTAAATTTTCAATATATCCTCCCATCATATCCAGTTCAAGCCCTATACGTTCCATATAAGGTAATTCATCAGTTGATTCAACTTCTGTATGGCTTGCGAGTATTTGTTCAACTAATGTTGTACCAGATCTTGGCATGCCAACAATAAATATCGGGGTGTACTCTTGATTATTTTGTTGGGCCTCTGGTGGTATTTTAAATTTAGTAATAAAATCATTAATTAACTTTGAGTACAAATCTGCTTGGAATGGACGATAGTCTTTCATTAATTGGTTGGCGAGATGAATTGATTCGAATGATTCTTCGTATCTTTTATGTTGTTCATGTATACGCCCGAGTGTAAATAGTAATAATGATTTATTACCAGAAGAAAGTGTTTTGATATTAATCAGTGCTTGTATTTCTTCTGTGTCACTTGATTTAAGTCTATAATCTTTTAAATCAGCCATGCTCCAGTAACCAACGGCAGAGTGCTCAGGAAAATCTTTAATAAAATGCTGATAGAACTCTGCCGCTTTATCTGATTCACCTTTAGCTTTATATATATGGCCTAAATTTAATTTCAAGAAGGGGTCATCAAAGCCTATTTTATGACAATTTAATAATAATGTTTCAGCAAGGTATATTTGTCCTGCTTTTAGTGCGTTTAGTCCTTTTTTATACTTAAACTGTAAATTTTGAGGCTCTGTAACTAAAAGCGTATCGAGAGTGTCGATTGCTTCAAAAAAAAGTTCCTTAATTTCAAGTAACTGGAGTTTTATTAGTAGCGTGTCTTTATTGTGCTTATCATGCTTTAAAATATTCTTTATTAATATTTCACTCTGTACATAGTCACGATTTTGTATTGTTATTTTAAGTAATATTATTGTGGCATCTATTTGTTCGGGGAATATATTTAGTATTTCTTTCACTGTTAGTGAAGCTGTTTTAAAATGATTTTTTTTAAATGATTCGCTAGCTTGATATAGCAATTTAGATAGTTTAGGCTTCAAGGTGAATTTTCTTATACTAGGAATTTTTAATACTCAATCATATCGAATGACTGTTTTTTAGTAAATACAAAGATAGTTAAGATACACATAATCATTGATCTTTTCTGGGTAATCTCAGCGTTCTCATTAAGAAAAGTATAGGTAATCACGGAACAATCATGTCAAATGAAACAAACTTAAAACCTTCAGCTAATAAAATTAGTACATATACAATTTCAGCACGAGGTAAGAGCAAATTAGTACCGATAAAGGATTTTATTAGCACCAATTTTTCTGCTGTTCCTTTGCCTCAAATTGAGAGTGTGTTTGGTTTTGTAGAACGTTCATCATTATATGGAGGTAGGGCATTCCAAATAGAAGAACTGACAGATGAAGATATTATTTACCTAAATAAAATGAACATCGGCCTAAGAATTCCATTAACTAATCATTTTGCCGATCGAGACGAATTTATAAAAACATCTAAAATACTTGAAAAACATCATAACCCATTAAATTCAGTTATTTGTACAAATGATGATTTAGCTTTGTGGATTAGAACTGAATTTCCCTCTTATGAAATAGAGGCAAGTGTGATTAAAAATTTATCAACGAAAGATAATATTTCTGATGCCTTAGAAATATATAACACTGTGGTCTTGCCAATGAGCTCAAATGATAATGATCTATTACTTGATAGTATTGAAGACAAAAGCAGAATTAGGTTATTTGCAAACGCCGGTTGCGCCTATACATGCCCTGCAAAAATTTGCTATAAATCTGTTTCTAAAATGAATAAATTTCAAGGTGGGGAGTTTAAGTGCTCACAAACTATAAAAGCTAGACAGTCTATGGGAATGATAGATTTTGAGTTACAGCGATTACAAAATAAAGGCTACCATAAATTTAAACTTTTACGGACACAGATTGGAAATCAGACAGGTTATTAATGTGTAATAATTTATATACATTATTATTGTTATAAAATATTTTAGGTTCATAGTTTTATGGCTAATAGATTTTGTGAACTTGTGGCTCGAGCCTGTAACAAAATCTGTGTAAGTACCGATTTTAAATATAGTCTGAAATACGGTCTTCGAATTCAATCATAAAACGATTCAAGGCCGACTTCCAGTTTCTTATGGGCATCGTCCATTTCTTTGAG